>BNJS01003770.1_pt1 | contig 77755 bp, 122 predicted proteins | sample 8540461 | NCBI WGS metagenome assembly BNJS01 (sample SAMD00202454, study PRJDB9452) | human saliva metagenome | isolation source: human saliva | place: Japan
TGAAATTGATTACAGCTAATATTGGAAATAAAATAGATGTAGATTTATTAAATAATGAGATAGCAAATAAACAATTTATTGAATCTCTAAGAGATGGTATCGAAGGTTATCTATATTATCTAATAAATATTGACAATTATAATGCAAAACGAAAAGAACAATTATAATTTACCTCAAAAAGGACTTTCTGTACCTATGTATTATATGAAAACAAGATGCATATAAAAATATAGCATATGGATTAGATGGAAAGAAAACAATTGAAGAAAATGGTGATGCAATTATTTCGCTTGCTATGATCGCAAAATATATTGGTAAAGATGAAGCAACTGTAGAAGAACTTGCTTCTTGGGCAGGTATAAGTATTACATCAGGAAATCAAGGAACTCAGCCTACGATTATTACAGCCTTCGCTGAAAAAGTATAATCTAAAAGTTGAACGTATAGAAACTGATAAGCTAGTAGAAAATTTAGAAGATGCTGAGAGATAATAAACCCATATTTGTTAGGGTTGAAATCTGGAGTATTCGGTGATAGAGTAACTTATAAAGTTATTCGTGGTTTTCGAAGATGATAAATTCTATATAAAATGATCCGAATGACGATGATGTTAAACTTACAAGTTATAATGGTTTTACAGAAAATGACATATAACCTTGCTCAAGCTTGGATATTTAGTAAATAGAAAAAGAGGGTCTCCAAAAATTTAGGACTGACGAGAGGGTCATGAGCTTTAAGCTCATGATTCCTTTAAAAATAGATATTAAAAAGATAATTTTTGATTGAAATTTAATAGTTAACTATCGTAAATTAAATTTTTAGTTCTTGAATCTTATCTTGTCAAGAATTTGTATATTAGAAACTGATAGATTTAGTTATGAGAATCATATAATTCAGTTTTAAGCAGCTAAATTATCATAATCAATTAGTTCTTTAACATTTCTATCAGTATTAGAATATCCTAGGATTAAATACGATTAAAACCCTAGCTTTAAGACTGAAGAAATTTCTATAACCATAACCTGTACGCTTTATATTTTTACTTTTATTAATGATACCCTCTATTGGTCCATTAGACAGATTATATCTCAATGAGTTTTCAATATATGATTTATTATTAATAAATGTTTTAAAAAGCAGCTGAGAATTTTCAGCGATAGTATCTCTATTTTGAATTTATAATATCAAAGAATCCTTTATAATTTCGTGCGTCAAATGCATCATAAAGCATTTGAGTCGTATAATATGCATCCTTTAATACTTCATCTTGATTGATGAGATGTCTAACTATTTTCTACTTGTAATCCATTGTTTGAAATAATCTTTTTTTCCCATAATCATCAATAGAAACCTCATCTTCACGTTTTAAATAGTAATTTCCAATATGCTTTGAATCGTTTATAAACTTGTTCTTTTTCTTTGATTTCATCTTTAGAATCATCTTTTTAAAAACAGTATTAAATCTTTTTCATAATACGTATTCTAAGGTTGTTCAATGAATTATTTAGAGCTTGTATTATGTGGAATCTATCAATTACTACAGTGGCATTAGGGAAGATATCTTTAATCATAGCCATATATCCTGCATTCATATCTGTACAGACCATTTTTACTTTTTAAACGTTTTTAGTGAATACCTAGATTTAAAATGATTTACTATAGTAGCTCTTCTATGGTTTGTAAGTATATCAATTACTTTTATGAGTTAAAGCGTCACAATAATAAAACTTAAATGACCTTCAACATCATTAGTTGATCTAAATTCATCAAGACATAAGTATTCAGGTAATTTAGAGATGGTCTTTTAGTTTCTGATTCAAATAATCTTTTGAATATATATACAGTCATATCGCTGCATATTACATTCTCTAGCGATTGATTTTCAGATACTTCTAGCGTTAAGCGATATCGACTCTCGTTTTAATTCAAGTGAGATAGTAGATTTACCTTTAGTTATCGATGTTTCAGCTGTAGAGTATTGATTACAATTTTTGCAGTAATAACGCGTTGTTTATCTAAGTGGAGATATGTATTTGAACTCCACATTTTTGTAGCTTAATATGGCTAGTTTTACATCCATTTTTAACAACTTTAGAATTGCATTTAGTATCACACTTTTTCACATATATGATGTTTATATTCAAGTTTGGCATAAACGATTTTTGAATAAGACTTTAGGAGAGGACTATCTTCATGTTTTGAACAAGTCACGTCTTCAACTCCATTAATTCTAACATTATTATCGATTTACCCTAGTAATATATATCTATACTATAATTAATCATGACACAAATATTCCTTTCTTTAGTTTTCGTCGATTAAATTATAACGGATATTTGTGTTTTTTCTATGCTTTTTCACTTTTGTATATAGACTTTTAATCGGACTGATCCATCAGTCCGATTTTTGAGTAATACGACGGGCATGTCGTACATCTGGTGTGAAAGTCCCAAAGGGCACTTGCTATCGGTGAACCTGTTAGCGACTCCCAAGCCTGACTATCAGTGAGTAGCAGGGAGAGGAAGGGATAGCGCAAATCGTGGCTCTACGAATAGAAACGCGATAATAAGGCGTATTAGGGTGGATAAGGTGGCTCAAAGCACTAAAGTCCAAGAAGATAGACATGGCCCAAGTACGTAAAATTGCGAGAGTAAACGAGGAAAGATGTACGACTTATCCCTGTGAGGTCTCTTGTCGAGGGAAACCTAGTAACAACGAACGACAAGAAGTCAGCCGATTCCACAGTAGCGAGGAAACTTCTGCAATGGAAAGTGGAGCGAAGGGATGAACAAACCAAACGAAGTAGACTAACTTTGATTGTAACTGTCAAAGCCAGGTCTGAGTAGGCTGAAAGTTAAGACAATATACACTAATAGAAAGCTCACAAGTATAAGACGACTTACAGGAGAGCGAAACGAGGAAAGGAATACAAACACATGTCAAAATTACTAGATAGAATACTTGGAGAAAGCAACATGATAATTGCATTATCCAAGTAAAACTAAAGAAAGGTTCAGGCGGAGTTGACGGAATAGAAATAGAAGATAGGTGAGGAACACATCCAAAAACAATTGGAGAGAATCAAGAGTCAAATAAAAGAAAGAAAATACAAACCGCAACCTCGTACTACTAGTAGAAATACCAAAAATCAAAAACGGAGGAACAGAAACCCAGGAATACCAACGGTAATGGACAGAATAATCCAGCAACAGTAGCACAAGTGTTAACACCAATATGTGAACAGCACTTTTCAGAATACAGCTACAGATTTCGACCAAATGCTCATGTGAAACAGCAGTAGTCAAGCTATTAGAATACCTAAATGACGGCTACGACTGGATAGTAGATATAGACTTGGAGAAATTCTTTGATACAGTACCACAGGACAAACTAATGACCTTGGTAAAATCAAATAATACATGATGGAGATACAGAATCACTGATAAGAAAAATACCTACAAGCAGGAGTAATGATTAATGGAGGAAAACACAAAAACATTAGTAGGAACACCACAAGGAGGGAACTTATCACCACTACTATCAAATATTATGCTCAACCAACTGGATAAAGAATTAGGAAAAAGAGAGGACTACGCTTTGTAAGATACGCAGATGACTGCATAATAACAGTAAAAAGCGAATCAGCAGAAAGAGTAATGTACTCAGTAAGTCGTTTTATAGAGAAACGCTTAGAGATTAAAAGTCAACATGAATAAAAACGAAAATAGTAAGACCAAGCAAACTAAAATACCTAGGGTTTGGATTTTGGAAAACAAAAAGGAGAATGGAAAAAGTAGACCACACGAAGAAAGTGTTCAGAAATTCAAAAGAAAACTGAAACAACTAACATCACGAAATGGAGTATCTCACTAGTAGATAGAATAATAAAATTAAATCAAGTGATAAGAGGATGGATAAATTACTTTTCATTAGGATTTATGAAAACTGCGATAGACGAAAAGTAGATGAACACCTACGAACAAGAATTCGAGTAATAATTTGAAACAATGGAAGTAAAGAAATCAAGACGACTTTGGGGATTATAAAATTAGGAGTCCCTAAATGGATAGCAGATAAAGTATCAGGATGAGGGTGACCACTACCAATTTATAGCACTTAGATCGGTACTAAAGCAAAGCAGTATCAAAACCAGTCCCTGCAGAGGGCAAGGACTGGTCAGTTGTCTTGATTACTACTCAGAAAAGCATGAATTGAAGATTGGTTTGAACCGCCGTATGCCGAACGGCACGTGCGGTGGTGTGAGAGGGCCAGAAATTGCCCCTCACTCGATTGAGCCAAAAAGATTAATCTAGAAAAATTCTAGGTTAATCTTTTTATTGCAATAATTAAATTATCTATTGACTTAAAGATTAAAAATGCAATATAATAGTTAATGTTATTAACTAATTAGTTAATGGTATTAACTATTTGATAAGTAATAAAGGAGGTAGAAAATGAGTGTAGATGAAATTTCATATCATAAAGCAATGGATATGATGGAAGATTTTGGGTTGATAATGAAAAGATTTCATAAGAAGAGTGATGCACCGTATGCAGAAAACCTGAATTCCAAGCAATGTTAGTTTTTGTCTTGTAAAAGAAAAATTACGATGCAGAATTAGGTGAAGAACTACAGTGACAAAACCTAGAGTTACAGCACTTGTAAGTGAATTACTAGAAAAAGATTTTGTTGTTCAAAGTACAGATGATAAAGATAAAAGGAAAAAATATCTTAGTTTATCTGAAAAAGGAGTCGAGATGCATAGAATCCACATAGAAAAGCTTATGAAGAATGGTTCCAATCTATCTGGAATAAATTTGATGTAAGGAAAAGAAGCGTTTGATATATTATTATCTCGAGTAAATGCAGAGTTTTTAGAGAAGAATTATCTGATAAGGAGGAAAAATAAGTGAAACTAATTAAATATTTAAAAGGTTTCTTGGTACCGATGATATTTTTAGTTGCGATATTAGGCGTTCGTGTTGTAGCAGAGCTAGCACTTCCGACATATACAAGTAATATTGTCGATAAAGGTATTCAACAGTGGTATCCAAGATGCTGTACCGGAAAAATAAGTGAAAAATCATTTAAAGAGTTACAATTGTTTATGACTGATGATGAGATTAGTCACTACTAAATACACTAAAGATGGTGATGTATAAAACTTGATAGTATAAGTGAACAAGAACGTAGCGAACTAAATGATATATTTAAAAATGCTGGACTGTAGTATCTGGTGCAAAATCTAGAAAACTTAGATTTAGATAAGGTTGCGAGAAGGTGTCAAACTAGGACTAGTTAAGAAAGATAGTTTAATAGAACATAAATCAATTAGTGACTTAGGAAGTTCAGCTGATAGTGATAACTAAAACAAGCTGGAGTTCGTTATGTTAAAGAAGAGTATAGAAATAATGTAGGAATTGATACTAATAAGATTAGAAAAATTATCTAAAAAGAAGTTGGAATAATGATGATAATCGTAACATTTATTTCAGGTATTGGAAGTATTATTTCGAACTTTATAGCTAGTAGAATATCTTCGAAAATAGCCTATAACTTACGAGAAAAACTTTATAACAAAGTATTATCATTTTCTAAACAAGATATTGATAAATTTTCTACGAGCTTCACTAATTACAAGAAGTACAAAATGATATTCAACAAATTCAAAAGCTTTAAATATGATGTTATTTATCACAATATATGCACTGATGATGGCAGTTTACAGGGTTTATAAGTTACGAAACTGATACTGGAATGACTTGGATAATTGCATTAGGTGCTAGGTATCTTAGGTTTAACATTAGGAATAATTTCATTCTTAGTAATGCCGAAATTTAAAAATTATGCAAAAGCTAATTGATAGAGTAAACTTGGTAACTCGTGAAGCATTAACTGGTATTTCTATGTAATTCGTGTTTTTGGTCGAAAATATGAAGAGGAAAGATTCGATAAAAAGAAAATACAGTTTTAAAAATGAACAACTTTTTATCAATAGAACTTTATCAGGCGCTTATGCCGATGATTATACTAATTATAGAATGGTATTGCATTATTAATAATCTGGGTTGGTGGAAAAATATAGATGCTGGTAGTATTCAGGTTGGTGATATGATGGCGTTTATAACATATAGCAAATGCAGATAGTAATGTCATTCTTATTCTTTACATTTTTAATGATGCAACTACCTCGTGCTGAGAGTTGCAGCTGGTCGTCATTAATGAAGTACTGGAAACAGAGGTTACTGTAGTGGATAGTAAACATATTGATGATAGTAAGCTTCAAGACGTGAGAATATTAAAATTTGATATCGTTAGCTTTCACATTTAATGGAGCTGATAGTCCAGTGCTTAGTAACATTAGTTTTGAAGCAGAAGCAGGAAAACTACGCAATCATAGGAAGTACAGGTAGTGGAAAATCTACATTACTTCACTTAATTCCAAGATACTTCGATGCTAGTGAAGGTGAAATCTTTAATTGATGGAGTTAATATTAGAGATATAAGCTTAAATAAATTAAGAGACATTTTAGGATTTGTCCCTCAAAAGGAGTATTATTCAGTGGTAATATTGAATCAAATATTAAATTTGCAGATGAAAATATTACTGATGACAGATGAAAAAGCCGCTGAAATTGCGCAAGCACTAGAGTTTATTAATGAAAAGAAGATAAATTTAATAGTGAAATTTCACAAGGTGGATCTAACGTTTCTGGAGGACAAAAACAACGTCTTTCAATTGCTCGTGCGTTAGCGAAAAATCCTAAAATACTTCTTTTTGACGATAGTTTCTCAGCATTAGATTACAAAACAGACGTGAAATTAAGAAAAACTTTAAGAGAAGAAATGTCTGGAGTGACTACTGATATAGTTGCTCAGCGTATTGGCAACAATTTTAAATGCAGATAAAATTATCGTAATGAATGAAGGTGAAGATAGTGGGTGTTGGAAAACACCAAGAGCTACTGAAAACTTGCCCAACATATTTAGAAATTGCAGAAAGTCAACTTTAGCGAAGAAGAATTACAAAAAGGAGGTAAACATCATGGCTAAAGATCAAAAAATAGAAAAAGCTAATAATTTTTCTGGAACGTTAAAAAGAATCATCAAATTGATGTTTACACAGTATAAAGTTTCAAGTATTTTGATAGTATTCTTTGCATTAAGTGCACAGTATTCGGTATAGATAGGTCCTAAAATTAGTGGGACAGGCAACTACAGAATTATTCGAAGGTTAGTTGCTAAAATTAGTAATGAAGGTAGTATAAATTTTTGATAGCAGGAATTTTACTTACTGTATTAGGTTTTATACATACTGTCATCACTGTTTATGTTTATTCAAGGATGGCTGAGTGAGTAATGTTTCTCAAAAATGACATACGATATTCGTAAAGATATAAGTATAAATACTTTACCTGTTGGCTATTTTGAACAACGTACAGTAGGTGAAACTTTATCTCGTGTTACTAATGATGTAGATACATTAGGTCAATCACTAAATCAAAGTTTTACTCAGATAATTTCAAATACAGCAATGGTATTAGGGGTATTGGTAATGATGTTTACGATAAGTCCTCTAATGACTCTAATTGCGTTAGCTTTTAATCCTGTTTCGGGGAATACTACTAGGTGCTATAACAAAATGGAGTCAAAAATATTTCAAAAAGTCAACAAGATATGCTTTTTCTGATGTAAATGGACAGGTTGAAGAGAGTTTCTCAGGTCAAAATATTATTGCAGCATTCAACTATAAAGAAAAAAGTGTAAAAAGAATTCAATGATAAAAATAAACAATTATATACATCATCATGGAAAGCAAACTTCTTCTCAGGTTTAATGTTCCCTGTGATTAACTTTGTTGGTAACCTTGGTTATGTAGGTATTGTATTCTCAGGTGGATTATTAGTTTCTAAAGGAACTATTGGAGTAGGGGATATTCAAGCTTTTTATCCAATATATTAGAAACTTTACTCAACCAATAGGTCAAATAGCTCAATCTATGTCAGAAATTCAAAAATGGCAGCTGCAGGTGAAAGAGTATTTGAGTTCTTAGATGCTAAAGACGAACAAGATGCAGAAGTACTAGAAACAGTTACACAGTAAAGAAGGTAATGTAGTATTCGATAAAGTAAAAATTTGGATATGTAGAAGATCAAATAATTATTAAAAACTTTACTAGTGATGTTAAAAAAGGAGAGATGGTTGCTATCGTTGGTCCTACAGGTGCAGGTAAAACAACGATGATTAAACTTCTTATGAGATTCTATGATATTAATGGAGGAAATATCTATATTGATGGAAAAGATATTTCTAAACTTGACAGATCCGAATTGCGTTCTTACTTCACAATGGTACTACAAGACACTTGGTTATTTAAAGGAACGATAATGGAGAATCTTCGTTATGGTCGATTAGATGCTACAGATGAAGAAGTAATAGAAGCGGCTAAGGCAGCTCATATTCACCACTTTATTAAAACTTTACCGGTGGCTACAATATGGAATTAAATGAAGATGCTTCAAATATTTCACAAGGTCAAAAGCAACTTTTTAACTATAGCTCGTGCAATTCTTGCTGATAAACCTATATTACTCTTGACGAGGCAACTCGAGTGTGAGATACACGTACAGAAGTATTAATCCAAAAACTATGAATAAACTTATGGAAGGTCGTACTACATTCGTTATTGCCCATCGTTTATCAACAATTAGAAATGCAGATAAAATATTAGTATTAAAAGATGGAGATATTATTGAACAAGGTAACCATGATGAACTATTGAAACAAAAAGGTTTCTATTCAGAATTATATCAAAGTCAATTTGCAGAATAAAAATTAAATTAGTTAGGAGCGACTCGACAAAATCGTAATTTCGGAGAAACAAGATTTTTGTCGAGTTACTTTTTAATATTATTTCTTTGACAATGTAAAGTTAATATAATATAATTATCTCACATTCGAGATAATTATGAGTGCGGATAGATGTAAATAAGATAGGAGAATTCTTATGAATAATGAGTTTAAAGTCGTTATAGGAATTATGAGAGCAAGTAATCTATTGGTAGATGATTTAAAGAAAACTTTAAAGAATTATCCAATAAATGCGACTGAATTTTCTGTTATGGAATTTTTACATAGTAAAGGTGAGAAGAGTATTCAAGAAATACGTGATAGAATATTACTTGCTAGTGGAAGTGCTACATACGTAGTCGATAACCTTGAGGATATGTTAATAGAAAGGTTAGTCAAAAGGATAAAAGAGTAACTTATGTTGAGTTAACTAAAATAGGAGAAAATTTAATGGATGATATTTTCCCTATCCATAAAATAAATACAAAAAGATTTTCGATGATTTAACTGAAGAAGAATTAGATACATTGAAAGAAATACTAAAGAAAATTAATTAAAAATTGTTTTCTTTATTATAAGAGTAATATCTTGAAATTGAGATAATTTAGGAGGATAAAAAATGATAGAGTTAGGAATTAGTACATTTGGTGAAACAACTGAAATAGAAGGAACTGGTATAACACCAACGCATGATGAACGTATTAGAAATATGATAGAAGAGATGAAACTTGCTGATGAAGTTGGATTAGATCTTTATGCTATAGGGGAACATCATAGAGAAGATTTTGCTGTTTCAGCACCTGAGATATTGTTAGCAGCAGGAGCAGCTGTTACGAAGAATATAAGATTAAGTTCTGCGGTAACAGTACTTTCATCTTCGGACCCTGTAAGAGTTTATCAACAGTATGCAACTATTGATGCTATTTCTAATGGTAGAGCAGAAGTCATGGTAGGTCGAGGTTCTTTTACAGAATCATTCCTCATTATTCGGTTATGATTTAGCAGACTATGAGGAATTGTTTGATGAAAAATTAGAGATGCTGGAGAAAATAAAGGATAATGAAAAGTTAACATGGAAAGGAAAGCATACACAAAAGGTAGAAAATAAGGGAGTATATCCAAGAAGTGTTCAAAAAGATTTTCCAATCTGGTAGCAACAGGTGGAATACAGAATCAACCATTAAAATAGCACAAAAAGGATTACCAATAGCATATGCACATAATTGGACAATACAAAGCTTTCAAGGGATTAACAGATTATTATAGAGCTATTGGGAAGCATTCTGGGTTTGATGAAAGTCGTTTTAAAAGTTGCTTCACATCTCATGGGGCTTCATAGCTGAAACTGATGAGGGAAGCTATTAAAAATATTTCATCCAACAAAAACAAGTAGTAGATGCAATCTCAAAAAGATAGACCATTTTTGGAGACCACTTGCTTTTTGAGACAATATTTAAATAGTGTAGGTCCAGACGGATCTATGTTAGTAGGAAGTCCTAGAGACTGTAGCGAATAAACTTATTGATATGATAGAAAACATTAGGATTGGATAGATTTATGTTGCATCTTCCACTTGGATCTATGCCACATGAAGATATAATGAAAGCTATAAGGTTATTTGGCGAAGAAGTAGCTCCACGAGTTCGAAAGAATATTTTAAAATCTAAAAATAAAATTTAAATTTATAAAATCAAATAAATATATTTTTCTAAATAATTGATCTCTATGTTATAATGAGTGAGATAATAAACATATGGAGTGAAACGATGATATTAGATAAGTATAAATATTTATTATTTGATTTAGATGATACCTTATTGGATTTTTGGTGAGGCACAGGTATTAGCTTTTAAAAATTATTAGAAGATGAGAATATTGAGTATAATGATAGAGCTATTTGAGAAAATATGAAACAATAAATAAATCTTTATGGAGAAGTTTTGAACGTGGAGAAATATCGAATAAAGAAGTTACAAGTAGAAAGATTTATAAGATCATTTGTTTGATAGAAAAATCGATGGTAGTGAAGTAGATAATAGATATAGAGGTTATCTTGCCGAGGGAATCAACTTTTTGATGGGATTATAGAGATGTTAGAAAAATTAAGTTTTAACTCATAAATTATACATAGCATCTAATGGTATTGGAATCACTCAATATACAAGACTAAAAATAATAATCTTAATAAGTATTTTGAGAAATTTTTATTTCTAAGAAAATTCGGTAGCAGAAACCAGATAGAGAATTTTTGAAATTATATTTAAAGAAATTTGTGTTAAAAATAAGAATGAAGTTTTAATGATAGGAGATACTCTTACATCCGATATACTGGGTGCTAATAATGCAGGAATAGATAGTTGTTTAGTAGATATTCATAAAATTTCTAATCCAGAGATTGTTCCTACGTATCAAATTGAAAGACGATAGATTTATTGGAATTATAAAAAATGTCTAGGTTGATATTATCAACTTAGACATTTTTCTTTATGAAACTGTGATCGTTGTATTTAATATTTTTCTAATGCGATGAAGCAATGTTCTATATTATATTCTTCTTTAAGTACTATTTTAACATTTTTCTACAATTTTATAATCATGGCTTGTTTCATATTCATCTAGTAAAATATGCATTGCAGCATTGATTTCATTAGTATCAGTATGCCAAATATGAAATTCGTGAATATCAGCAATTCCTTCTACTTCTTTAATTTTTATTGTAAATTTCTTCTGTATCTAGAGTAGTAGCTTCCATTAAAAATAATAAAATGATGATTTAGTAATTTTATAACCACCTTTGAAAAAGAATTATGCTGATGATAATACTCATAATAACATCGACGATTTGATAATTTGTAAAGTAAATAATAGTTGATGAAATTATGATTCCGATAGAACTGATTAAATCACCAAGGAAAATGCCATAGTGCACTTTGAATATTTAAGTTATCTTCTTCTTTTAAACTCTTTGTTAAAAATTATAGTACTACAATATTGAAGATTAATCCGATTGTAGAAATTATAAGCATTGATTTGAAAATCAATATCTTTTGGATTGAAGAATCTCATAAATCCTTCAAAAATTAAGTAAATTGAAATACCATTAGCATTAGCCCATTGATAAAGGCTGCTAGTACTTCTAATCTGACAAAACCAAAAAGTATATTTTTATTAGGTTTTTAGAGCTGAATAGTAAGGCTATTAGACTAAATCCTAATGCAATAACATCAGAAAACATGTGGAAAGAATCTCCTAAAAGTGCTAATGAGATTAGAAAAAGAAGTCCTCCAATGTATTCTAGTAATGCAAAACTTATTGTTAAAATTAATGTTATATAAAAGTATGAATATGCTTGAATTTTATAATGTTTTATGATGAAAATTTGTTTGTATCATTTATTTCTCCTTTTTATAGAATATTGTTATTATAAACTATGTTTAGTAACATTACAAAAATACAGCACTGATAACAATTATTAGTATTTTTATCATTAAGGTCTATTGATTTTGGTATTAGTTTGCTAAAATTAAGAAGAATTTAGAAAGGATAAAAGGTGGAGAAAAATTATGCGTATTTTTATGTATTGGGGATAGTAATACTTGGGGATATGTTCCAGGAGAAGATGGAGTTAGAACAGATAAACGTTGGACTAAATTATTAGCAGAGTTGCGTACTAATGATACAATTATAGAAGAAGGACTTTGTGGTAGAACTGTAATTGCAGAAGACACAATCGTACCCGTTAGATGTGGTATTGATACACTACCAATTTTAATGTTAAGTCACGTCCCCGTTGATTTAGTGATCATAATGTTAGGTACAAATGATTTGAAAAACAATTTAATCCAAGTGCAAAACATATTTCTAGTGGTATTGAGAATACATAAAAATATATTAAGAATCCTAATCTAATAACTGGGTATAAAATTCCAAAATTTTTAGTTGTTTCACCAGTTCCACTTCGTGATGAAATAGTAGAAAGACAAAGTCTATTTGGTAAATTTTGATGAAAATAGTTTTAAAACAATCAAAATTCTTAGCACAAACATTTAAAGAAGTTAGTGATAAGTATGAAGTTGACTTTTTAAATGCTGGGACGTGTAGCAGAAACATCATTAGTGGATTGCATTCACCCTGAGATGATAAAAAATCATGAAAAATTAGCGAAATATATCGCTAGTAAAGTATCAGAAATATTAGATTACGAAGAGCAAGATAAATAAAAGGTAGTAAACTTTCTAACTTAGAGAGTTTATTACCTTTCTATATTTTATACTGGTTAAAACATCGAGTACTTATGATGACACAAGCGTAACACGGTAGGAAAGTATTTCCAGTCGTATTCTAAAACAAAAATAAATTGATAAATATTAACTCTAATATTGTAAAATATACACCAATTATATATGTATTACCCTGATTGTTTTGTTAAAGTTCTATCTATTGTTTTTAAATATTCTTTGATAGATAGTTAATAAAAAGAATGTATACTATACTAATTAACAAAAATTATCTTTTGTAGTAATATTTATTTTTTAAATCACTTAACCACAAACTAATAGCTATGGTGTTAGTAATTATAAATAAATGACCAGTTAAGTGATAAAAATTAATATCTCTTACATGAACACTTCTCGATATAAAACTTGGAAATAATTGACTTATTATGAAAAGTAAGAAGTATAAAACCAGTAACTATAATCTATAAGTATTAAACCTAATAATAAAGAAAGTGTACGACCTGTGTGAATATAACAAAATGGTTCAGTTAATTTTTTATCATAAGGTCTTTTTTTATCAGTAAGAATATATTCTGTTATGTGTTGAATACTTAGTATTACCGATAGTAGGATTAATGTTGCAAGTATATATTTAATATTTAAAGAATTTCTCACTAGTAAATTTAATATAACAAGTATTTGTGAAATTAAAAAGATGTGATTTATAAAAACTATCTTTTTCCGTATCTATTTAGATGAACAGCCTCCAACAGCCAACTATTAAAGAAAATAATAAAAAAGTAGTATAAAGTGAAAAAGTCGTATATTGATTTATCTGAAAATGAATAATCTACTGAGAATTTACTTATTAATAAAGACAATGAAATTGCATAAAAGACGTTAGAATAGTCTCTTTTTTTAAAAATAAGATTCAAGATGAAGGTTCCTCCTTACTACTACAATAACTGTGAATTAGATAAAAATATTGAAGTTATCCGTAGCCCAGGGCTGAGGGGGATAACTTCAACCTTCTAAACAAAATTGAAAGAAGTTATAATCATATTCTATCAAAAATAAAATGTAAATATCAATAAAAAGGAGAAGGGATGACCCAACAGTCCTAAAATTTAACTAGGTTCATATGACAATTCATATATGTATTGAGTTATTGATATCTCAAAATTGATTTATAAAAAGCTTTTTAGATATCTAATAAACTGTACGGAGGTGATTCGACAAGATCTTGTCTTTATAAAATCAGGACTTTGTCGATTCGCTCTCATAAGTTATTTAAAAGTATTAGTAAATAATTATAATTTATAGTAGGAAATTTTTAATAAAATTATTGTTAAAGATTTAACAAATTTCATTGAAAAATATGTTATAATAGGGAGTATCTGAATAAAATTACTAGATTATACTAGAAAGGAATTTAACATGACAGAAGAAATTAAAGTAGATGTACAAGATTTAAAATGATCAAATGCTTGTTCGTCGTGAAAAAAATGGAAGCTATGAGAGAAAGTGGTTTAGATCCATTTGGAACTAAATTGAAAGAACTCACCTTTCAAAATGAAATCGTAGCAGAATATGACAAATATAGTAAAGAAGAATTAGAAGAGAAGAAATATCTCTGTAACAATTGCAGGACGTATTATGACAAAACGTGGTAAAAGGTAAAGCAGGGATTTGCTCACGTTCAAGATCTAGGGTGGTCAAGTTCAAATTTACGTTCGTCAAGATAGAGTAGGAGATTCTTATGAATACTTTTCAAAGACTCTTGACCTTGGTGATATCGTAGGAGTAACAGGTGTATTATTCAAAGACTAACGTAGGTGAATTATCTGTTAAAGCTGATAAATTTGAAATTTTAACAAAAGCATTACGCCCACTACCAGATAAATTCCACGGACTTAAAGACGTTGAAGAGCGTTACAGAAGAAGATACGTAGACTTGATTATGAATGAAGACAGTAAAGAAACATTTATTTTACGTTCAAAAATTATTCAAATTATGCGTAGTTACTTAAATGAACGTGGATACCTAGAAGTTGAAACTCCAATGATGCACTCTGTTGCTGGTGGAGCAGCAGCTCGTCCATTCGTAACTCACCACAATGCACTTGATATGCAATTATTCATGCGTATCGCACTTGAATTACCATTAAAACGTTTAATCGTTGGTGGTTTAGAAAAAGTATATGAAATTGGTCGTGCATTCCGTAACGAAGGTGTATCAACACGACACAACCCTGATTTCACAATGATCGAGTTATATGAAGCATATGCTGATTATAATGACATTATGGACTTAACTGAGTCTATGATTGCATACATCTGTAATGAAATTCACGGTACTACAAAAATTATGTACGGTGAAGATGAAATTGATTTAACACCAAAATGGCGTCGTGTTCACATGGTAGATGCTATTAAAGAAGTTACTGGTGTTGACTTCTGGCCAGAAATGACAGATGAACAAGCTCATGCATTAGCTAAAGAGCACAATGTTCCTGTTAGAAAAGATATGAAAGTTGGACACATTATTAATGAATTCTTCGAAACATTTGTAGAAGAAACATTAGTTCAACCAACATTTGTTTATGGTCACCCTGTAGAAGTATCTCCATTAGCTAAAACTAATGCTGAAGATACAAGATTCACAGACCGCTTTTGAGCTATTTATTGTTAGACGTGAACATGCGAATGCATTCAGTGAGTTAAATGACCCAATCGATCAAAAAGAAAGATTCTTATCTCAAATGGATGAAAAAGATGCTGGTAACGAAGAAGTTTATGAAATGGACGAAGACTTCGTAGAAGCATTAGAATACGGTATGCCTCCAACAGGTGGATTAGGAATTGGAATTGATAGATTAGTTATGTTATTAACTAACTCAGCTTCAATCCGTGACGTATTATTATTCCCATATATGAAACATAAATAAGAAAATGTTGATATATAAAGGTTTTGTAGACGATGATATAAAAACATCCCAAAAACATCCGCTTATTGAAAAAGGGAAAATATTTATAAAAAATTAAATCTCCTAAAATTTAGGAAGCTTTAATAGAAAATTAAAGGGAGTTTAGTCTCCCTTTTTGTATATAATAAGATATATAAGGAGTATCCAATGGCAAGCTTTTTGATAAATTAAAAAGAAAAATTTTTCTGCTAAGGAAGAATTAAAATGAAGAACTGATTTCACTTGATGAATATGAAGAATTTGTCGAGAGTCAGTTTGTAACTGAAAAATTTAAAAAGGTCTTAGAAAATCACGTGATAATTTCTCTAATGCACTTAATAATTTAATTAGCTCATATAGAAATTAACGAGGAGTTTTTCGAGGATTTAGAAGAACTATTAATTCAATCGGATGTTAGTTATAACACTGTACTAGAATTAGTTGATTACTTAAAAGTTGAATCACAAAGACAAAATCTAAAAGAACCAAGTGAACTACAAAGTATGATTATCGAAAAACTTGTAGATGTTTACATGGAAGGTACTGTAAAATCTGAATTAAACTATGCGCCAGAAAAAGAACTTTCAGTATTTTTATTTGTAGGGGTTAATGGGTTGGTAAAACGACTTCTATTGGTAAACTAGCCCATAATCTTAAAAAAGAAGGGAAAAAAGTACTTATAGCTGCTGGAGATACATTCAGAGCAGGTGCAATTGATCAGCTTGATGTATGGGCTAAACGTAGTGGTGCTGATATAGTTAAATCACATGAAGGAGCTGATTCAGCAGCGATAATCTTTGATGCGATTCAATCTGCCAAAGCAAAAGGTTACGATGTATTATTATGTGATACGGCTGGTCGTTTACAAAATAAAGATCATTTAATGAAAGAACTTGAAAAAATTGTTCGTGTAATTAAGAAGGAAGTTCCTGAAGGTCCTCATGAAGTGCTATTAACAATAGATGCAACAACAGGTCAAAATGGTATTTTACAAGCTAAAACATTCAAAGAAGTTAGTGATGTTACAGGTGTAATTCTTACTAAACTTGATGGAACTGCTAAAGGTGGTATTGTTATAGCTATTAAGAAAGAATTAGGAATTCCAGTTAAACTTGTTGGATTAGGAGAAAATATTGATGATTTAGAAGTATTCGATCCTGAACAATATATTTATGGGTTATTCTATCAAGAAAATACTGAACAAAAAAGAAGAACAAGCAGAAGAATAAAAAAATAATAGTTGAAAATATTCATTTTGGTACTGAACCCAAAAATTGGACAAAATATTTAGTTATATTTGTTTAGTATTTTTAAATTTTAAAGTCAGTAAATTTTATTACTTTTTAGTGACTTTCATTCCTGACAGTTATTTTAGATTTTTCAAACTATTTAGTCAAAGGATTTTTTAAAAGGCGTAGCCCTTTTGTCCTTGACTAAATAGAGAGAAAATCTAAACTGTAAAAGGAATGAAAGTCTCTTTTTATTTATATTTGTTTCTATTAATTTTTCTATAGTTTACGGACTTAATCCACCCTAAGTTCAACTTTTATTCTTTCCTCATTATAATATTTTTATATAATCTATGATAGCTTCTTTTTAATTCATATTTGTTCTTGAAAGTATTCTCGAATCCGTAATACATCTCAGATTTTAAAACTCCAAAGAAAGATTCATAAATGCATTATCTGCTGATGTTCCTTTCTAGACATTGATTGCGTAATACCTTTTGTTTTAAAGGTTGTCTATATGAAAATATGTTGATATTGCCAACCTTGATCACTATGAAGTATCATACCATCGTATCTTTTTATCTTGAAGCTGCGATAACATCTCATGCTGTTGTTCCATATTAGGTGAAAATGAAATATTATAAGCTATTATCTCGCGTTATATCCATCAATTATGGGTGCTAAATAAACTTTATCATCTCCAACCTTGAATTGAGTTACATCTGTATAACATTTCTTTAACGGTTCTGAGGCGAAGAAATCTCTATCTATTATATTATCTGCGATTTTTTCCAATTTCTCCTTTATAAGAGTTGTATTTCCTAGTAGGTCTTACGAATGACAATACACCTAGTTTTTCTCGTTAATCTTAAAACTTTTTATGATTTACTATAAATCCCATATTTTTTAAGTTCTAATGTTATTCTTTCTATAACCATATCTATATTTGTTCTTTCCTGAATTAATAGAATAGCTTCTTCTATATTTTTTTATATCTTTGTCTTCTTTATTTTTGTATAATAATATGATGAACGAGATAAGCCTAAAAATTTTTAATAGTATATTTAATCTATGTGTTTGCTTTAATTCTTCTACTATTTTTTTGTTTTTCTCTTCGTTTTGAGATTGTTTTTAAACTCTTATCTCCCTCAACTTTTTTAAAAACTGCATTTTTTCCGCACGTAGATACTCAGTTCCTTCTCTAATTGTTCTACTTTTTGACAATTCATTTTTCTATCTTTTTATTATTATTTTTCATCTTACTAGTTCTTCCTCTCGGTTTCTCTAGTATATTATACCCGTTTTTCTTTAAATTTTGAAATCCAATTACTAAGTAAAGCAGGATTTGGTAATGCGTACTTTAATGAAGTAGATTTTTATAGAATGTCCCTAATATTAAAACTTCATTGATTATATCTAATTTCAATTCTGGTGGATAATAATTATTTTTTCCCTTTAATCAGTACTAGTTTCACCATGTCATATCAGCCAATTTGACCATGTACCTCACATTACTAGGATCAATTTTAAACTTTTTTAGATAGTTCTTTGTATGAGTATCCTTCTTTATTAAGTCTATACATTTCTATCTTATTTTCATCTGTTAATTTTCATAATAAATAGCCCTCCAAAATTTGTCCAAATTTTTGAGGGCTATCTACTTACATGTTCTTATAACAATGTAAAAATGGATATTTTTATTATACAAATCAACAATTTTTAAAATCAAATTGCTATAGTAAAATCGATGAAAATATTTTTAATATTAAATTGGAATTATTTATCAAAATTAATTGAAAAAGCAATAAAAGTATATAATAGATATATTAAGAAGGCAATAATATATGGAGGATTATAATGGGATTTTTATCTCAAAATTATTCGGAAAAAGAAGAACAAGTACAAGAGTTAGTATTAAACTCATACATGAAAGGTAAAGTGGTAGATATTACTGAAGTACCCGATCCAGTATTTGCTCAAAAATGATGGGAGATGGATTTTGCAATTATTCCTGAAGAAGGAAAATTAGTATCTCCAGTAGCTGGAGAAATTATCCAAGTATTTCCAACAAAACACGCTTTTTGGTATTAAATCAGGAGAAGTTGAACTCTTATTCACGTAGGGTTAGAAACAGTTGCTATGAAAGGTGAGGGATTTGATGTAGCTGTGTCTGCTGGTGATAGAGTTGAAGTAGGTCAAACTTTTATTAACTTATGATTTAGAATTTGTAAAAAGAAAAAGCTAAAGATATTATTACTCCTTGTGTGATTTTACAAACATGGATTCAGTAGCTAACATTGAAGTATTAAAATTAAATGAATCTGTTGATTTCTACAAGAAGTAGCAAAGTGAAACTTAAATAGACTAAGGTCTATTTAAGTTTTTACTGTTAGTGTCGAAGTATGAATGATAAGAAATTTTGGAAGATTATATATCTGTATATAACAAAAACTATAATTATAGTATATTATATTATCGACCAGAAAAAGATGTCTGGCTTATTAACGAAGATAATGAATTAATAAGATTTATATATGGAGATAGTTTTAAATCAACAGAAATAGATAGTATAGTTTCTAATGTCATTAGAAATGAAGTTAGACTATGTTTTAAACTAGAGTAGTTTAAAAATGAAAAATCCTTTATGTTTCTCCCTGACTTTGATGAAGTTATAAACGACTACAAAAAATATAGAATTTCGAATAGTTTAATCATAGAACGTATACTTTATAATGAAAAATAGTAAACTTTTTCTTAAAAGAAAATGATTCTAGATTTATTGAAGGAACACTAGATACTTTAAGATATAAAAAATAGGGTTGTTGAATTATATAAACGCGAGACATTAGATAGAAATGTATTTAATATAAAGTATAATATTTTGTCTGGAATTTATTTATTATTATTTTTGGTGAATTTTATTGTGATATATTTTTACGAATAACAATTATTCGTTATTCTATTATTTAGAATATAGTTACCAAAAATAATAAGTGGGCAATTTTATAGGATGTTTTACGAGTGTCTTCACTACAGATAGTTCGATGAAATTATTATTTGTGTTACTTTCTATTTTTTCTACTTCAATATTGTTTAATAAATCATTAAAAATATTAAAGAGTATTGAGTATTACTAGTGAGTATCATTTATATTTAATCTATTAATATTTGGTTACTCTGGAACGCTTGATATAGCGTTAGTTTCTAATATAGACCTTACTAGGTTCAATTTTTTTATGGAACAGCTTAGTAAGAAAAATGATAACCTGAAGTTCATGCATTCAGGAGCAATTTCAATAGTTTATTTAACGGTAGCAACACTGGTATTTGAAACATCTATAGTACTTTATATCTTTTTCTTTTTATCTTGGGAGTATTTTTAGAACTTTTCTTGATGAAAAGAAGAAATATATATATTACACTTGTTTCAATACTAATCTTTTAGTGTTTTTAGGAGAGGTATTAGTATTAGCTGGTGTTAATACTAAGAGTGTTATAAATAGCTATAGAGCAGGTAGAGTAGAGAATAGGTTGGTAAAATCATATTCTGATGAAGATATATTTAATTTAGAAAAAGAATTGGCTTCAAAAATAAATCTGTACTTACTTATTATGAGTTAGGTATGGTAGAAGATGACGTCATCAAGTAAACAAGATGCTAAAAAGTCTTCTTAGAAGGAATAAGTTTTTGATGATTCTTTTTGCTCCAATATACTATGATTTAGCTGTTATTGAACGTCAGGAAGGTAATTATGAAAAAGCTAAGGAGTATGCGAACCGAGCCTATGAATTAGATGGTAGAGAAAAATAAAAACCTAGTAGACGAATTAAGTAAATTTTAAGGTGATGTAAATGATAAATTTTTACGATTTGCAACAATTTTTAAAAATCTTTTGGTATAATAATATACATGAAAGATAGAAGACATACTTTAAGTATGGTAGAATATGAGGTAAGAGAGTTAAGACGTTTTAGAATTAATTTCAAAAGAAGATTTTATTAGAGCAATTGCAATTATAAAACATGAAGTTAATCATGAATTATCAAAAGGATAGGTGAGAATAATGGAAAACAACCTTATTTTTTTATTAAGGTACGAAAGAGAATAGAAGAAGATGTTATGAAGATTGAAGAGATGATAAATGCATGTGTATCTGTTAAGGGTCAGAGAAAAATGTCCATTATATCAAGATGTAATAGATACTCAAATTTATGGTCTTTCAAAAGAGATTAATATTGCAGTAGAAATTGGATGTATATCGGAAGAAGCTGGACGAATTATCTTAGCCGATTTTAGAGGATAAGGCAAGTGAAATGTACGCCAGTGTAATAGCGAGAGTAAAGCAAACTAACATGAAATTTTTTAAAAGATTACATAGATCTATAAAACATGAAAAAGACATGTTCGATTAGATTGGATGGTTGCATTAACATTATTAGTTTTACTGATTTTTGAGTTGTATGATGGTCTATAGTGCAAGTATGATAGGAAATAAATATGGAACATTTACCTCAGGTATCCCTGTAGGGGAAACATATTTCCTACAAAGACAAGCTTCATGGGCAATACTTGCATATATTGCATTTTTAACTTTTTCTGTTGTTATACCATTTGAAGTTTTTTAAAATAAACAATTGTTAAAAACTGGTTTTTATAATAATGGTAATCTTACTTATTATTCCACAACTTATACCAGCGATAAATGGTGCTAAATCTTGGATAAGAATAGGTGGATTTAGTTTTCAGCCATCAACATTAGCACAGTTATTTATTATAATATATATGGCATTTATACTAGAAACAAGAAAAGAAAAATTGCGCCAGATATGTACTAGTTCAGAATTATTAAAGATTTTTGGTATTCCTCTTGCTCTTGTAACGTTAATAGCAATGCAAAACGATACTGGGATGATGCTTATTACATTATCAGTAATTGGGATAATGACTTTTATGCTCTAATATGCATTCTCAAAATGTGAAGAAAATTTTATCTCTTGCGCTAATAGCGGGTATAGCGGTCGTCCTATTATTTATGTTGAAAGGTGCACTATTTAATAATGGTACATCTTATAGAACGAATCGTTTAAAAAGTATTTTTTTAAATCCATTTTCAGAGGATTTAGCAGCAGCAGCAGATCAAGTCATCAATTCATATGTTGCTTTTGGTAATGGTGGTTTATTTGGTAGAGGTTTAGGAAATTCTATCCAGAAGTTAGGGTATTTACCTGAGGCTCACACAGACTTCATTCTTGCAATAATAGCAGAAGAGTTAGGATTCTTAGGAGTAGTGTTTGTAGTAAAGCTTACTATTAATATTAATCGGAAAAGTAATTTTTTCTGGTACAAAAATCAAGAAATACATTTTTCAGCAATGTACTCTTTAGGATTTGCCAGTTTACTAGTTGTCCAAGGAGTTGTTAACATCGGAGGAGTTACTGCTTCTATACCGATGACTGGAGTACCATTACCATTTATTAGTAATGGTGGTAGCTCTATCTTAATATTAAGTATAGGATTAGGTATAGCTACTAATATTTTTATCTCATGTAAAAATATTTACGTAGTAATAGAAAAATAAATAAGGATTTGGATTAATAAATTGATCCAAATCCTTTTTTATATTATTTAGATCATAAGATAGAAAAATTTATAATTTCTAATGGTGAGGCTTGCTAACTTTAGATAATCAAGCTATAATAGTAAAAGGTAACTTTTAAAGGAGATTTTAGATGAAATTAGAACAATTTGATTTTTATTTACCAGAGGAGCTAATAGCACAAACACCTCTTTTTAAAAAAGAGATACTAGTAAATTACTTTGTGTAGATAGAAAAATAATTCACATGAACATAAAAGTTTTTCCAGATATTATAGATTATTTTTAATTCTGAGCGATACTTTTAGTACTTAATAATACTCGAGTAATGCCAGCACGATTATATGGTGCTAAAAAGGATACAGGTGCTGCAATAGAGGTACTTTTTATTAAAAATCTTGGTCATAATGAATGGGAGTGTCTAGTTAAACCTGCTAAAAAGAATAAAAAGAAGGCAGTATAGTATCTTTTGGTGATGGTATAATGGAAGCAGTCTGCTACAAAAGTATTAGATGATGGATTTAGACATTTTGAATTTATATATGAGGGAATATTTCAAGAGAGATTAGATGAACTTGGAACTCTGCCTCTCCCACCGTACATTAAAGAAAGATTAACTGATAAAGAAAGATATCAAACAGTTTATTCAAAAGAGGTAGGAAGTTCAGCAGCTCCAACAGCAGGCTTACATTTTACTAATGAATTATTAGAAAAGATAAAAAGAAAAGGTGTAAATATAGCTTATTTAACCCTTCACGTAGGGACTTGGAACATTTAGACCTGTAGCTGTAGAAAATATTGAAAGAACATGATATGCACTCAGAGTACTATACTTTTAGATGAAGAAACAGCAAAAATAATTAATAGAACAAAAAGAAAAATGGTGGAAGAGTATTTTTCTGTGGGTACTACTTCAACAAGAACATTAGAAACAATTGCACGCGATAATAATGGGAAAATTATTTGCAGCTTCTGGATGGACAAATATCTTTTATTTATCCAGGATTTGAATTTAAATGTGTTGATGGACTGATTACAAACTTCCATTTACCAAAAATCATCATTAATAATGCTTGTAAGTGCATTTTATGATAGAAAAAGTTATTGAATTATATAATATAGCAGTTAAGAATAAATACCGTTTCTTCAGTTTTGGAGATGCAGATGATAATAATCTAGTTTTAGAAAGAAATATTTATATGAGAGATGTAAAAGAAAATACAGTATGGTATGAACATATAAAAACTTATAAACAATCGGGTGCAAGATTAGGGTATTGTTCACACCCATAGTAGCTTCGAAAACACCTGTATTTGTATGCCGGTTTGGGACGCAAGCTACTAAAAGCTAATGTCACTGAAGAAGTAAAAAGGAATGGGTGCAGATATTATTTTATCTAACACTTATCACCTTTGGTTACGTCCTGGTGAGGAGATTGTTGAAAAAGCTGGTGGACTTCACAAATTTATGAATTGGGATGGAAGTATTCTAACAGACTCAGGAGGATTCCAGGTATTTTCTCTAAGTGAGATGAGAAAAATAGAAGAAGAAGGAGTTCATTTTAAAAATCATTTATCTGGAAAAACTATTTTTATCACCAGAAAAAGCTATGCATATACAAAATTCTTTAGGATCAGATATTATGATGGCTTTCGATGAATGTCCTGACTATAATCATGACTATAAATATATTCGTCAATCTGTAGAGAGAACAAGTCGTTGGGCTGAGAGATGTTTAAAAGCACATAAAAATCCTAAGACACAAAGTATCTTTGGTATAGTTCAAGGTGCTGGATTTAACGACCTTCGTGAACAAAGTGCAAAAAGACTTAGTGAGTATGGATTTCCAGGATATGCTATTGGTGGTTTTATCTGTTGGGGAACCTAAACACAGAAATGTATAGAGTTTTTAGAACATGTAACACCTTTATTACCAGCTAATAAAGCAAGATATTTAATGGGAGTAGGATCTCCTGATGCACTATTTGAAGGAGTTTTAAGAGGAGTTGACATGTTTGACTGTGTGTTACCGACACGTATTGCACGTAATGGAACATGTATGACTTCTGAAGGGCGTGTAGTGGTTAAAAATGCTAAAATATGCTGAAGACTTTACACCACTTGATCCAGAGTGTTCTTGTTATTGTTGTAAGAATTATACGAGAGCATATCTTCGCCATTTATTCAAAGCTGATGAAATCTTTGGAGCAAGATTAGCGACAACTCACAATATACATTTCTTAATCAATATGATGAAAGATATTCGTCAAGCTATAAGAGAAGATAGGCTATTAGACTTTAAAGAAGAATTCTTTGAAAAATATGGATTAAACCAAAGAAAATCAAAGAATTTCTAATAATTTAGTAAAAAGAATATAAAGGTTTATTTTACTGAGTATATAGTAGAATAAATATATAAATCAACCGGAGGTAAAATATGCAATATTCATATATTAATATTATTATGATTGTAGTTCTTTTTGCATTCATGTATTTCATGATTATTAGACCGCAATCTAAAAGGAAATAAAAATTAAAAACTTCTTCAAGATTCATTAAAGAAGGAGATAAATTGTAACTTTCCTAGGAATTTACGGAATATCATCGTAAAGTAGGGACAATAACTGGTAAAAGTAAAATTGCAAAAGTGAGAAATCGAATTCAGACAGAAATTCTATTCGTAGCTTAGTTGCAAAATAATGAGTCTTTAAAGCAGATTATATTAGTAATCTGCTTATAATTTTTGCTAAATACTTAGAATTAGAACAAGTATAAATTATAAAAATATTTTTAATAGTTATGAAATATTTTTATTAAAAAATTAATTTCTAATATATGTAGTAGTTTGATGATATTAATATTTTTGTATATAGGTTATTCAGATAATTTATAAATTATGTGTAGGTCTAAAAAGAACTTTTTGTAAAAATAGTTATATAGATTTTTATGGGTGTATAAAAATCTTACTTTAAAATTTTATTTATACTTTGATAAATGAATAAATTAAAAATAAAGAATTAATCAAAGGTTAATCTCTTGCAGGCTATTGACAAATGCAGAAACTGCATGAGTCAGCAGCCTGTTTTAATAAAGAGAAAAAGTACTAAAAATGTTATAATATAAGTATATAGAGGGGTTTTTAGTATGTTTAATAAAAAGAAAATATCAAAGATGAAATAATATTAATGACGTTATCAGAATTAGTTCCTACAAATCACTTTTTAAGAAAAAGTAGCCAAAGCGATTGATTTTAAATTTATTTATGATTTGACAGAAGAATACTATAGCCCACATCAGGAAGAAATTGTTTTGAGACCCTGTAGTATTATTCAAATTAGTGTTTTTAAAAAGATTTCTATGGAATAAAATCTATGAGAGAAACAATAAAAGAATAGAAACAGATGCTGCATTTAGATGGTTTTTAGGGATACCATTTTTCTAAACCAGTTCCACATTATTCTACATTTTCACAAAAATTATATTCGACGATTCCAAGGAACTGATATATTTGAACAAATATTTATAAATATAGTGAATCAAGCCATTGATAAAAATTAGTAAAGCGGAACAGAATTTTTACTGATTCAACACATTAAAGCTAACGCAAACAAAAAGAAATACAAAATTGAAATTACCACAAAAGTAAAAGAAAGAAAAATTAGACTTAGAAAAGAAATAAATGAAGAGAGAAAAATAGGAAAAAGCCTTTTAAGTATGAAGAAAAGAAGAGACTAAAAGACAACAATTAACACTACTGAGTCCAGATAGTGGTTATTATCACAGAGATTATAAAGAAGAAGGTTTTATGTATTTAGACCATAGAACAGTAGACGGGAAGAATAATATTATTATGAACTGCCATATAACTCCAGGTAACGTTCATGATAGTGGTCCGTATATAGATGAGATTAAATCAGATAGACTTTGGATTAATCCCTGGTAAAGTTGCGTTAGATAGCGGATATTATTCTCTAGACATACTAAAAACAGTTAGATAAAAAATATATTTTTCAGTAATAGGATATAGAAGATTCTCAAGATCAAAAAGATAACAAATATTTTAAATACTTACATGAAAAAGATATATGTGGATAAACGAACGAGGAGAAATATTTAGATACAGAAATATAGATAGAAATGGATATAAACAATATAAAAGTGATGATAAAAACGGAGAAAATAATAAGACGTCATATAAATGCGGATTATTATGAGTGAAACTAGATTAAGACGTATATCAAAAGAAGGAAAACTATTGTATAAGAGAAGAAAAGAAACAGTAGAACGTAGCTTTTGCAGATTCAAAACAAAATCACGGATATAGATATGCACAATATAGAGTAAAGTGAGAATGATAAAATAAGAATGTACAGTTTTGACAAAATAAAATATACAAATAGGGTTATAATAGTGCATATAAAAAGAAAGAAATATATGTAGCTAAACCTAAAAATAAACAAAAATATAAAAATAACTCAACTATCAGATTTAGAAAATCTACGAAAACAAATGGAGGTGTTTAACTTGAAACCTAACTTTAGTGAATTAGCTAGAGTTTTTAAAGAAAGATAGACGTACAATAAAAAGACATTATTACAGGAAAAATAAAACAAACAAGAAATAAGCCATCAAAAATTGATGAATACACTGATCTAATAGATAAATTATTAGGAGAAGAATCTATACAAATATTCAAATCAAAAAGAATACTGTGGCAATATTTGGTAGATCAAACAGAATTAAATATCAGCTATTCACGATTTCAGAGCCATGTTATTAAGAATTCAAAATACAATGATTACTTTAAAAACAAATCCCATAAGAATTCTAAAAGCTATACTCAGGTAGAAACTATTCCCGGAGAACAAGCTCAAATAGATTGGAAAGAAGATGTGAAATTCATAACTAAATATGGAGAAAAATTATCTTTTAAATGTATTTTGTATGGTTTTATCATACTCAAGATATAAAAATATTTCATGTAACACTTTCAAAGAAGTCAAGATGTCTTAATTTCATGTATAACTGAATGCTTAGAACATATTGAAGGAGTTCCAAAAAGTAATTGTATGTGATAATATGAGAAACTACAATGGATAAAGCGCTGAACTGTTAAGACATCTGGAGTAATTAATATAAAGTTTCAAGAATATACAAAGATATAGGGATTTGAATTAAAACCATGTGTAGCGTACAGACCACAAACAAAAGGTAAAGTAGAAAAATATAGTAAAATTACTAGATGAAATATACGCTTATAATGGTAGAGTTAGATTATACAGAATTAGTAGAATTGGTGAATAAAATAACGATGAGATGGAATCTACAAATACATCAAACAACAGAGAGGTTCCAATAATAAGTTTACAAAAAAGAAAAAGATTCCTTACTACCATTGACCACATGAGAAAAATAAGGAATCGCTATAAAATAACAACCCTACAAGTAAAGTGAAAATAAACAAGCAATGATTTCTTACAAGTCCAATCAATATTCAGTACCAATTGAATATATAGGTAAGAAACTAAATCTACAAGTGAAGATAATTATTTATACCTATATGATAACATGAAATTGGTGGTAAGTCATTTAATAAGTGATAAAAATTAAATTATAAAGAAGCTCATTATAAGCAATTTGTTAAACACACTTGGAATGATATAGATGAAAAAGATTAAAAAGAACAAACTAAAAAAGAAATCTAGCTGTAATAGGAGAACGATTCAGTGATAACAAAATGAGATCTAATTATGACTAGATTAAAGAGAATTTAGATATCTTAATTTTAAAAAGCAGTTTAACCTCAGACTAGATGAAATAATAGAATTAACTCAAAAATAGAACAATGTCAGTAATAGATATTCTATTGAAACTAACAGACTATGAAGTAGATGTACAAATGTAAAAGAATCTATATGATTCAAAGTAGCTAATTTTCCTTATAATAGATCATTGAGATAATTTTGATTTTTATTCAATTCAGATATAAATGAATTAGAAATAAGGAACTTAGCTAGTTTTAAATTTTATAGAAAACAATAAAAATTTAATATTTATAGGCAATAGTGGTGTTGGAAAGACTCGTTGTAACACGATTGGAAGATTAGCAGCTAGTTCAAGGTATTCAACATATTTTTATAAAATGTCATGATTTAATATGCAAACTTAAAAAGCCGCTCTAGCCGAAAATAGGCTAGAACAGCGATTAAAACACTATTCAAAGTATAGATTATTGATAATAGATGAAAATTGAGTTGTTACCTTTAGAAAAAGGTGATGAGAGGTTATTATTCCAACTAATGAGACCGACGTTATGAAAGAAGATTATAATAGCCACCTCTAATATTCCTTTATTTCTGAATGGGCTACATTGTTTAGTGATGACAAAAAGTGGCTTCAGCTATACTTGATGAACTGCTTCATCATGCCCATGTAGTACCTATTATAGGTAATTCTTATCGACTAAAAGATCATGTTAGTTTTGAATAATTGTACATTTTTATTTTTGTCACTTTTTGTACATTTTATATGCATTTACAAAGTAAAAGCCAAAGTACAGTCAGTACGCTTGGTTGTCTTGTTGCGTTCAAAAATATGAAAACAATAGCACTAAGAGGTATAATCATCTCTTAATACTGCTGATTCTTTAGCCATAAGGCTTATGAAAAACGACCAAAAACATCAATACGTTCATTGATATTTTTGGTCGTTTTATCAACAATCTGTAAAGAGATTAATCAAAGGTTAATCTCTTGATTTTTATTTTTATTTACTAAAAACGTTTTCCATTCAGGCGTTTTTCTAAAGATTTTTAAGCTTCCATTTGAGGCACCCTCTAAAGAGTGAGATGCTGCCCAACCGCAATGTGCTTCATTACGTGCAGGTACTTTAGTAGCTGAGGACATCTTCTAGAGTTTTTGCAGAGTGCTCCTTCAACTTCTTCGTAACTATCATTGTTGATTACTGATGAAAGTAGAAACCTGTTTTGGCATCCCATTGGACCCAAAATCTAGTACATTATCAAGGTGATTTCTGATAAGTTCAGCAATTAAATGCTCTAAAGAGTGAAGGTTTGGCATTTCTAAGTGTTCTTTATTTGGTTGGCAAAATCTAATATCATATTTATATATTTTGTCGCCATTATCCCCAGAATATCACCAACTAATCTAATATATGGTGCAACAACTTTAGTGTGATCTGGGTTGAAACTTTCAACATTCATTTTCTTTTCTGTCATCTATATATCTCCATTTCTGTAATTTAATTAGCAGTTATAATTATACTATATTTTGGGAAAAATAAAAATTAATAAGAATAAAAACTGATGCTCGTCTGAACATCAGTTTTAAATATTATTTTTTCCAACAGGATAAGTTTATTCATTATTATGGCTACAATTGCCTAACTGCAATAGGAGAACCTATTAAGTATTGAAGTAATTGTGGAGCGCTAGCTTTTAATTCTGCTGGAATAAATAATAATCCAATTGTAAACATTAAAGGTACTCCGATAATGTATAATTCTCTTTCAGAGAAGTCTAGATTTTTAACAACTCTAAATCCGTTTAGTAGGATTATGATACATACCACTGAGAATACTCCACCGATAACTGCAGAAGGAATTGAATTAATAATGGCAGAAAGTTTACCTAAGAATGATAATCCGATAAACCAGAATGAAGCCATAACAAATACTTTTCTACTAGCTACACCAGTAATAGAAATAATACCAGCATTAGTAGAGTAACCAGTAACAGGAGTTGCACCGACTAGAGCGGCAGCTAAACATCCGATTCCTTCTCCGATAACACCTTTGTTAACTTGAGTGTCGCTTAAAGGTTGGTCAATAACTGAACTTACTGCATACCAAGTTCCCGTTGTTTCAGCTAAAAGTACCATGTAAATAATAATCATTGTGATAATAGCAGAGATTTCAAAATGTATATTGTAGTCTAAGAATAATAGTTTTGGCATTGAGAAAAAGCTAGCATCTTTAATTCCTTGAGTATTAAAACCACCCATTAAGTATGCAGAAAATGTTCCGATAGCTAAGGCGATTATTACTGAAGAAATTTGGAAAATTCTTTTGAATTTGTTAACGTAATTCCCTAAAGTAGAAAATAGAATTAGAGAAGCGGCTGTAATAAATGCTAATAATACATTTTGTTTCATTGTCAGACCATTTCCTTCGATGTAGATATTACTTACAAATGCAGAAGGAGTAATGTTAATCCTACGATCATAATTATTGTTCCACTAACGATAGAAGGTATGTAATTTTTTACTATATATTTATAAATACCAGAATATCCAAGTAAAATTACTAAGATTGCTCCGACAATACTTGCTCCAAGTACAGTACCAAGATTTTTAGTTTCCATATATATACCAATAATAGCTCCAAGAGGAATAAATGAAGGACCTTGACAGACCGGTAATCTTAGATAGAATAATACCTGAATTAATGATGCGATACCAGCACCAAGAAAAGTAGATTGAATTAAACCAGTAGCATCACCAGGTGATAATGCAATAGCTGTTGCTAAGATAAAAGGTGGTACGTAGACATCCATTGCAAGGACGTGTTGTAAACCTAGGATTAAGGATTGAGAAAATGGAATATTTTCTTCAACACCTATAGTTAAATGTTTATTTTGTTTCGTCATAAAAAACGTAATCTCCTTTTTATTTTTATGTTATTAATCTTTTTTTAGTATTTGTTTACCTTGAACCCAGACTTCACGAATGTTTTCTGAAGTAGAAAGGTATAATATTTTTTGAAGAAGGTGTTTGTCTTCTTCATTATCTAAATAATTTGGAAGTTTATTTGTCGGTGTATTTATATCGATGACTTGGAAATCGCAAATATAACCTTCTTTAAAAAGTCCAAGTGGTAATTTTAAAGCTTCTCCACCACCAGTTGTTGCAAGATAAAATGCTTCAAACACACTCACTTTTGAAGCATTATTACCACGGTAATTAGCTTCCAGGCTATTGTCAACCCCATCATTTAATATCCTACTGGCCATAACTGTATGTTTTATATTGTCATATAGGCTAGGGGAGAACCCTCCTGAGATATCGGTACCTAAACAAATATTTAAACCTTGTTTTTTTAGTTTGTTAACAGGTAAAACTGCATTAGCAAAATATGAGTTAGAAATTGGACAGTGGCAAACTGAAGATTTATTCTTTTTGAAAATCTCAGCATCTTCAGAATTTATAAAATTGCCATGAGCCATTATTGATTTATCAGTTAATAGACCAAATTGATTCAAAACTTCGGTATCTCGTTTTCCAAAACGTTCAAGAACGAAATTATGCTCCCAATCACTTTCACTACAATGACTTTGTACATAACAGTTATATTTCTTTGCTAATTTTCCTAACTCTAAAAGAGCGTCGTCTGTACAGCTTGGAACAAAACGAGGAGTAATAACTGGATATACACCTTGAGGAACATTTTTTGAAAGTTTCTGGACATCATTAATAAACCTTTCAGTGTTTTCAATAGCTTCTTTTGTGCTGTTATCTCGGTAAAAATCAGGATTCATAGTTTCATCATCCATAACTACTTTTCCGACGAACCCTCTTTGGCCCAAATTAGCACAAATTTTCGCTAATTCAAGAGTAGATTCATTATGTATAGTTCCAAAGTACATTGCAGAAGTAGTACCGTTTGCTAATAACTTTTTTACTAGATTGGTATAAACTTCTCGTGCATAGTTGATATCTTTATATTTTGATTCTAAAGGGAAGGTGAAACTATTTAGCCAGTGGCTTAATTCGTCATCTAATGCAAGTCCAGCTTGTGGCCATTGTGGAGCGTGTATGTGCAAATCGATAAAACCGGGTAAAAGAACTTTTATCTTTAAAAATCAATAAAAGTTACTTTCATGTGAGTATTGATTTAATATTTGTTGATAATTTTTCATCTTCTTTTCTAATAATTTCAGAAATTATTCCATTATCAGAAAACTAAAAAGTATAGCATGTTCCAGAAATTCAATATCGCCATATATGTTGGGCTATGAAAAAGATGCCTTAATGATTTTTGGTTTTCATGTTTTCATTTCTCCTAAAGAATTTTTTTATAAATATAACATGAAAAACGAACGTTGTCAACAAAAGAATTATAAATTTTTAAAAATAAAATTTTTAAAAAGCGAACATTATAGTGGTTTTAAAAAGAATAAAGTTCGTAAAAACGACGAATTTTTCTTCGTCGTTTGTAATATTATTGATGATATTTTTACCTAAATTCTTTTTCTTTCTTTTTGCTACTAAAAGTGGCTACTCTTTCTTGAGCTTTTTCTAGATAGTTTTCACCTTGTTTTAATAAATCACAAATGATATTTGTAATTTCTACAAAGTCTTCTTCCACATAACCTTTAGAAGTCATAGCAGCAGCTCCTATACGTAATCCACTAGTTTTCATTGGTGGTAATGTATCGAAGGGGATACCATTCTTATTACATGTTATTTTAGCTTTACTTAATAGGTCACTAGCTTCATGTCCAGTAACATTGTAAGTAGAATACGTGTCGATAAGACATAGGTGGTTATCACTACCATTAGATACCACTGGAATATTGTTAGCTTTAAATGCTTCTACCATTGCTTGCATATTTTTTACTACTTGTTGTTGATATACTTTGAATTCAGGTTTAAGAGCTTCAGCGAAACAAATCGCTTTCGCGGCAACAACATGTTCTAATGGCCCACCTTGTGCACCAGGGAAAATCATTTTATTAATTTTAACTGCGATTTCCTCATTGTTAGTAAGGATAATACCACCACGTGGACCTCTTAAAGTTTTATGTGTAGTAGATGTAACTACATCAGCATAAGGTACTGGGTTTGGATGTAAGCCGGCAGCTACTAAACCAGCGATATGAGCCATATCAACCATTAGGTAAGCACCTACTTCATCAGCAATTTCTCTAAATTTAGCAAAATCAATTACACGAGAGTATGCACTTGATCCGGCAATAATCATTTTTGGTTTATGCTCTTTAGCAATACGAAGGACTTCATCGTAATCTATAAGATGCGTATCTTTTGTCACTCCATAAGAAACAGCATTAAATAGTTTTCCTGAGAAGTTAACTTTGCTACCGTGAGTTAGGTGACCACCTGCATCCATACTCATCCCTAAAACAGTATCACCAGGTGTTAATAAAGATAAGTAAACTGCGATGTTTGCACTTGATCCTGAGTGTGCTTGCACGTTTGCAAATTTTGCATCATAAAGTTCTTTTAATCTATCTATTGCAAGAGATTCTATTTCGTCAATTACTTCACAACCATCATAGTATCTTTTTCCAGGATATCCTTCAGCATATTTATTTGTTAAAATACTTCCTGTGGCTTTTAGAATATCTTTAGAAACAAAGTTTTCACTTGCAATAAGTTCAATGTTTGTGTCTTGTCTATGTTGTTCTTTTTCAATAAGTTCAAAAATTTTATCCATAATGGTACTCCTTTAATTATATGTATTTAGAATAAAGAAAAGTAAAGTTCCATAAAAGTAAGAACTAATAGTTAAATTTAAAACTATGTTAACTATTAAGAAAAATATGCTTTTTAATAGTTAAATCTTTGCAAAATTTCTTTTTATTCTATATCTTATAATAATAGCATAGTATGAGTAATAAATAAACTAAAAAAATAATGAAAATATTCAAAATTATTAAAAATATAGAAAACTAGATATGAAAACCGAATATTAAAAATTCAAATTATTAAATATTAATTGTAATAAGTTAACGAGATAGAATTTTTAATGTTAACGTAAAAATATTAATATAATGCTAAGTAATAAGTTTTTATTAAAAATATAAATACAAATAGTAATTAATGGATTTTTAATTGGTCTATACTTGAATTAGTAGAAATTGTTTAATATTTATGCTATAATAATCAATGGAATACATCTGTATTACTATCGAACCAAATTTTAAGGAGAAAAATTTAATATGCTTGTAGATAAACCATTAAAGCTGTTTTCATTAAATGCTAATATTCCATTAGCACAACAAGTAGCGAAGTCACTAGGAGTAGAGTTAAGTAAATGTAGTGTAAAAAAATTCAGTGACGGAGAGGTTTCAATTAATATAGAGGAAAGTGTACGTGGTAGCGAAGTATTCGTATTACAATCAACTAGTGGACCTGTAAATGACAACTTAATGACTTTATTAATTATGATAGATGCACTTAAACGTGCTTCAGTGGACACTATTAACGTTGTAATTCCATATTATGGATATGCACGTCAAGATAGAAAAGCAAGAAGTCGTGAACCAATTACTGCTAAATTAGTAGCTAACTTATTAGAAGTAGCAGGGGCGGACCGTATAATTGCATTAGATCTTCATGCACTTCAAATTCAAGGTTTCTTTGATATTCCAGTTGATCACCTTATGTGTGTACCAATTATTGCGAAATATTTCAAAGAAAAACTTCCAGATATGGAAGAAGTGGTTGTTGTATCACCAGACCACGGTGGTGTAACACGTGCTAGAAAACTAGCAGATGCATTAAATACACCAATCGCAATTATCGATAAGAGAAGACCAAAACCAAATGTTGCTGAAGTTATGAATATTGTAGGTAACATTGAAGGAAAAACATGTATCCTTATAGATGATATTATCGATACAGCAGGGACTATTACTTTAGGAGCACAAGCACTTAAAGATAGAGGAGCAAAAGAAGTTTATGCAAGTTGCTCACATGCTGTGTTAAGTGGACAAGCATTAGATAGAATTGAAAATTCTCCAATTAAAGAATTAGTATATGCTAACACAATAGATATACCAGAAGAGAAAAAAATTAGATAAAAATGGTACTCGTTAGGTGTAGGTGATTTAATAGCCAAAGCTATTTACAAAATCCACAATAACGAGCCTGTAAGTGTTCTTTTTGAATAATAATTAATTAAATCAAGCTTTTAGAGAAGGCAGCGGAGTTCGTTGCCTTCTTTAAGTCATATTTTTCGATAGTAAATAAAAATAAAGAGAGGATAATCTATGAAATTAATAGTTGGATTAGGAAATCCAGGAAAACAATATGAAAATACAAGGCATAATATTGGTTTTATGGTTCTAGATGAACTAGCAAAATCATGGAATGTAAGTTTTGATAAAACAAAGTTCAATGCAGAATATGCTATAACGTATCACAATGGAATTAAATATTTATTAATTAAACCTACAACATATATGAATTTATCTGGAGAAGCAGTAGGAAGTTTTATGATTATTTTTGAAATTGATATAGAAGATATTTTGATAATCTATGATGACTTAGATACAAAAACTGCAGAACTTTAAACTTAAAGCTAAAGGAGTAGCGGTGGACATAATGGTATTAGAGTATAATAAGTCACCTTGGAACAGAAAAATTTAATCGATTAAAAATTGGTATTGATAGACCAACTCCACCAATGAAGGTAGTTGATTATGTATTAGGAAGATTTTCAAAAGATGAAATGATTGAAATTGAAAAGATTTATTCGAAAAGTATAAACTGTATTGAAGATTTTTTCTAAAATGAATTTTTGTAGATTTGATGAATAAATATAATTAGAAGAATAAATGCAGCATTAGAGAAAGATAGTTTCTTTTGCTGCTATTTATCGTGGAAAAGGAGCGTATATGATAAAAGATAGTCTGTTAGAAATAGTTGATTTTACAATTTGAAAACATAAAAATATAGGAATTTACGGACAAAAATCTAACAACACGTGCTTTTAGAGATATATAATGAGTATAAACAAAGTGATAAGACTATTGTTGTGTTATCGCAAAAGTAAAGCTGAGGCTGAAGAGTTATTTGCAATTTTAAGTGATTTCGAGGAAGAAACTTATATTTATCCAGAAATCGATATACTAAAACGACATACATCTAAAAGTAATGATCTAGTCCAAAATTCGATAAAAAGTACTTTGAAAACTTAGTTCATAATATACAAAGCATAATTATTATTCAATAGAAGCTATATATAGAACGGTAAAAATCCTAGTGATTTTCAAAAATAATAGTTTTGAAATTAATGAGGACACTGTTATAAGTTTTGATGAATTACAAAGAAAAACTTGTAAATATGGGGTATAGAAGAGTTGAAAAGTGTTGATGTAGTTGGAGAATTTTTCTAAAAAGAGGTAGTATAGTTGATATTTTTAGTCCTCTAAGTGAAAAGCCGATACGATTAGATTTTTGATGATGAGCTTGATAGTATGAGGATTTTTGATGAAATTACTCAACGATCTCTAGATAGAATTGATAGTGCAGTTATTTATCCGACAAGTGATTTTTTTCCTTACTTCTGAAGAAAAAGATATAGTTGTAAAAAAGTACTTGCTAAGTTGGAAGATAAAAAGATACAAGAAGATGAGAACTATCAAGAGATTAGTACTTATCTTAAGGAAAAAGTAGAAATCTATAGAGCAACAGGAGATTTCAGTGACTTAGAGAGTTTCTCGAATTTAATTTATGAAAAATACATATAGTATTGCTGATTATTTAAACAATGATACTATAGTATTCTATGATAATTATCATAAAATATTAGAAAAATAGAAGGATTAAGAGTATTTTTTAACAAGTTTACAGGAAATGAATAGAAGTTATATTTATCAAGATGTAATAGATAATATAGCATTTGAAAAGATTCAAAATTTAGATATTAGAAAATACTACTTATCTACTTTTAAAAGTTAAAATGATAAGATTATAGAGAAAAACTATAACTTAGATATAATCGACTTAGCTTATTATTCAAGTGAAGAGTATTTAGCTAAAGAAATTAGAGAGAAGATTACAGATAATTACAAAGTAATATCTCATTAAACACACAGAAACAAAAAGATTATGTTGAGAAAGTGTTATTTGATAATTATTTTTTTATGATGATATTTATTACGGTGTTAAAGAAGGAAAAATTTTTATTGATGTAAATAAATATCACCTTAAGGGATTAGAGGATAGAAAAATAAAAAATATTCTTATTAACGCCACGTGAACTATTTACAGAAGAAGAAAGAAAAACGACGTGTAAAATTCAAGTATACAAATTCAGAAAAAAATAAGAAACTATCAAGAATTAAATATTGGGGATTATATTGTCCATAGTTAGTCATGGAATTGGTTTATATGAAGGTATTGAGAATGTAGAAGTAGGGGGAGTATTTAAAGACTTCTTAAAAATTGTTTATGATGGTGGGGATATTATTTATGTAGATATAAAATAATATGAACTATATTCAAAAATATACCGCTTCTACTGATAATAGAAAACCCGGATTAAATAAACTTGGTACTAAAAATTGGCAAAAGACTAAGAGCAGAGTTCGTAAAGAAATCGAGGATATATCTGAAGATCTTATTAGTTATATATTAAACGTGAATTGAGTTCAGGTTATGCGTACAGTATTGATGGAAGCATGCAAGCTGAATTTGAAGCAGATTTTTCATTTACTCCTACTGAAGATCAGGTAAAAGCTACTGAAGAGATTAAGAGAGATATGGAAAAAGAACGCCCGATGGATAGACTGCTATGCGGGGATGTTGGATTTGGTAAGACAGAAGTAGCGATGAGGGTTGCATTTAAGGCTGTTACTGATAATAAACAAGTAGCTGTTTTAGTACCAACAACACTACTTGCTGAACAACACTATGATAACTTTATAAGTAGATTTGCGAATTTCCCTATTAATATAGAGGTAGTAAGCAGATTTAAATCTGCAAAAGATATTACTGAGATTTGTAAAAAGCTAGAAGAAGGTAAAAATAGATATTATCGTTGGAACGCATAAACTACTAAATGATAAATTTAAATATAAAGATTTAGGCTTATTGATAATAGATGAAGAGCAACGTTTTGGAGTTAAACACAAAGAAAAAATTAAACATCTTAAAAATACTGTTGATGTATTAACTCTTAGTGCCACACCAATTCCAAGAACACTTCATATGAGTTTAATTGGAATTAGGGATTTATCTGTAATAGAGACACCACCAAGAGAACGTCAACTCTATCCAGACATTCGTAACAGCTCAGAATAAAATGGTTATTAAAGAAGCGGTTATGAATGAGGTAAATCGCGGAGGACAAGTTTTCTATGTTTATAATAGAGTAGAGACAATCGATGAGAAGTATTTAGAGCTAAAAAGATTATTACCTGATATTAACATAGCGTATGCACATGGTCGCATGAGTCAAAGGGAACTTGAGAATATTATGACAGATGTTATAGATAGAAAATATGATATGTTAATTTTCGACTACTATTATAGAAACTGGTATTGATATTTCAAATGTAAATACACTAATAGTAGAGGATGCTGATCGTTTTTGGACTAAGTCAGTTGTATCAACTTCGTGGACGAGTTGGACGTAGTAGTAGAGAAGCTTATGCTTACTTAATGTACGAACCGTTTAAGTCGTTAACTGAAAACTCGGAGAAAAGATTATCAGCGATTAAGAATTTTTACTTCTAGGAAGTGGATTCAAGATTGCCATGCAGGACTTATCTATTCGAGGAGCAGGGTGATGTTCTAGGTGGAAGACAACATGGATTTATCGACTCAGTAGGGTTATACGTTATATTCTCAAATGTTAGAACAAGAAATTCAAGCTAAAAAGGTATTTTTAGAACCGTTATTAGAGCAGGATAGAACTCAAGATGTGAGTTATTATGAAAATATAATCAAAGAAGCTGCTCCGAAAATTAAAAAGATATTTTTTTGAAGTTGAAACAGATGACCTAGAGATTAAACTTAATGTAGATGCCTTTATTCCAAAAGAATATATCTCTAATGATGCAGATAAAAATAGACTTCTATAAGAGATTGAATAATGTTGTTAGTGATGAAGAAATAGAAAAGTATCGTGGAAGATTTAATAGATAGATTCTCTGATTTTTGGAGAAGAAGTAAATAATCTAATAGATATTTGTTATTTTAAAAAGTTATGGCGAAAAATACTATGGTTACTAGTATAAAAAGAATTAGCTAATAAAGTTGTTATAACATTCGATAAAGAAATTATGAATAACCTAAAAAGGAAAAGAATTATTTACTGCATTAACTCCTCATAAAGATACACGTATTATTGCAAAGGATGGATTTTTCTTAGAAATTGATAAAAAAAGAAAGATATACTATTAGACGTATTAGAGAAATGCTTACTTTAGTAAATAGTAATTTGAGGCTACGTATGAATAAACATAGATGTCCGTGAGCAAAAGATCCCTTAGAAATTGAATATCATGATAATGAGTGGGGAAGAGAAACTCATGACGATCAAACGTTATTCGAGTACTTAGTATTAGAAGGTGTGCAAGCTGAGGTTAAGTTGGTCACTAGTATTAAAAAAACGCGAGAATTTTTAAACGAGTTTTTTTAATAATTTTGATTATAATATTTGTGCAAAATTATACAGATGAATATTTAGAATCATTAAGGGAAGATGAGGGCATTATAAGAAATAAGTTGAAAAATCTATTCAGTTAGAAAAATGCTCTTGCATTTATCAAAGTGCAAAAAGAGTTTGGAAGTTTTGATAAATATATCTGGAGTTTTTACAAACTATAAAAATTAATAATAAATTAACAAGTTATAAAGATGCACCAAGTGAGTCTGAGCTTTCAATAAAAATTAGTAAAGATTTGAAAAAAGAGGATTTAATTTTGTAGGTGGTACTATTATCTATAGCTATTTACAAGCGATTGGAAATGATAAATGATCATGAAAAAGGGATGTTTTTGTTATAGAAGAATGCTGTTAGTAAATAAATAATGTAGTTAATATCATAAGTTTATTTACTTAGCTCATAGATGAAATCCAGATATAGCTTTACTTTAAATAAAATAACGTCTATAATAGATTAGGATATTTAATTACAAGATTGGATTTTATAAATGGATAAGAGAATTGTTAAAAATTGAAGAAATAAAAGACAATGAGGTCTTTGTAAGCATATTTTTAGAAGAAATAAAAATACAAGAAATCCCAAAAATGCCGAAATGTGAGTTTTTACATATTGGAGCCACTAGTACTACACAGGTGTTGGGAGAAAAATTGTAGATATTCTTGTTGTTGTTGAGAATTTACATGAAATAACTACATTTGATGAAAAAGATTAAACAATATAGGATATCACAGAATTGCTCATAATGGAATAAAAGGGGTAATTAGTACGCAAGAATAACTGATTATCTAACAATGAGTTACGATGTAGTCCTAAATGTTGTTCAACGTGATACAGCAGTACACAAAGATTTTTATAAAAGCTAGAGCTGTTTTTAGTAATGATAAGCTAAAAGATGACTATAATTCATTCAAAAATATGAACAAAAGAACTTTCATTTAAAGATTATTTAGCACAAAAATTAATATTTATAAAATGAAATTTTAAAAAGGATTGAAACTAATGATTAAAATAAAAATATTGAAGATATTCTTCAAAGTAGTGAAGTATTATATAACGAACCTTTAAGAAATTATAGTTTTACAAAAAACAGGTGGTAATGCTGAGATTTTAGTGAAAAATAAATAACGAAAAAGATTTACAAAAATGTAATAGCATATAGCAATGAAAAATAATATTGAATTGACTATACTAGGTAATGGGTCGAATGTATTAATTTCTGATAATGGAATTCAAGGAATAGTAGCTTTAACTAGTGATATGAATGATATAGAGTTACTAGAAGGTGATGTTATTTCTGTTATGCAGGGTTAACATTAAAAGAACTTTACTGATTTTTGTATTGAAAAATAGTCTAACTAACCTTGAATTCTCATGTGGGATTCCAGGTAGTGTTGGTGGAGCAATTTTCATGAATGCAGGTGCATACGGTGGTGAGATGAAAGAAGTAGTTCAAAAGGTTGAAGTTTTCACTAAAAACGGTGAAAAATATATATACTAATGAACAAATGGAATTTTTCATATAGACACTCAGCAATTCAGGGAACTAAGGAAATCATTTCTAGAGTTTTATTTCCAAAATGAAAAAGGAAACAAAGAAGAAATTGTCTCTAAAGTAGAAGAATTGAATAAAAATGCGCTCAGATAAGCAACCTTTAGAATACCCTTCATGTGGTTCTGTATTTAAACGACCAGAAGGCTATTTTGCAGGGAAACTAATCCAAGATGCCGGACTACAAGGCTTTGACTGTAGGAGGAGCACAAGTATCAAAAACACGCTGGGTTTATGGTTAATATAAATTCTGCAACGTGTAAAGATTATAAAAACTTAATTAAAGAAGTTCAGCAAAAAGTACTAGAAGATTCAGGGTTGAACTTGAGTGTGAAGTTAAAATTTTAGAGAATAAGAAGAAAAGAAGTAACTCAAGGTTATATTGAGTCTACTTCTTTTTCTATTTCACATTATCTATAAATTTTTTATATTGTGCTAGATTTTGTTCATTTTTATTATTTGTTTTTGGTGTGTAGAATGTTCTTCCTACTAAGTTATCAGGAAGATATTGTTGCTTAATATATCCTGTAGGGTGGCTGTGTGGATATTGATATCCAACTCCACGATTTAGTTTATCAGCGCCGTAATAATGTGCATCTCTCAAGTGATCAGGAATTATGAATTTTGGATTTGTTTTAGTTTCGTGCAGTGCATTATCAATTGCCACATAAGCGCTATTAGATTTTAAGGAAAGTGCTAGTTGAATAACAGCGTTGGCCAATGGTATTCTTGCTTCAGGTAATCCAAGCATCTTCGCACTTTCAATAGCAGCATGGACAAAAGGTCCGATATTCGGATTAGCAAGACCGATATCTTCATAAGCAATAACACTCATTCTTCTATATATAGTGTCTAAATCACCACTATCTATCAGCAGCGCTAAGTAGTACAGTGAAGCATCAACATCACTGCCACGAATAGATTTTTGGAAAGCACTAATAATATCATAAAAGCATCTCCATCTTTGTCATAAGCTTTTAAATTTTCCTAGAGATAAGTTTAATAGTTTTTCTTTTTGTGATAATTTCACCTTCATTTGATAAATTATATAAAAATTTCAAAAGTATTTAAGAGAATCTCAAATCACCCGAAGAATTTAAAAGCAATTGTTTAAAAAACATCATCATCTATTTTTAAATTCTTAGTGAATATTTCTTTATTATTTGATATTTTTAAGATACTCACTAAATGTCATCGTTTGAAACTTGTTGTAATTCAAAAATAATTAAACGTGACCTAATTGCAGGATTAACAGTATGATATGGATTATTTGTTGTGCATCCAATAACGTATATATTGTCAAACTCGATTTCAGGAAGTAGAATATCCTGCATAGGTTTAGTTAATCTGTGAAACTCATCGAGTAGTAGAATAACTTTTTAAATCTTTTTGATTCTCTATTACAGCAGTTAAATCTTTTTGTACAATTTACTGCATTTAGTATTTTAAATTTATAGTCTAGTTCATTAGCTAATGCATTAGCGATTGAAGTTTTTCCAGTTCCCAGGGACCATATAGAATAAATGAGAACATGCTTTCTACTATTTTAGTAAGAACTTTTCCATCACCAATTAAATGATGTTGACCGATAATATCATCGATTCTACTTGGACGTAATTTATTAATAAGTGTTTCCATGGTTCCTCCTTTAATTTTTATTATATACAATTTATTATATCATAAGAATGATTAATGTAGGTAAGAGTTGAATTTAAATCATAGAATATTGTAGAGATAATAAAAATTTTTACATAATTTGAATTTTATGATAAAATATAGTAACTCGCAATTAGGGGATGTTTAGGATTCGACAGGGATGCTAGTCTTCTTGGTGGCATGTAGGAGGGTTGTCTCCTTTAACAACACATCAGTTAAATATAACTGGCGAAAAAACAAATTACGCTTTAGCAGCTTAATAAGCTAAAGGCTGATTACTTTGTTTGACTGTGATAAAGCTAATCGGTTCATTCTTAGCAGTCTACGATCTTCCGTTTGTAGAAAAATAAAGAGATTAATCAAACTCGTTTTTCATTGCCTGTTTATCGGCTTAAGTGGAGAATTAAATTTAATAGGTAAACTAAACATGTAGAAGCTAAGGGGAGGTATTTTTGGACGCGGGTTCAAATCCCGCCATCTCCATTTATAATTTAAAGAAAGTAAACCGTTTTGGTATTGCTTTCTTTCTTTTTTATTAGGAAAAGCTAAGTACACAAATGTTTAAATATAATAATATACTTTATAATTTTTGTATGTAGCCCTTACTTAATAAGTAGAGGCTTATTTTTCATTCATTCATTTATTTAAAAAGTTTTTAAATATCACTTGACTCCGCACCTTTTAGAAGGCGCAATTGATGATGTAATGTAGTGGATGTAGCGAGTAACAGAAGAAATAAAAACAGACTCTCACAAAGACAAGATGCTTGGCTTAACAACAGTGTTAGCTATCCTTGAAATAGTAAACACAATTCTTGAAATCTTTGAAAAAGTCTGCAAATAACCTATTAGGGAACGGAGCTTATAAAAGCTCCTAGTACCTAAATGTTTACTCATATTGTATCATGAAAATAGAAAAATACAAACTATTATTATAGTATTAGGTATATTAGCCGTGATAGTTTTCTATTATCTTAAAAACTTATTTAGGAGGTTTTTACAATGATAGATCGAGTAATTAAACAAATAGAAGAATTATTTAATAGTGTTTTAACTGATTATAGAATTTTAAAAAGATGCAGGATTGACACTTTAGTGTTATTCAAAAATTACCGCAGTGGTAAGTATGAGTTAGAAAATATGAGTTTTAAAGTAGCAAAAATTAATTAGATATGTGGAGGAATTAAAAACTGACAAATGATGGTTGTTATTAATGGATTAGTATTATTAGAAAGTTCAACAGTAAGATACTGGATAGAAGAAAATTAAAACGACTGTACTTGTTGTCATTTAGTTGATGAATAAAAAGTGTATCTAGGATATATGGAAGAAGATGAATACGAAAAATTAGTATTTCAAGCAGATTTTTGAAAACGATGGAGAAAGATTATATCAATTCTACATTAGTGAATACAAAGCAGTGTTAGATGGAGATAGGTTCGCTCTTGACTGTTTAAGAAAATGAAAGATTAAGCCCCAAAATAAGGGGATTTTTGTGGGGAGATTTAGGAAAGTATATAAATACTTGTTAAAAATTTATTATTTTCCTGAATACTTCTGTTATGTTTTGAAATACACCAAACATATTCTGATATATTGATAGATACACCTTTTATACTTTCGTTATAATTCGTTATATTTCAAATTTAGAGGATGTATGATATAATATATCTATAATCAAAAAGGAAGTAAAAAAAGGATGCTAATTAAATTTTTCAGATAGATTTTTATTATACAAAACAACGATATATGTATTTAGAGCCAACACTGGGGTATGTAAAAGGAGAATACTCTCTGTAATGTTAGATTCAGGAAATGGACCCTGCACAAGTCGAAACATTTTTAAAAGAATTAAAAGAAAATGACTTACCAATGCCAAGTTATGTGATATTAACACACCATCACTGGGACCATAGTTTTGGAGCGGCGTATTTAGATATTCCAGTAATTGCTACTGATAGAGCTAGAGACTCTTTAATAGAATTATCTCAACTAGAATGGGATGATGAGAGTCTGTATCAAAAGAGTCAAGGATGGAACAGAGATAAAATACAGTGCGGATGTTATAAAGAGAGTATATGAAAAATCATGAGATAAAAAATTAGAATTCCAGATATGCCTAAAATGGCTGATTTTTAATTTGAATCTTGGAGGAGTTAAAATTAATTGTATTTACAATGATAACTCACATTCTAATGATGCATTTTAATTTATATACCAGAAGAAAAAGTATTGTTTTTAGGTGATAGTCACGCTAAAAATTATTATACAAAAACCGATGGCATATAATAAACAAAAGCTTCGTGATTATATAGATAGAATATCGATTCTTGACTTTGAATATGCTGTTCCCGGTCATGGGAATATTTTCACGAGGGAGGAATTATTAGACTATCTAGAAAAGAATATGCAAAAATGAGGTGATTATATATGAATTTAATGATGTCTCTCGATTGGATTCTTTTTAATTACTATGTCATTAACTTTCTGTCAGCAATTGTTTTTCAAAAAACTTAATTTTTGGGGATTTTGTCAGTACTTAGTTTAGCGACATATATAGCTCTACATTCTTATTCTACAGGACTTAGTATTTTTGTTCTATTATTATTTATTGGAGGTATGTCTCTAATAGGACTAGAGATGTTTATTCCTGGTGGAATAGTTGGAACAGTAGGGATCATTACCGTGATTTATGCAATAATCTACATTAATAAGTCAACATATCATATTGCATTTATTTTTAGTTATTTCTTTTAATACTTGCAACGATACAATTTTATGTTAATAGAAATGTTTTTCATAAAAGGTTAACATTATTAAATAGACTTGTTCTTAACGATTCTATTTCAACAGAGGATGGATATGTGGCGAGTGAAAGTAGATTAGAATTAATAGGAAAAAAACTTCAAGCATATACAGATTTACGTCCAGCAGGAGTGGCTGTTTTAGGAAATGAAAAGTTGGATGTAGTAACTGATGGAGATTTTATAGAAAAGGGTAATGAGATAGAGATTATACGTGTAGAAGGAATGCGTATAGTAGTTAAAAAAATATAATAATTTTAAGGAGGTAGTATATGCCAGAATTAATATTCTCAGGTATTATCGTAGTAGTTGTATTGATTGTGCTATCGATATTCTTTACTTTCTTCCCTCTTGGTCTTTGGATTAGTGCTATTGCCGCAGGAGTTAAGGTAAGTATCTTTACACTTGTTGGTATGCGACTAAGACGTGTTATTCCAAGTAGAGTAATTAATCCGATGATTAAAGCACATAAAAGCTGGTTTAGCTGTTACTATTAATCAATTGGAAAGTCACTATTTAGCAGGGGGGAATGTTGATAGAGTAATCAATGCTCTTATCGCAGCTCACAGAGCTAACATAGTAAGTTTAACATTTGAACGTTGTGCTGCAATTGACTTAGCGGGACGTGATGTACTTCAAGCAGTTCAAATGAGCGTTAACCCTAAAGTTATTGAAACACCGTATATTGCAGGGGTTGCAATTAACGGTATTGAAGTAAAAGCGAAAGCAAGAATTACAGTTCGTGCAAACATTGAACGACTTGTAGGGGGAGCTGGAGAAGAAACTGTTATTGCTCGTGTAGGTGAAGGTATTGTTTCTACAATCGGTTCTTCTGAATCACACACAGTTGTTCTAGAAAATCCAGATAGAATTTCTAAAACAATTTTTAGATAAGGGATTAGATGCAGGTACTGCATTTGAAATCTTATCGATTGACATTCTAGATGTCGACATCGGTCAAAAACATTGGTGCGAATTTACAAACAGAGCAAGCTATCGCAGATAAAAAAATATCGCTCAAGCGAAAGCTGAACAACGTCGTGCAATGGCGGTTGCGGCTGAACAAGAGATGAAAGCTAGAATTCAAGAGATGCGTGCGAAAGTTGTAGAAGCTGAAGCAGAATTACCATTAGCTATGGCAAAAGCTTTCCAACAAGGTAATCTTGGTATTATGGATTATATGAATTATAAGAATTTAGAAGCTGATACAGGTATGAGAGATTCAATTAAACGTATGTCACAACCTGAAACAGGAGCAGGTAAATAATTAGATAAAAAGGAGGATGTGAAATGTCATTTTTTTAATTTTCGCAGCACCAATAATATTTATCATAATTTTTGCTATTTTTCGTAATGGTTTTTGCTTCTGACAGTAAAAGATACAGAAAAATTTAGATAATTCCAAACAAATGGAGCTAGATAATGCTCGAGCTCAAGCACTGAAGGCAGTTGAAGAGATGAAAAGAATCAAAGAAGCTGCCAATAAGGATTCTAATAAATTTAGAAATAGACAAAGTTCTTTATCTGATCAACAAGTTTATAAAGAAGATATATATGAACAACAAGTTGATAACTCTACTATGAACAAATATCAACAGTATTATAGTCAGAATTACAACAAAGGTCGTAATAAGTTTTCGATACAAAAGAAATTTTTGACCAACCTAGTAATGCTAAAAATAATACAAAAATTAGAATTTTTCTCAAGAAAATTTTTGTTCGTGGATTGATTGCAAATGAGTATCTAAACAGAGACTCTAGGAGGGAAGATGAGTAGTTTAGCGATTCCTATAATTTTTCTAATAGTTTCACTTATTATTGATAAAGCGAAGGATAATAAAAATAATAAAGAAACTGTTAAGAAAAGTTAAACAGAAGAAGAAAAATCCTAAACAAGTTTATAAAGGATATAATCAAAGGGATAATCATATTCCAAAACATGAGTCTTCACAGCAACAATTTTTTTGAAAAGGAAACCACGTGTTATAGTAGATAAGGAAAAGAAATATTTTTCAAATTCTTTAACTTTTGACAAAGAAAGAATTGTGAATGATATAATTTTTTTCGGAGATTTTGTCTAAACCAAAAAGTAAAGATAATAAATAGGAGGTATGAGATGAAAAATCATTTAACTATATTAGTTATTGTATTTATTCATTTATGCCTCTTTATTTTGTTTTACTCATTTATACTTTTGTAAAAACAAGATTTAGATGCGCTCTTATTAACTACAATACTAACGATAATATCTATTTTTTTCTTTAATAATTCAAAAATGGTAGTAAGCTCTACAAATATATTTGTTTGTAGTAAAAAAAGAAATTACTAGGAAAAGTGGTATTGATTATTATTACTTAATTTTGATGGTGATTATTACATTTTTGATTATAAATCAAAAACTTCAATTTTTATGGAAAATAGTTATAATATTAGTTCTATTCTATATGTTATATATGATTTTACTTAAATATAAAAACTATATGTTAATATTATTAGGCTACAAAATATACATAATTCGTGATAAAATAGTATATAGTAAGAAAAGTCAAGAAGAGATATATATAATATTAAAAAGATAAGAAGAGTTTGCAGATAATAGAAGTATCTAATAATATTTATATTGAAAATGAAAAATATAGAATGACTAATTTTTATTGTAAAGATTTTTTAAAAAGATATATTAGTTTATCTTTCAATGAAGAATATTTAAGGAGAATAACCTATGAGAGTTGTTGATATCATAGATAAAAAGAAAAATAAAGAACTTACAAAAGCTGAAATTGAATTTTTACTAGAAGGATACCTTAAAAGGAACGGTACCTGATTATCAGATGAGTTCATTTTAATGTCGGTATATTTTAATAATATGACAAAAGATGAGCTTACAAACTTCACTTTAACTATGAAAGATTCAGGTGATACAATCTACTTTGATAATCTAGATCATTATCTTGTTGATAAACATTCAACAGGTGGAGTAGGTGATAAGGTTACTGTAGTTTTAGGCCCGATTTTATCAGCCGTAGGAATGGCTACAACAAAGTTATCTGGTAAAGGTTTAGGGCACACTGGAGGAACGATTGATAAATTTGAAGCAATTAGAAACTTTTAAATTTAGTACTACAAAAGAAGAACTAGTAGAAGTAGCCAGTAAAACTGGAGTGGGACTAATGGGTTACAGTGACAATATTGTACCGTTAGATAAAAAAATATATGCATTACGTGATGTGACTGCAACAGTAGACAGTATTCCATTAATAGCAAGTAGTATTATGAGTAAGAAATTGGCGATTCAATCTGATTTAATTATTTTAGATGTTAAAAGTCGGTGATGGTGCTTTCATGAAAACTATTGAAGATGCGAGAGAATTATCTCGTAGAATGGTTGAAATTGGAAATAGTGTAGGTAGAAAAACCATAGCAGTACTGACTAATATGGAAGAACCACTAGGATATAATATTGGAAATGCTAATGAAATTGTCGAAGGAATAGAAGCCTTAAAAGGAAACTGGTCTGATGATCTTAAAGAAGTAGTTTATGAAATTGTTTATCTAGCGTTAAAATATAAAGGTGAAGTTAAGACATACGAAGAAGCTGCTAAAAAAATAGATGAAGTTATTGCTAATGGGCGTGCTTTAGAGTTATTAAGACAGTTTATTGAATTAAGTGGTGGAGGTGGCGAAGTAGTAAATAATTATGAACTGTTACCAACGCCAAAATCAGTTCTAGAGGTATTCTCAGAAGAAGAAGGTTTTGTAACAAAAATTAAAGCTGAAGAAATTGGTAAAAAGCAGCGATGGTTATTGGTGCTGGTCGAGCTACAAAAGAAGATGAGGGTTGATCATGCAGTAGGAATCGAACTTAAGAAAAAGTCGGAGATAAAGGTAGAAAAAGGTGATGTCATCGCTGAAATTTATTATAATGATGAAAAAATGTTCAATCTAGTAAAGCAAATGGTTTTAGATGCTTATGTAATAGGGAAAAGAAAAATAGAAAATATTAAAAATATATTAGAAGTAATAGAATAGAGGTAAAAAAATGGGATTAAATAAATATATCGATCATACAATTTTAAAGGCGACAGCAGTAATGTCTGATGTTCAAAAACTTTGCGCGGAAGCAATTGAACATAAATTTTATAGTGTTTGTGTTAATGGTTGTTACGTTGCAGATGCCAAGCATCTTTTACAAGGAACTGATGTTAAAGTTGCGGCTGTTGTAGGTTTTCCATTAGGTGCAATGACTACTGCTGCGAAAGTTTTCGAAGCAAAGGAAGCGGTGAAAAACGGAGCAAGCGAAATAGATATGGTTATCAATGTTGCTAAATTGAAAAGATGGAGAGTTTGAATATGTTGAAAATGAAATCCGTCAAATAAAAGAGGCCATTGAGATAATGTTTTTGAAAAGTTATTATCGAAACTTGTTATTTAACTGATGAAGAAAAAGTTAAAAAGCTTGTGAGTTATCACTTGCTAGCTAAAGCAGATTTTGTAAAAACTTCAACTGGTTTTGGGACTGATGGAGCAACATATGAAGATGTAAAATTAATGAAGTCTGTAGTGGTGACAATGCAAAAAGTTAAAAGCAAGTGGTGGAGTTAGAGATAAAGAAACTGCGCAAAAATATATTAATCTTGGAGCAGAAAGATTAGGAACAAGTTCAGGAATCGATATTGTAAAATAATATAATTTAGTAGAGGTCTAAAATGTTGAAATATTATTTTTACTTATTGTAACTAAGAAATTTCCAGAGGTAAGATAAAAAAAGAATTAATTTAAACTGTTAAGAAGATAAAAAGCTTAGATTAACATAAAATAATTTTAAATAAGTCTCAGAGTATAATTTATAAAAATTCATTTGATATCTAATAAATATTATAAGGAGCGATTTACCGAGTAATGATTTTTTTAATCATAATATTGGTGGAACGTTCCTTTTTTAATTTTTGATATTAATTAATTCTTTAGAAAAAGTATATCTTTATTTTTAAAATAAGAAAACGTTCCTTTTATGTATTAAAAGAAAATAATATAGGGATTATTTTTAATTATCTGTAAATAAAAAATTATTAATTACTAGTTGTGTATTGAGGTGAAGGCTAAAATTGTAATAGCTATATTTTTGATAGAATAAAATTGTAATAATATGTATTTAGGAGCAGATTTTTATGAGAACACAAAGTAAAAATAATAAAATTTTAAAAGTTTTCAATTAGAAAATTATCATTAGGTGAGCACCTGTTGTTATTGGCGCTTTGATATTTGGAAGCTATATGCCAACTAAAAGCTTATGCAAACGATAATGGTATAAAAAGTAAATTATACTTATTTAACTGAAAATGAACTTTACAGAATCGGAAAAAGTTTAATTAAAAATAGTATACCAAAATGATTTTGAAAAATGACGAAACGTACTACATGGTTTTATAAGAAAGAAAATCAGAGCACTACCTCTGATACACTGAAAACAAAATTATTACCTAATACAGGAAAAGCTCACTCAACTCGCTGGTTTAGGTCTAGGAACAGCAGTTCTAGTGGTATTTCTAATATCAAAAATATAGAAATAAAGTACTTAGTGTTATTTTGATTGGTAGTTTAGGGCAAAGTGTTATAGTACTCATCATTCTTTTCGCTTTAGAAAATAAAGATTTAGTTCAATATAATACAAAAAGCAACTATAAGCAATTCTTCTGAACTTGCTAAAGGTGTAATTCATATAGATGGCTATAGATATATCGGATTTTTCACACAGAGTGATTTGAAAAGAATTTTTCTCACAATTTTAAAAAATATTCTTTCCCCAAAAATGAAAAACTCTAGTTGAAGAAGAGGGCGCCTCTATTAAACAAGGAAAATCGTTATTACACCCTAGAAGGGAGTGGTAAGTGAGAAAGGCGAGGCGTTAGTTCAATCAGAAAAACCAGTAGGAATAGTAAGTGAAAAAGGCGAATCGTTAGTTCAACCCGGAGAAACCCAGAAGGGAGTGGTAAGTGAGAAAGGTGAGCGTTAGTTCAATCGGAGAAACCAGTAGGAATAGTAAGTGAAAAAGAAAGGTGAAGCCTTAGTACAGCCGGAGAAACCGAAGGGGAGTGGTAGCGAGAAAGGTGAAGCACTAGGTACAGCCGGAGAAATCCGAAAGGAGTAGTGAGTGAGAAAGGCGAATCGTTAGTTCAACCAGAGAAACCGAAAGGGTATTGAGTGAGAAAGGTGAACCGTTAGTACAGCTCGGAGAAACCAGAAGGAGTGGTAAGTGAGAAAGGCGAACTCGTTAGTTCAACCAGAGAATCCGAAAGGGTAGTAAGCGAGAAAGGTGAAGCCTTAGTACAACCAGAGAAACCGAAAGGGTATTGAGTGAGAAAGGTGAACCGTTAGTACAGCCGGAGAACCCGAAGGAGTGGTAAGTGAGAAAGGCGAAGCATTAGTTCAACCAGAGAAATCCGAAAGGGGTAGTAAGCGAGAAAGGTGAAGTCGTTAGTACAGCAGAGAAATCCGAAAGGGTTAGTGAGCGAGAAAGGTGAATCGTTGGTACAGCCGGAGAATCCGAAAGGGGTAGTGAGCGAGAAAGGTGAACCGTTAGTACAGCCAGAGAACCCAGAAGGAGTGGTAAGTGAGAAAGGCAACCGTTAGTACAGCCGAGAACCCAGAAGGAGTGGTAAGTGAGAAAGGCGAATCGTTAGTCCAGCCGGAGAACCCAGAAGGAGTGGTAGAGAGAGAAAGGTGAACCGTTGGTACAGCCAGAGAAACCCAGAAGGAGTGGTAAGTGAGAAAGGTGAACCGTTGGTACAGCCAGAGAACCCAGAAGGAGTGGTAAGTGAGAAAGGCGAACCGTTGGTACAGCCAGAGATCCAGAAGGAGTGGTGAGTGAGAAAGGCGAATCGTTAGTACAGACCAGGAGAAACCAGAAGGAGTGGTGAGGAGAAAGGCGAACCGTTAGTACAGCCAGAGAAACCAGAAGGAGTGGTAAGTGAGAAAGGTGAACCGTTGGTACAGCCAGAGAAACCCAGAAGGAGTGGTGAGTGAGAAAGGTGAGACCGTTAGTCCAGCCAGAGAATCCAGTAAAAAGAAATTCAAAAGAGAAAAAACACCTGTATTAACATTAGCTAAGATCGAAGAACATACTCTTGATCGTTCTGCTAACTGACATATACTTTAGAAAATGAGGATTCAGTCGAGATTAAATCTATTGTGCAGAAGTTCGTGATGGTGAAAATGTAGTTAAACGATTAGATTTAACTACATCTAAATTAAAAAGATATTGCAGATAATCTTAAATTGTATAAAGACTACATCGTTAGAACAACTATGATTTATAATCGAGGAAAAGCAGATGAGACTTCAGTATTAGAAGAGAGACCGCTAAAGCTTGATCTTAAAAAGTTGAAGTTAAAAATATCAAAAGAAACAAGCTTTGATACATGTTAACGAACAAGGTGAGGAAAGTGATAGTAGCTTTATTAAACGCTATTCCAGAAAATATAAAAGAATATTATTTGAAAGTGACTTCGTGATAATAAAACAACCAAGCTACTATTGATAAAAATAGAAGAAGTAAAAGTTGGAGAAGATTGGTTTTATAAAGTTAGTGCAAAAGCTCAAGATTTAGTACAAAGAACGAGTGAAAATAAAATAGAGGATACTTTATTCTTATTATATTGCGAAACCAAAATCACATATTGGAGATGTGTACTATGATTTTAAAGATTTAATGGAAGCTATGCAAAAACTCCTTCGGGAACATTCAAACTTGGGGCTGATTTGAGTGCAGTTAGTATAAAACCACTTGGAAAAATCTTATGTTACTCAGAAATTTACAGGAACATTAACAAGTGTTGATGATAAACATTATTCAATTCATAATTTAGCAACATCCCTCTATTTAGTAAATTAGAAAATGCAACTATTAAAAAAATATAAACTTAGAGAATGTAAATATTAATCTACCAGGAAAATAACGTTGCTACACTTGCTCAGACAGTAAAAGGGGGACTATTGAAAAATGTTAAAGTAACTGGGTAGTGTCACTGAGCAAATGAAGTAGCTGGAATTATTGATAAGCTAGATGAAGGGAAAAATGACTAATATTGCATACATTGGTAAAGTACATGCTACTGGTAATAAAGGTTGGAACCTTGCTGGAATAGCAGGTGATGTTTGGCGTGGTAATATTGAAAAAGCCTATGTTGATGCTGAAATTACGGGTGATAGATCACGAACAGGAGGAATAGCAGGTAACTATAAGCCATGGTTTAAATTCTGATGGTATAGGTAGATGGGGATATATAAGAAATTCTGTAGCAAAAGGTATTATTGATGTTCCGAATAGTGGAGAAAATGGAGGTCTTATAGGTAAAAACTGGCCTTGGGGTGTTATTGAAAATACTGTTACAATGATGGATGTTAAGAAAGGTGACGTGTTCTTTGGATCAAATGATATGGACGATGAAAAATGTTACGAACTGGGTTGTTAATAAAGAAATTTCACTGTAACAGGTATTAGTAAAGGCGGGAAAAACTCATAGAAACTCTCATAGAATCAAAGATATTACTAAAGATGAAGCAGATACGAAAATTCAAGCTATGATGATTACTGCTGATAAATTAGTTAGTACACAACCAACTGTAGATAAGCTTTAACAACAAAGTTTCTTATGAAAATGAATATAAAAATGTTCAAGATTACCAAGAGAAGCGTGATCAGGCATATCGTAATATAGAAAAACTACAACCATTCTATAATAAAAGATTGGATAGTAAATCAAGGTAATAAATTAGATGAAAATTCTAATCTTGTAACTAAGAGAGTTTTTATCAGTGAGTAGCATGAAAGATAACAGATTTTGTAACTGATTTATCTGTTGCTAATAAAATATGGTACATTATTCAGATAATACAAAAGATATTTTTACCCTTGCTCCTAAAGAATCAAAGTAGCTAAAATGAAAAGAGTACAGTATTAATGAATTGAGAGATATTGTTTATACTCCGAATATAGGTAGAGAAAGATAGAGTTTCATTAACAAATAAAATTAAAGAAAAAATTACAATCTGTTGAATTACAGTCTGAGGGCATTTATATCTAATGGACAAACGTAAAAAACTCCTCAAGATAACACAACAGAAAAGACGTAAAGATGGGTATGTTAGAGATTTATTCTTAGAAGAAAGTTTTAAAGAAGTTAAAAATAATTTAGATAGTTTAGTTAATAAATTATTATTAAATTATGATTTCAATTAAATGACAGTAGAGTTGTTGAAGATGTTTTACTTCAAAAGTAGAAAGCAAATAGGAAAAATAATGTTAGTTTAGCATATTTAAATCGTTATTATGGAATCAATTTTGATAATATGAATTTAAAAAGAAATTATGACTATTCAAAACCGGATTTCTATGGGAAAAATGTAGATGTGCTTGACAGACTTATCAACATTGGTTCTAGGAAAGTTATATAAAAGGTGATCGCACACATGATGCCTATCGTGAAATTATAGCTGAGATACTGGAAAAGGTAATCTACATGAATTTTTTTAAATTATAATATGAGGTTGTTTACTGAAGATAAAGATTTAAATGATTGGTTCTAAAAAGCAACAGAGAAAAATGTTTATATTGTAGAACCAGAAACAACAACTGAAGATTTTTAAAGACAAAAACATCGTGCTTATGAAGGTTTAAATAATGATGTTCATGGTCGTATGATTTTTACCGTTATTGAATTTGAAAAATCTCATATTTTCTTAATTTCAACATATAATACAATATCTTATAGTTCATTTGAAAAAAATATGGTAAATTTACGGAAGAAGAACGAAATCAATTTAAAGCGAAAATTGATGAAGTGGCAAAATGAGCAACAAAACTATTTAGACTTCTGGTCTCGTTTGGCTACAGATAAAGTAAGAAATAATTTACTGAAAAGTAAGAACATGGTACCGACTCCTGTTTGGGATAATATGAACGCAGCAGGTTATGGATGGCTTGGTAAATATGGGCACAGAGATGGAAAACCTGATTATTCTCCAACAAGAGAATTGTTTGGACCTACAGGGAAACATTTCAATCCTAATCCAGGAATGGGAGCGATGGCAGCAATCCATACTCCACCATATAAAGAAGATACTGTGTACTTTATGGCTACTGATTTAATTAGTGATTTTGGTATTTCAGCATTTACCCATGAAACAACACACGTTAATGACAGGATGGCTTACTTTGGTGGTTGGTGGCATCGTGAGGGAACTGATGTTGAAGCATATGCTCAAGGATGCTACAATCTCCATCTGTTTCAAATCCTAATGGAACATATGGAGCACTTGGTATCAATATGGCTTATGAGAGAAAAACGATGGTAAACAATGGTATAACTACAATCCTCACAAACTGAGAAATAGACGTGAAATTGATGATTACATGAAACGTTATAATGAAGCAATGATGATGTTAGATTATGTTGAAGCTGAATCTGTTATCAGGTAAAAACTTAGATGATAATAGTAAATGGTTCAAGAAAATTGATAGAAAAATGCGAGAAAAAGGAAGTTATAATAATGATTTAACTGCACCTAACCAATGGGATAAAGTTCGAGACTTTGAAATAATGATGAAAAAGTTCTTAAAAATTATCAACAGTTAATGATTTAGTTAATAACAATTTTGCAACTAAACACGGTGTAAGAAATGGTGTTTATAAACCTGAAGATTTAGATCCGAACTCGGCTTATGTTACTGTCAATATGATGGCAGGAATATATGGAGGAACAAGTGATGGTGCTGTTGGAGCATTATCGTTTTAAACATAATACCTTTAGAATGTGGGGTTACTATGGATATGAAAAAGGGTTTATAGGTTACGCTTCTAATAAATATAAAGAAGATGCTAAACGTGAAAATAAAAGTTTCATTAAGTGATAGGTTAATTATCAAGAAAGTTTCTGAAGGTCGTTTTAACAATCTTGAAGAGTGGAAGAAAACGTGGTACGGAGAAGTTCATAATAAAAGCAGTAGAAAAAGTTTATTTCTATCACTATTGATAATGAACAAGTTTCAACTTACGTTAGATTGAAAAAATTATTTGATGAAGCCGTTCAAAAAGATTTGGATGAATTGACTGATAATAAAAATTCAAAATAAATATAGACATACTGTTTCGTTAAAAGAAAAGTTTATAAACAACTACTTAAAAGAATCCGATGGATTTTTCTAATGATAATAAATAATTTTTAGAAGTAGTTTTATTTTACTCAATAATTATTTTAGAAAGTTCAACTATACTCTCAGAAAATCTATATAGATAACTAAAAGTTATATGTTAAATACTATATGAAATTTTTAGGATAATCATAGAAGAAGCAACTAAAAATCAAATTCTAAGAAATTTTGATTTTAGTTGCTTTTTATCAGTGTTAAACAGAGGTTCTAAATTTTGAAAAGTTTATATGAGAATTTATGAGGTGCAATAAAATAAATATATTTGTTTTTATAAAATTGTTTCAGATATCTAATAAGCTATTTGGTGGTGCAGACAAAATTGATTTTTCTTTGTTAAGTTATTCCTATAATAAGTAACATTATATTGTTTTTATAGCTAATTTCACGTATTTATAGTGATAATAAAAGATGGTTTATTATGGCGTGTAGTAAGAATTATTGTTTTAGATATGTCACGCAGGAGATTGTGGACTATATAGAAAGAGTCTATAGAATAATAATATAAAAATTATAGAGGAGATTTTTAATGTTACCAAAGTCATTTGAACAATATAAATTTAATGAATTTGTAAATAAGGCAGTAGTAGATTTAGGATTTCGATAATCCTACAAAAATTCAAGAGAGAGTATTCTCACCAGTATTAAAGGGGAAAAATATAGTTGCAAAATCACAAACAGGGAAGTGGAAAAGTCATTCTTTCTTACTACCAATTTTTAGTAAATTAGATGTAACTAAGAAAAAAACACAAAGTATAATTTTAGCACCAACAAGAGAGCTATCTAGACAATTATATGATATGGCGTTACATATAGCTAGCTTTAGCGAAGAAGATATTAAAATTACACTATGTATCGGTGGACAAGATTTAAATAGAGATATTGAAAGAGTATCTAATGCCCTCATATTATTATAGGTACACCAACACGTGTATTAGAATTAGATAAAATCAAGTGCCTTAGCTATTAAAGAAGTTGAGAGTCTTGTAATCGATGAATGTGATATGATGATCGACTTTAGGATTCATGGAAGATGTTGATAAAATTTCTAAAAGAGCAGCGGAAAATTGCCAATTTTTAGTATTCTCAGCAACTATACCAACGCAAATGAATCACTTCTTAAAAAAATATCTGAAAAATGCACAGTATATCGAAGTTGATAATGCAAAATTTGGAAAAATTGAATATATTTTAATTCCAGAGAAAAGTTCATCTCGTTTAGAAAAAAATTACACGAAATTACTACAGTTATTAATCCATATTTAGCACTTATCTTTGCTAATAAGAAAACTGAAGTTGAAGAAGTAAGTAGCTATCTTATTTCAAAAGGATTAAATGTAGGGTATTCTACACGGAGATTTAACACCACGTGAACGTAAACAAATGCAAAGAAGAATTAACAACTTAGATTTCACTTATGTTGTTGCAAGTGATCTAATGAGTCGTGGAATTGACATTGAAGGAGTAAGTCATGTAATTAACTTCAATATTCCTAATGATTTAGACTTCTTTATTCATAGAGCAGGACGTACTGGACGTGCAGGGATTAAGCGGAGACTGTATTACAATTTACAACAATAAAGATGAAGAAAAAATTACAAGATTTAGAAAAACGTGGAATTGAATTTAATCACCAAGATATTAGAAATGGTGAATTCGTTTGAAGCCAAAGATAGAAATAAAACGTCAAAGTAGAAAGAAAGTCGTAGCTGATCATAACTTAACTGAGAAATTAAAATCAAAAGTAAAAGTTTCTAAAAAAAGTTAAACCAGGATATAAGAAAAAAATATAAATATAAAATGGATAAACTTAAACAAAAAGAAAGAAGAAAATTTGCTAAACGTAGTAATAAGGCGAATAGAGGTAAAAATAATGAAGAATTTGAAAATTGGATCACATGTGTCAATGTCTGGAAAAAGAAATGATGCTTGGTTCTGTAAAAGAAGCGGCTAGTTACAATAGTGATACATTTATGATTTATACTGGAGCTCCTCAAAATACTAGAAGAAAACCAATAGAAGAACTACGTATTGAAGAAGCTCATAAGCTAATGGAAGAAAAAATATAAGTGATATTGTAGTACATGCCCTTATATTATTAATTTAGCGAATACTATAAAACCTGAAATATATCAACTTGCGGTAGATTTCTTAAGGTTAGAAATCGAAAGAACTGAAAGAATTGGTGCTAAAAATATCGTTCTACACCCAGGATCACACGTTAAGGCGGGAGCCGATGTAGGTATAGCAAGTATTGTTAAAGGATTAAATGAAGTTTTAACAAAAGATATGAAACCTAATATCGCTCTGGAAGTAATGGCAGGAAAAGGTAGTGAATGTGGAAGAACATTTGATGAAATTGCTCAAATTATTGATGGAGTTACACTAAATGAAAAACTAACAGTAACTTTTGATACTTGTCACGTTTTTGAAGGTGGATATGATATAGTTAATAATTTAGATGGAGTACTTACTGAGTTTGATAAGATAGTAGGATTAGATAGAATTCAAGTCCTACATATTAATGATAGTAAAAATACATTAGGTGCACATAAAGATCGTCATGAAAATATCGGATATGGTGGTATTGGATTTGATGCAATTAATAGGATTGTACATTTAGATGAGTTTGCTGATATTCCTAAAATTTTAGAAACACCTTGGTATGGTGAAAAAGAAAGATATTGCACCGTATAAAGATGAAATTGCAATGCTAAGAAGTAAGACGTTTGTAGACTTTAAAAAATAGTCAGTACAGGAGGTTACCTATGAAAATATCAGAAGAAAAAGTTGATAAGATAATGAAACTTTTAAAAGAAAAAAAGGATATAAAGTATACTGATAAAGAGAAAAAGCTATGGTTGAGCTATTAGTAAATGAGGATAGATATATAAATGCAAAATATGTCTCTGAAACTCTTGGTAAGATGTATCCTGGACTAAGTTTTGATACAATCTATAGAAATCTAAGTACTTATGAAGAATTGGGAATTTTAGAAACAACTGAAATAAAAGGTGAAAAATATTTTAAAATCGGATGTTTAGAAACTGATCACCATCATCACCATCATATATGCTTAGGATGTGGAAAAGCTAAGATTATTCATGTACATGTATGTGACAATTTAGAAATTGATGAGTTGAAAGGTTATCAAATTGATGGGCATAAGTTCGAAGTTTATGGTTTGTGCCTGGATTGTTTGAAAAAAAGAGGATAAGAAATAATGTTTGATGGTATTTTACCAATTTACAAGGAACGTGGAATTACAAGTCATGATGTTGTTTTTAAAGCAAGAAAAATTCTTCAAATGAAAAAAATTGGGCATTCTGGTACATTAGATCCTGAAGTTGATGGAGTATTATTACTGTTGCTAGGTGGAGCTACAAAAGTAAGTGATTATGCTATGGATTTAGGGAAAAGCTACAGAGCGGAAGTTTGCCTAGGTCTTAAGACTACAACCGAAGATCTTACTGGTGAAGTAATAGAAGAATGTAAAGTAAAGTGATATTAACATTAATGAGATAAAAGGAGATTTTATCTTCAATGATTGGTGAGATAGAACAAACTCCACCGATATATTCTGCAATTAAAGTTAATGGTAGAAAACTTTATGAGTATGCTAGAAGAGGTCAATTTGATGTAGAAATTCCAACGAGAAAAGTTAACATTTATGATATTTCATTTATAGAAAACAGTGAGTATTATAAAGATGATAAGTTTTATTTTTCAATTGATATAAGCTGTGGTAAAGGAACATATGTTCGAACTATAGCTACAAGTATTGGGGAAAAATTAAATTTACCTAGTACGATGAGTAAGTTAACAAGAACTAGAAGCGGTGAGATAACTTTGGAAAAGTGTTTGAAGTTATCAGAAGTTGAACAAAAAGTCCAAGAAGGGAACTTGGAGCAAAGCCTTTTAAGAAAAGAATATGCTCTTGAGGAGTTTCAATTTGTTGAAATACCGAAATTTAGAGCGAAAGCAAGTAATGAATGGATTAAGATTTAGAAAAAATCAATTTCCAGATTACGATTTTACAGATGGAATAGTTTTTACATATGAGAATGAGGCAATTGCAATTTATCATTTAAAAGATAAAGATGACGAATTGTTATCAGTAAAAACGACATTTCCAAAAATAATAGAGTAGGTAGATGAAGATGGAAATATTTAATATTTCAGATATAAGTGAGATTAAGAAGAAAATAAAAAGAGTTGCAGCATTAGGTTTTTTTGATGGTATTCACAAAGCTCATCAAAAAAATAATAGGGAGTGCTGTAGAGGCTGCAGAAAAAGGATTTATATCTGCAGTAATTACTTTAGATAAGAGTCCGAAAGAATATTTTGGAAAAACTAGTGAGGAATCTCTTACACCGACTAATAAGAAAAACGAACTATTAAAAAATCTTGGTGTGGATGAGGTATATTATTTAGAATTCAATGAAAAAAATTACAAAAATTTATCGGCTGAAGAATTTATCAATAATATACTGAAGAAAATTAAATGTAGACAAGGTTTTTTTGTGGATTTGATTATAGATTTCGGTTTTAAAGGATTAGGAACACCAGATTTAATAAGAGATAGTGGAATAGAAGTAATTGTTCTAGAAAAAGAGAAAAATAGATGAGGAGAAAATATCTACGACCGTATTAAAAAGAATTCGTCAGAAAAGGTGAATTTTTCGAAAATATAAATGAATATACAGGAAGATTCTATTCTATTTCTGGTTTAGTAGTGAAAGGTAGGCAACTAGGAAGAACAATTAATTTTCCGACTGCTAATCTTGAATTAGACGGTAAATATCTATTACCTGAGACGAATGGTGTATATATAACTAAGATTAAAGTTAATAATAAAGATTTATAAATCAGTTACAAATATTGGTTATAATCCGACTGTTTCAGATGAAAAAAATAGAAAAATTTATAGAAACACATATTTTAGATTTTCAATGAGGATATTTATGGAGAAAAAAATCGAAATTTACTTCTATGAATTTTTACAGAAAGAACAAAAATTTGAAAGTTTTGATCACTTTAAAAGAGCAACTAAAGCTAGATAAAAACTTGTGAAGAAAAAGATTACTAAAAGCTTGAGTATTGCACTAATTTTTAAGTGTTATCTCTTGAATTATATTAAAAAAATAGTTGTAAAATAACTAATGTTCCTTATTCGTGGTATAGAAACCCTCCAGGTTCTACACTAGGATTAAGGTCGCAAAAATAAAATTATATGGAGGAAATTGCAATAGCAGCAATTAGTCAAGAAAGAAAACAAGAAATTATCGCTCAATACCGTACTCACGAATCAGATACTGGTTCTCCAGAAGTACAAATCGCAGTATTAACTGCAGAAATCGATGCTTTAACTGGAGCACTTAAACACTCACAAAAAGATCACGCAGGTCGTCGTGGATTACTAAAAAGTTTTCCGTCGTCGTCACTTACTAGACTACTTAATTAAAAAGATATCCAAAGATACCGTGAATTAATTAAAGCTCTAGGATTAAGAAGATAATTTTTAATAACAATAAAGGAAAGCAATTTGAGAAATCAATACTTTCCTTTTTTATATTATAATGAATTATGATGATACGGTAATACTAGAAAAACTATTTGTGATTAGTTAGTTGCTGTAATAATTTCTTTACTAAAAAAATATTTATAATTCTCTAAAAAAAGTATTGACATAATATAAAAATAATTGATATACTATTAAAGTACTTCAGAGAGGTTCTTATTAAATATGTCTCAGTAGCTCAGCAGGATAGAGCAACGGCCTTCTAAGCCGTCGGTCAGGGGTTCGAATCCCTTCTGGGACGTCATCTAGAGTAGACTTGTGTCTACTCTTTTTTAGTATAATATTTTAGTATAATAAAAAAAGCGTCTAAACAACGCTCATTTTTCACCTGTAGGACTTTTTTATTTCAGGTATTTTTTTCTATTAATGTTTTTTTCTATTGCATATTTTTAAAGTAATGTGGGATAGTTCACAGTGAGCACATTCACCAAGGAATCTAACTTTTTAATATACCATCTTTATAATTAATAAATTCAATGTTTCCCGCCATCCATAATAAGTTTTGAGGGCGTATTTTTTCTAATTCAAATTTAATTTTTTCAACAGTTTCATAATATTCTTTATTCAAAAATACAACCACCTTTCTATATGATATTATACTTGTGGCTATAAAAAAAGTCAATAAACTGAGTAAGCGTTATAAGATATAATGAACACAAAAGAAAAAAATCTGTATTAAGAATTAAAATGTTTTAAGTAGAAGTTATAAACGTGAGTGTTAATATAGTATTGAATTTGGGATTTTATTTTTCTTAAATATGAAAAAGAGTATATAAAATGGATTAACATTCTCTGACTACATCTGTAACTATTAAAATATTATTAGATTGATGATTAGAACTCAAAAATTTTAGATTTTATTGGACTTATGAAACTACACTGATAGAATACTGTTTCATAAAAAATTTGATGATTTTAAAAATTCATAAAAAATTTCACAAATAATTTTATAAAAAAAGTAAGCAAGATACTATTATTTTATAAAAAAACGGTTATAATAATAAATAGAAAATAAAAAAATAAAGAGGGAAACATTTTATGGCTAATACAGAGAATCAATTAATCTTGATAACAGATGTTGCAGTTGGAAAATTCCAAGAGATGTTATTTGATGCTGATAAAAGAGATAGTTATTTAAAAATTTCTATAGAGTTACAAGGTACTCAAATGCAATATGCAATTGATATCAAGGATGAATTAGAAGCAGGAGATAAAGTACTTAACTTCGGTGATTTAAAAGTTATTGTTAATGAAGAAGACGAACTTCTGTTAAAAGGTCTTGAAATTGATTATGTTCAAGATGAATTTGGAAGTGAATTTACATTACACAATCCAAATATGATTGAAATTTATGATGATGAAGACGGTGGCTGCTGTGGAAATGCTGACTGCTGCTGGATAAAATACAAAAATAACAGTTAAAAGGAGAAATCAATACTATGAAAAACGTAGTAATTTTAGGTGCTGGATATGCAGGACTAACGACTTTAAAAGGATTAAAAAAAGCTGCTAAAGCTGGAGAGGTAAAAGTTACTTTAGTAAACAAAAACTCTTATCACTATGATACAGTAAACTTACACGAAGTATCAGCAGGAACATTGCATCAAGAGATATTTGTATCGATATTAAAGATTTAGTATCTCCAGGTGTTGAATTTATTCAAGACGAAGTAATTAAAAATTGATACAGAGAAAAATTAGTCTTAACTAAAAACACGAACTTGATTATGATGTACTAGTAGTTGGATTAGGTTTCAACCTGAAACATTCGGAATTGAAGGTATGGCTGAAAATGCAATGCCAATCGCTGATATTAATGCTGCAGAAAAAATCTCTGCTACATTAGAAGATAACTTCAGAAAATATGCTACAAGTGAAGAAAAAGATGTTAAAGACATCTCTGTAATCGTTGGTGGTACAGGTCTTGCTGGTATGGAATTCTTAGGTGAATTAGTTCACCGTAAAAAAGAATTATGTTCTAAATACGGAATTGATGAAAAATTAGTTAAAATTTACGGATTAGATGCAGCTCCAACATTATTACCAATGTTCACTAAAGAGTATAGTGACTATGCAAGAAAATACTTAGAAGATAATGGTATTGAAATTATCTTAGGAGCTGGAATTAAAGGTGCTACTAAAGATAGCTTCACTATTGAAGTTGATGGAGAAAGAAAAGAACTATTTGCATCTACATTAGTATGGACTGCAGGTGTTCGTGGAAACAAACTTATGGACGAAGCATTCCCAGAACTTTCTAAACGTGGACGTCTTGTTACTACACAACAATTAACAGTACCAGGACTTGACGATGTTTATATCGTTGGTGACTGTGCAGCATTCATCGAAACTGGTCAAGAAAGACCATACCCAACAACAGCTCAAATCGCTAACCAAATGGGTGCATACGTTGGAGCTAGAATCAGTGGAAAACAAGTTGGTGACTTCAAATACATCAACCGTGGTGTAGTATGTTCATTAGGACACAAAGATGGTATTGCTGATGTTATGGGTGGTAAAAAGCTAAAGGTTTTGTAGCAGCGAAACTTAAAAAAATCATTGAAGCTAAAGCAATCTATGAATTAACTGATTTCGTAACTGCACTTAAAAATCAACGTATTCTTTAAGAATAGTATTAATAAATTTATAAAGAAGACTCTATGAAACATGGGTCTTCTTTATTTTTGAAATGTATTTTGAATAGATGTTAAACATGACGCAATAAATTTGTTATTTATTGAGTTTTCAGCCATGTTAGTTTGAAAAAGTTATAATTATGGTAAGATATAGTGTAGAGAAAATTTAACCAAATAAAGTTATGGGGAAAAATTATGATTTATAAAATAGCAAAATACAGCGGAAGAATATGAAACAAATTTTTCAAATTAAATTATGAAACATTTTGTTGAAGAAATTCCTCAACATGAAAAAAATGAAACAAAAATTAAAAAGATAAATTTCATGATAAAAATATATATATTATAGCGAAAAGAAAAATGATGTAATTGGGATGATTTCATTATCTGATCAAAAGACCGTTTTCGTTAGATTTAAAATTAAAATGATATTGATAAATTCTATAAAGGTAGTTACAAAAACCTGTAGAAATTAGATTGCTTTCAATCAAGGAACAATATAGAAAAACTAAAGTTTTTACAGAATTATTACAAAAAGAACGTTTAATTATATAATTCAAAATGCATACGACATTGTTTTTATTTCAGGTACAACACGCCAAGAAAAATTATATAATCACATAGGATTTGTGAAATTCCATGAAAATGTAGGGACAAAAGAAGCAGAGTATATGCCTATGTATCTTAAACTGGATAATGGTAATAAAGTTATTGAAAGATTGGCGAGAGCACAAAGAATAAACTTCTTACCAGGTCCAGTTGATTTATCTGAAGATGTAATAGCAAAATTATCTAAGCAACTATACTCTCACAGAAGTAGTGAATTTGTTGCGTTAACTAAGGATACGTTAGCGAAGATTGAAGGTATTTTAGATGTCAAACAAGCAACGATATTACATGGATCAGCTACACTAGCTAATGAAGCTATTATGGCTCAATTAAAGGGAAGAAATCTTATAAATGGGTTAGTTTTAGCTAATGGCGAATTTGGTAATAGGCTAGTTCGTGAAACAAAGAGACATGGGCTTGATATAGAGACTTATTCTGTAGGATTTGGAGAAAGCTTTGATCTTGATGTATTATCAGATGAAGTTAAATCTGGAAACTATGATTTTGTTTATGTAGTTCACAATGAGACTAGTGTTGGAATATTAAATGATTTAGATGAAATTACTAGAATTGTTAAAGGTAATAACTTAGTTTTAGCAGTTGATGCAGTTTCAGCAGTAGGAGCTATCAAATATAGCTATAAAGATGTTGATTATGTAGCTTGTTCATCTGGGAAGGCATTTTGTTCCGTTGCAGGTTTAGCAATAGTCGGTTCTAACTGTGAGTTAGTTCCTTTAGAAAACACACCATTATATCTAGATCTACACTATGCGAACAAACTTACATCTATACCTTTCACTCAACCATCTATTTTAATGGAAGCTCTAAACACAGCATTAGATGCTTTTAAAACTGATGAAAAGATATGAAAAAGGTACAAGAAAAATATACATATATGAAGGAAGGATTAAAAGCAATTAAATCTTCCAATTATGAAATTTAAAGAAAAAGAAGTTTCTGCAATAATTACTGTAGAACTTCCCTGAAAAGTATATGTTCACTTAATGTGGGTTCTTCACTTGCGATAAATAATATTTTTATTCATTACAAGAGTTCATACTACAAGAAAGAAACATTATACAGTTTTTCATTTATAAATATTAACACAACAAAAATGAAATAGATTACACATTAAATATATTAAAACAAATGATAGGAGATTATTAATGGCAGTATTTAAAGTATTTTACCAAGAAAAATTCAAAAGAGATTCCAGTAAGGAGAACACTCCATATTATATGTTGAAGCTGATGGAGTACCAGCAGTAAGAAAGTATTTAGATGACAGAAACTACAATGTTGAACTTGTTCAAGAATTAAGCGAAGCATACTTAGAGTTTGAAAAACAATCTGAAGACTTCAAAGTGGAGAAAGTTAATGGATAAGATCATTAAAAAAAATGAAGTAGGTGTAGCTGCCATCGGTGGTCTAGGGGAAATTGGGAAAAACACCTATGCAATCCAATATCGAGATGAAATAGTTATTATCGATGCTGGAGTTAAGTTTCCTGGAGATAATATTCTAGGAATTGACTATGTAATCCCAGATTACTCATATATTGAGAAAAATGTGGACAAAATTAAAGCATTAATAATTACTCACGGTCACGAAGATCACATCGGTGGATTACCATTTTTACTAAGAAAAGTAAACTTACCAATCTATGGTGGACCTTTAGCTATTGGTCTTATAAGATCAAAACTAGAGGAACATAATTTATTGGCCAAAGCTGAGTTAAACGTGATAGATGAAGATACAGTGTTGAGCTTTAAATACCTTAAAGTTTCATTCCATAACACTACGCACTCAATTCCTGATTCATTTGGAGTTATTGTTAATACTCCACAAGGAAATATTGTTCATACAGGAGACTTTAAATTTGATTTTACTCCTGTTGGACAAGGATCTAACTTACATAAGATGGCAGCGATTGGTGAACAAGGTGTATTATGTTTACTATCTGACTCAACAAACTCAGAAAGAACAGAGTTTACCCAAAGTGAAAAAGAAGTAGGGAAAACTATCTCTAATATACTTCGTAAAGAAAAACATAGAGTTATATTCGCTACATTTGCATCGAACGTATATCGTAAAAACAAGTAGTAGAAATGTATTGAACATGGAAGAAAGATTGTGGTATTTGGTCGTTCTATGGAGAAAGCTATTAAAATTGGAACGGAGTTAGGTTATATTAAAGCACCTAAAGAAACGTTTGTTAATAGTAAATATCTAAACCAAGTAGATCCTAATAAATTACTTATTTTATGTACAGGTACTCAAGGTGAAGAACTTGCAGCATTAAGTAGAATCGCTAATGGTACGCATCAAAGAAGATTACAATAATGCCACTGATACTGTAATTTTTGCAAGTTCAGCTATTCCAGGAAATACATTGTCTATTAATAAAGAATATTGATTTATTATCAAAACTTGGTGCCAATGTTATTACATCAAGTGTAAATAATGTACATACATCAGGACACGGTTCAAAAAGAAGAACAAAAATTAATGTTTTAGACTTATTAAGCCTAAGTATTTCATGCCAATTCACGGTGAGTACAGAATGCAAGTTATTCATGCTCAAACAGCAGCTGAATGTGATATTCCATTAGAAAATTCATTTATTATGGAAAATGGTGAAGTACTAGCATTAACTAGTGATAGTGCTAGAATTGCTGGTAAGTTTGATGCATCTGATGTATATGTTGATGGATTAGGGATTGGTGATATCGGTAGTGTTGTAATTAAAGATAGAAAAGAACTTTCTGAAGAAGGTGTTATCGTAGTTTCAATTGCAATTGATTTCAAAAATAGAAAACTAATGAATAATCCAGATGTAATTAGTCGTGGGTTCGTAAATGTAAATGAATCTGCTGAACTATTTGCACAATCTAAAGTAATAATTAAAGATGCTGTATTAGCAGCATTAGAAAATGAAGAATGTGGTGTTTACCAAATAAGACTACAAATTTTAGAAGCTTTAGGAGAATTTTTAGAAAGTGAAATAGGAAGAAAACCTGTTATATTACCTACAATATTGGAGGTGTAAATATGAAATACAGAAGTGTATTTGATATTATAGGGCCTGTAATGGTAGGTCCATCAAGTTCACATACAGCTGGTGCTGTACGTATTGGTTTATTTACAAGATATATCTTTGGTGAACAACCAGAAAATGTAAAAATAACATTATATGGTTCATTTAAAGAAACGTATAAAGGGCATGGAACTGACATTGCATTAATAGGTGGATTATTAGGGTATAATACGTCTGATAAACGCATAAGAACGAGTATGGATGATGCAAAATTAGCAGGAATGGAGTTTGAGTTTATAGAAAGTGAAAATTGAACACATTCATCCAAATACAGCGAAAAATAGAAGTTGAAGCAGGCAGACATAGTCTAGATCTTATTGGAAAAGTCAATAGGCGGTGGAAAAATGGTAATCTTTGAGCTCAGGTTTCGATGTGAACTTATCAGGAGATTTTCCTAGTTATTTCATATTTTATAAATTTAAAGACGATACTAAGAAAAATCTTTCAGTACAAATTGAAGAAATATTCGGTGATTTAAAAGTAAGTGAGATGTATTCTAGTTCTATTCTAGAGGGAATAAACTTATTAGTAGTAGAATCACAAAAAGAATTAACTGAAGATAAGATGAAGAAATTAACTGAACTAGATTATATTAATGAAGTAAAAATTTGCAGATAGATTGTAGAGGAACCCAAATGTTTACTAGTTTAGCAGAGATAATTGAAAAATCAAAATTAGAAAATAAACCAGTTTCAGAATTAATGATAGAACAAGAAATTGAAGTAAATGGAGTTACACGTTCTGCAGTTGAAAAACTAATGAGAAGAAACTTAAATGTAATGATGCAAGCTGTCGAAGAAGGTTTGGCAGGGTGAGTTCAAAAACAGGACTTACTGGAGGAGATGCTAAAGCGACTTCAAGATTATATAAATAGTGGTAAGTCAATTACAGGTAGTGATTTTCTTAATGGAGTTGCAGCAGCGATTGCAACTAATGAGGTAAATGCCTCGTTAGGTTTAATTTGTGCAACTCCGACTGCCGGTTCGGCTGGAGTTCTTCCAGGGTGTATTCATGCACTTAAACAAAAATTCGATATTGATGAAGAAACGCAATTAAAAATGTTATTTACAGCCGGAGCTTTCGGTTTTGTAGTGGCGAATAATGCTTCTTGCTCTGGTGCAGAAGGTGGTTGTCAGGCAGAAATAGGTTCTGCAAGCGCAATGGCTGCGGCAGCTATTGTAGAAGCAATGGGTGGAGATGGTGAGATGAGTGCTCATGCATTTGCTATAGCTTTAAAAAATATGCTTGGTCTTGTATGTGATCCTGTAGCAGGATTGGTGGAAGTGCCTGGTGTAAAAAGAAATGCAGCTGGAGCTTCAACAGCACTTATGGCTGCTGACTTAGCATTAGCAGGTATAAAGAGTAGAATCCCTGCTGATGAAGTATTAGAAGCGATGTATAAAATAGGATTAGAAATGTCACGACATTAAAGAGACTGCCAGAGGTGGTCTTGCAATCACAAAAACTGGAGAAAAATATAGGAGTTTATTATTCAGTAATGATTAATATTTTAGAAAAATCAGTAGGAACTATAAAAAGGTGTTGGAAAGAAATATTTACAAACTTTGAACGAACTAGAAATTTATACTATTCGTGATATCTTGTATAATATTCTTATAGAGTATCTAGTTCTACTGATTTTTCTTCTTCTGTAAAAGATAATGAAAAAGTCATAACTACTGAAAGGTAGAAACTAGGGTAGTACCCAGTTTTATGGAAATCAGAAGTAGGTCATTTTTACTTTATTAACAGCTTCTGGCAGTATTAAAATCGTCTTTTTAATCAGCATTACTTGATCTTGTTGAAGGTAAGGATGTAGTCGTAAAGGGACGTATAATGCTGCAACAATACAATAACGGCTTCGAGTGTAAGTTTCAATGTTGTTGATGAAAAGCCTAAAAGGTGATAGTATAGAAGTTTTTATCATCTTAAACAAGGCATTACTCAGAAAAATTTACAAAGCTGGTTGAAGAATCGTTTAATATGATAGATGGTGAAAATGTTATTTTTAGATTTAGTTCCTGAAAATTTTTAAAGGAATTTGGAAATTGGATAAGATTTTATACGCTACATTACCCAAAAATTCTGAGGAATTTGATAAAGCAAAGAAGATGTTTGCTTTTCATGAGTTGTTTAATTACCAGTTAAAATTACAGCTTCAGAATATAAGTAGTAGAATAGAGGATAGTAGATATTGTGTTGGAATAAAAATAAACATATAGATGAATTTAAAAATAGTTTACCATTTACATTAACAGTTGCCCAAAAGCCGTAGTTATTGATGAAATAGTAGATGATCTAAATAATCCTTATAAGATGGATAGATTATTGCAAGGTGATGTTGGTAGTGGGAAAACTAGCAGCAGCAACTTTTATATGCAACGATAAAAAGCGGCTTTCAAACAGCGATTATGGCACCAACTGAGATATTAGCAAATCAGCATTTTTGAAACATTTTTGAGTTTTTAAAGATTTGAATATCTCTGTAGCTCTTTTGACTAGTAGCACGCCCTAAGAAAGAAAGAAAGACTATTTTAAGTCTACTTGAGGTTGGTGAGATAGAATTATTAATTGGAACACATTCTTTAATTCAAGAAGATGTGAAAATTCAATAATTTAAAATATGTAATTACAGATGAACAGCATCGTTTCGGTGTTAAACAACGTCAATTATTAAGTAACAAAGGGGAAGCTGTTAATTCATTAATGATGACTGCAACTCAATACCACTGAAGTTTGGCAATTACTTTGATTACTGATATAAAAGTATCTACAATAGATGAACTACCGGCTGGCAGAAAGAAAGTTCAGACATATAAAGCTACGAATAAGAGTTTTTTACAAGGTACTAGATAATATCCGTATGGAGCTCGATAATGGAAGACAAGGTTATGTAGTTTGTCCATTGATTGAAGAATCCGAGAAGATGGATCTTCAAAATGTAGAGAAACGTACGAAAATATTAAAAATTACCTACCAGATGATTATAAAATTGCAATATTACATGGTAAAATGAATAATAAGGAAAAAGATGCAATTGTAGAGAGAGTTTCTAAATAAAGAAATACATATACTTATTTCTACTACGGTAATTGAAGTTGAGTAAATGTTCCAAATGCTACTTTTATGATTATTGTAGATGCTCATCGTTTTGGGCTTGCGACACTACACCAGCTAAGAGGTCGTGTAGGAAGAAGTAAGTTTCAGTCTTATTGTATATTAGTAACTGATTCAAAAAGTGAACGTATAGATATAATGTGTTTAGAAAAATGATGGCTTTTAAAATTGCAGAATTCGACTTAAAACAACGTGGACCTAGGTGATTTTTGGAACAAAACAAAGTGGTGTACCGAGTTTTTAAAGTTGTCGATTTAATTAACGATGTTGATTTAATGTACTTAGCGAAAAAGTTAGCGGTGAAAAATAATAGAAGTAACTAATAATAAAGAAAGATTATTGCAGTATGTTGGATTAGAAAGAAACGATAATATAGGAGGAAACAATGAATAAAAAGTTAAAAATACTTTTTAAATATTCTTATCGTAGTACTGTTATGTACATCAGTGGTATTAATATTTAAAAATCAAATTAGAGAATATTTAACAGGAAATGCCAATGATAAGATTATTACAGCTTATAAAAATAATAAAGGTGAAGTAGACATACCGTGGTGGCAAAAATGTTTACGGATAATGAGTCAAAAATAAAAATTAACTGACTCAATGTTAGGAATTTTTAAAAATTGATAGTGTAGATATAGAAGAACCAATTTTCCAAGATGTTACTGAAATCAATTTAATTAATGGAGTAGCAACATCACAAGAACCGTCACACTTTAGATGCTCAAATGTTGTTATCGCAGGCACAGTGCAAGGTGTAGGCATAAGATTTTAATAACTTAACAAAAATTAAAAATGGTGCTAAAAATTCAAATTATTTCAAAAGATAAATTGCGTACATATGAAGTAAATAAACTTTATGATGTAGTACCGACGCAAGTTGAAATTTTAGAACAACATGAAAAATGAACTGAAAATATTAAAAATTATTTACTTGTGATAATTTTAATCCACAAACAGGTGAATGGGAAAGCCGTTTTGTAGTAGAAGCTAAATTAATAGGAGAAGAAAGTGCATAATATTATGAAAATAGGTGTCGATATACTAGGTGTAGATGAACCTGGTAGAATTATTAATTTGTATAATAGCTATAAAGATGAAGAAGTTGAACTTTTATGTTTATGGACTTTGAAGAAAACTTAAATCAAAATAACTAAAACAGAAAATATTATTAAGAATGTTTGTACTGAAGAGGTGCTAATGTCTGATGATGCGGCACGTGTTCACAGAAAGAAAAAAGATGCTTCAATGGTAAGAATGTTGGCTGATTTAAATAATGATGTCATCGATGTAGCAATTTCTGGAGGAAGCACTGGTGCTTTTATGGCTAGTTCTCTATTTATGCTAGGGCGCATTGAAGGTATCTCTAAACCAGGATTAGCTTCATTATTACCGACAAGATCAGAACATAAGTTCTTATTTACAGATCTAGGTGCAAATGTAGAAGCAAAACCTGATGATTTACTAAACTATGCTAAACTTGGTCAATTATATATGAAATATATCTATAACATTGAAACTCCTTCGGTAGCATTACTTAATGTTGGTGTTGAAGAATCAAAAGGTAATAAAGTATATAAAGAAGCTCATAAGTTACTTAAAGAAGATATTGCTAACTTTAAAGGAAATATAGAAGCGAGAGAAATTCTTGAACATAAATATGATATAGTTATTGCTGACGGATTTGCTGGGAATATCTTATTGAAATCTATAGAAGGTGTAGCAAGTTCTTTAGGAAAAATGATTAAAGGTATTTTCTTAGAAAATATTATTACGAAAAATCTCTGCATTACTGGTAAAAACGGAATTTCAAAATTCAAAAAAGAAATTTGATTACAGTGAATATGGTGGAGCATTCTTATTAGGAATTAAAAAACCAAGTATAAAGATTCACGGTTCGGCTGATGAAAATGCGCTATATTATGCAGTTCAACAAGCAAAACAAATACACAAAACAAAACTTTATGGTATAATGATAGAAACGATGGAAAAAGGAGAAACAAATTAATGGCAATTTTTCGAAGAAGTAAAAAGAAATTATTACTAAAGTATATTAAAATAGATGCGGATAAAATTACTTTAGAATCAAGATTAAATGAAGATCTTGATGCTGATTCAATTGATGTTGCTGATGTAGTAATGGATATTGAAGAAAAAAATACGGATTTGAATTTTTCTGATGAAGATGCAGAAAACATCGTTCAAATCAAAGATTTAGTAAAAAGTTATCGAAGAAAGAAAAATAAAATTAATAAGTTGCTAGAGTTTTACAGATTGTAAAGCTCTAGTTTTATTTTTGTTTTTTATATGATTAGAAAAAATTTTTAACTATTTATAAGTTAAATATGATAAGATAATTTTCAACATTATTTATATCATATATAATTTACCTATTTAGCTTTTTATCTAGTTATAAAATATGATATAATTTATTAGTAAATAAATAAAAAAGGAGAATAGTTTATATATGGAAATGTTATTTAAACTATTAGCTGAACATGTATATGTAATATTATTTGTTTCGCTTATCTTGGAATTTGCAGCCTTACCTCTACCAGGGGAAACAATGATGGTTGTAGCCGGTGTTATGGCTTATAATAACCATGGCAGTTATATAGGGATGATCATTGCGAGTGCCCTAGGAACGGTAATAGGAATGCAATTCTCTTATGAAATAGGTAGAAGATTAGGAACAAAAGCAGTTGATAAATATGGTATGTATATAGGTCTAACTCCATATAGGATGACAAAGGCCGCTGAATTTTTTAATAAATTTGGAAATATTGTAATAATTATAGCGTATTTCTTACCAGGTGTAAGACATATACTTGGATATTTTTCTGGGATTTCACGCATAGATGCCAAAAAATTCCATATATATTCAACAATTGGTGGAGTATTCTGGGTAGTTGTGTTTATAACACTAGGTTATGTATTGGGACCAAGTGCTCCTCATGCATTTAAATTACTACACAAGTATGGAACAATGTTGTTCATTATAGCAATAGCAGTATTATTCATCTACTTAATTTATAAAAAAATTAGGTGCAAAAAGATTTTGCTGTATTTTTAGAAAAAGAATGAAATATATAATTGTACTTCTATTGCTAGAGGTAGCTGTTTTGCTGAAGTTTGTAGTATTAGATGAAAGAGCGCATCCAAAATTCAAATCGGACATAATTTTTTATTGTTTAGGATTTTTAGCTGTTGTAGCTTTCTTATTATATCTTAGAGTATTGTTAAAACATGATACGAGTGAAAAATTACTTGTAGTAGTCGATTATCAAAAAGATTTTGTAGATGGTGCTTTAGGATTTGAAACAGCAGAACAACTTGATCAAGTTATAGCTAACAAGATTGAGGAGTACTTAAAGGCTGGTCAAGATGTAATCTTCACAAAAGATACGCATTATACTAACTATCTAACTACAAGAGAAGGTAAACATTTACCTATTGAACACTGTATAATAGATAGTGAAGGTCATAATCTATACGGAAAAGTAGCTGGATATGAAAAACAGGCTAAGAAAGTCTTTAATAAAACATCTTTTGGAAGTATAGATTTAGCAAAATTTATTTCACGAAGTGACTATAAAGAAGTAGAATTTTGTGGACTTGTTTCAAATATTTGCGTATTAAGTAATATAATTATGACACAAACTTATAATGAAAAAGTAGAAATTACAGTAGATTTAAACGCTACTAAAGGATTAAGTGAAGAAGTAAATTCAACATTTAAAACATATTTACAAAAATTTAACAGTAAATGTAAAAGAATAATATAAATAATGAATCATTTTCCGAACATTTTTGAGATGATCTCATAATTTTTCATTGGAAAAATTAGTGAAGTTTATGGTAAACTAATGAATAAAAATTAGGAAAGAAGGGATTATTATGAATTATTTATTAGTTTCACTAAATTTTCCAACTTCACAAGAAAATTTTGCTAAGAAGTTGGTAGAAAAAGGAGTTAAAGTATTAGGAATTGGTAGTGAAAGTTATGACAATCTTCAGATGATTTAAAAATACTTTAACTGAATATTATAGAGTAAAATGATTTAGAAAAATTATGAAGAAGTATTAAGAGGTGTAGCATTCTTAATCTACAAACATGGTGTTATAGATAGAGTTGAGTCTAATAACGAGCATTGGTTAATGTTAGACACATTAATTCGAGAACAATTTAACATACCGGGAGTAAAACCTAAAAATTTAGATTTCATAAAAGTATAAATCTAAAAATGAAAGAAAGATTTATAAAAGCTAAAGCATTGTCTAAGGGACAAGCAGTAAAACAATTAAAGAACTTGAAAAGCGATAAAAGATATTAAATTACCAGTTATAGCTAAGCCGGATAATGGTGTAGGAGCTAATAATACATTTAAACTATTAACAAAAGAAGATGTGAAAAACTTTAAAAATCAATGGATCAAGATATTGTGTACTTCATTGAAAGTTATGTAGACAAGGGTATCCTTTGTACGTACGACGGATTGATTGATTCCAAAGGCGAAGTTGTTTTTGAAACTAGTTTTTATTATACAAAACCTACTTTAGATTTATTAAATGACGGTCTAGATTATGGTAATGTAATTTCAAAAGAAATCGATCCTAAAACTAAAAGAATATGGGAGAAAATTGTTAAAGAATTTGGAATGAAGGAAAGGTTCTTCCACATTGAATTTTTCAAATTAGCTAATAACGATTATATTGCGTTAGAATATAATAATCGAATTGCAGGTGGATATACAATTGATCTATATAACCATACTTATGAATGCGATTTATTTGAAATGTATGCTGATGTAGTAGTTGGTAATTCGCTAAAAAGTGAAGAATAACTATAATGGTATTGCTTTTGTCAAGACGTGATAAATATACTTATGAGTATTCTAATGAAGATATTTATAATAAATATTCAAAAAGAACTTCGTCTAATTGATAGAGTACCAGGAGTATTTTGCAACAGCTATGGGAGAATGGATGTATATCTTGGTAGACGAAAAATATTGAAAAATATTATCGAAATGATGAATTATATTCACGAAAAATATGAATAGGAGAATTGTCAGATGAATAAATTTATTAAGGGACTTTTTACAAATATTAGGAATTATGATTGTTGGAGCGATAATTGGATATTCTGTCGGTAAGATTGGCAGAAGGTCTCACTCGAGTGTTGATGCACCAAATATTATATTT
>BNJS01002289.1_pt1 | contig 77642 bp, 110 predicted proteins | sample 8540461 | NCBI WGS metagenome assembly BNJS01 (sample SAMD00202454, study PRJDB9452) | human saliva metagenome | isolation source: human saliva | place: Japan
CAGTTACGTATTGCTGGAAAAGTGAACAAAACTTAGCAACTTGGTTAGTAGATTTAGGAATTGAGCCAAGCCGTCGTCAATCTCGTGAAGATATTCAAAATGGTGCCATCTCTATTAATGGAGAAAAAAATTACAGATTTAGAAACATATATACCCAGAACAATCCTTTGAAGGTCGTTTTGGTATTAGTCTGTCGTAAGAAAAAAATATTTCTTAGTCAAATTAAAATAGTATTTGCTGGGAAAAGGTTAGAGAAATCTAGTTTTTATAGTATTGGTCATGAAAAAATAGACAATGAAAGGTATAGAACAGCAATTATATCAGCTATAAACGAAATGTTACATTTTGTTACAATGTAAATACAATTTGCGAAATTTAAACATAAGACTTAAGTCCCATGCGATGATGTTAAGATTATAAGCACTTCAATAAGTGCCATTATATAAAATGAAAATCGTTTGAGGGAATCATTTGAATAAGGTTATTAACTTTTTGTAGTAACAGGAACAGTGTTAGCATTAGGTACATTAGCACCTTCAGTAAACGCTCAAGATATTGATCAAAAACAACTCAGCAAATTCTCAAATTCAAATTTAAACAATCAAAACAAGCAGTAGTAGTAACAAGTAGAACAATTATCTCAAGACGAACAAATGTACAATCAAGAATTAATTCAGTTCAAGTAGAACAAGAAACCGTTGTGCCAAACTTAGAACTATTGTTAAGAAATTTCAAAATTGAAACATTAATTGCAGAACGCAATGAAAAAATTAAGATCAAGCCTGTGCAGTACAAGTAAATGGAGCACTGTCTATATGTTGATTTCTACTAAATGCAGACTCTATTACAGATGGTAAAATCATTGGAGTACTGTTGACTTAGTAGGTGCGAAATTGTCAATTAATGCAAGAACAAGCTCGTGATAAAGTAAGTTCGTTCAAAAGAGCAAGCTCAAAAGTTAATTTAGTCAAGAAGGAACGAAGCACACATAAAATTTATAAACTGTCTATGCAAGATGAATAAAACATAAAGTTAAATTTAGTAAATCTTCAAATGAAGAATTAGAAGCAATCGCAGCACGTGATGGTTTAGTTCAAGAAAAAGAAAGATTAGCAGTTGAAAAAAGCTCGTAGATGTTGAAAAGCAGCAGCACAAAAGCAGCAGAAGATGCTAAAGAAGCAATGTTGAAAGCAACAGAAGAAGCAGAAAGGTAAAGCAGCGATCCCAGCAGCTACAGCATCAACCCAGCTAATTGCAGCTAAGAGCGAAGCAGCTGTAACTAAATCATCAAACATTGTTGTTGGCGGTCATTTGCATCTCCAGACCCATCATTTTGTAGCTTTAATGGTGGTTACTGACAATACATCACTTATATGTATAATCGTTTTGCTCAATTAGGTTCTCCAATAGGAACTACAGGACTAGGAAATGCAGCTGAATAGCAAACGCTGCAGCAGCAGGTTATGGGTTTCTTCAACTCTGTGCAGGTACAGGAAAATTGTATTCCAACGTGGTGTAGGTGAGCAGACCCTATATGGTCACGTTGGATTCGTTGAACGTGTAAATGCTGACGGATCATTATTCATCCTAGAAAAAACTACAAGGCGTAAAACGTAATTTCAACTCGTACAATTCCAGCAGGCGTTGGCAGCTCAAGCAACATATATCAATTCTGGATTATAATAAAAGAATTTCGATAAGGAATCCATTCTTTTTTTTGTCTTTACAAAGAGAGGCTCATCGACAATTTGTTGGTGAATCAAATTTAACACCAAATTAAGCTTTAATTTATGATGAACAGGTGGGAGAAAATTAAATGTTAGTCTATTTACACACTCACCACAAAACATAACTATGAATGAAATCTGATTTTAACTTTATACGAGCAGGGGCATGTTATCCATGATTAGCGGCTCAGTCAGGAATTTGATATTATTTTTCGCTTCCAATTCAACATGCCCATGGAGGCCTGGCCACGTTAAAACGACTTATACAACCTCTTAAATCATAATGACTTTCTATTGGACTGGGTAAAGAAACACCCTTTGATAATCTTTATTCTTAATTTCATATTCTCAGCTCTGATATCCATAAGTCACAATGTTTAATCACTTAATTAAATTATTCGTTCCTCCTTCAATAGCTCCGTTGGAATATCCTTTGCAATGCTTCGTAAATCCCATTTTAAAACGTTTGAATACTTCAAACTTCTTCTAAATTCATAAGGTAATTGTTTGGAATCTCTTTATACATGTCATAAATGTCTCATAATCTTTCTTGTAGGCTTTTCAAGTCTGAATAAAATCATATACCTGGGATAACATCAAACTCAATAATTTTTCGTTTCAATTGGAGCTTGAGTTAGATAGTTTTGAAGGATAATTATACCCGCTTTCACCCAATTTCTTCAATAGGTTTTAAGAGTACTTTCCAGTAACGTTTTAATGTCTTTTGTTGTGTTGACTTAGCAGAAATTGTCACAATCACAACTCGAAGTTGATTAAAATTTGGATTCATATGTTGAACGATATGGAATCTATCTACTACGATAAACAGCGTTTGGAAATACTGTTTTAGCCAAGGTTTTGATAAGAAGCATTCATATCCATCACTAAATATTTTACTTTTTAAACGTTGTTTACGGAGAACTTCATAAAGAAATGAAATTAATTCGTGAAGTGTTCTCCTGAAATATCAATTAATTGATGATTTTCTCCATTCAAATAAATGAAATTCATTTTCCCTTTGCTGCATGGAACTCCCAATTCATCTACAAAGCACTTTAGGTAAATAGTTATATCGTTGCATTGTCTTTATTTTAAACTTCTTTCATAACCCTTCTACTGTTTTATCCGAAATAGAAAGAAGCTTCGCAATAGTTCTTCTAGAGAAATTTTTAAAGTTAAAGATAATTTAAGCACTCTAAATTATAAGAAATATTAATATTTTAGGAACAAGAGGGCAATCTGCAAACCCAAGTTTTACGACAATCTTTACAGATAACCGTTAAATTCTTTTTTTAGGTCTAAAATAGTCTTACTACCGAATAGGAATTTAATTTTATGTTCCATAGAGAATGTTTAATGATACTTACCAGAACAACAGACAAGAAGTACAAGAATCGGTCCAAGTCTCTTTAATTTTATGAACTGTTTCATGATTTTCTGTTATGTTTCTAACCTTGTTTGTTTGAGCTTTACGATTTTTGTGTTTCTAATTCTTGATAGAGACGATCACGTTCAGCTACTAGACGACTCACCTGTCGATTTAAATCGGCAACTTCGTCACTAAGTGTTTCATTATCATATTCAAATAACACATCGCCTGCTTTCTACTTTGACCATCTGTTACTTTTTACTTGAGCGACTTGCCCTTTTGAGGGTCCACATGATAGCTGTGCTCTTTCGCCGTTTCAATATTTCCATCTAATACTAAAGGTTCCTGTTCCGTTAACTCCATAATCGTATAATGGTGTTCTTCTTTCTTTCCGGAGAGCGTAATTTCAAAAATCCTAATACGATAACGGCAATGGCTCCTAATACCATTACGCTAATCATGCTCCATTTTAATGTTTTACCATTGATAACTCTCCTTAACGTTTCCACTACTTGCAGCCCATTTTTGGTAAGTCACATATAGCCATGCTAGTAAAGCATATGCACAATGGTTTGGAATAACAAAAGTGAAGTTAGCACTGGAAATTCTTGATAATTGAATATATTACTAGCAATTTGCATTTAAAAATCGAAAAAGAGTGAATGCTAATTGCATAGAAGAATAAATTCTTATCTGGTAATGCTTGAGTTTTAGCAGTTTTTCCAATTTTGTGGTATAAAATTGTTGCATACATAATAGCAAGAATAATAGAAAACTCATACTCCGACTCCTGCCGTTTCAGAACCATGTTCGATTCCCTTTTTGCTAATTCTTCTTGCACACTTGGAACAAATGTAGACGCTACTCCAATTAATACAAAGAGATTCCCAAAAATTCCAATAATATTCCAAACTTGCCGGTAGCAATTTTACTAACAACACCTGCATATTGTTCAACTTTCTTTGTGTATCCATGTTTCATTCCCCTAACGGTTATTTTCAAAATTCTAAAAATTACATCATTTTATTTTTCGCTACTTCTTGTTCCCATTTTTTGGTAGGTTACATATACCCATGCTAGTAATCCGACAATAATGGCTGGAAACAATATAAGCAGTGAAATCAAATCCTGCCTTGCTAATGAATTGACCTACAATTTGCAACACAATTGAAAAATGCATGAATTCCAATCGCAAAATTTAATAAGTTCTTATCTGGTAATTGTTGTTGTTTCGCACTTTTTCCAATTTTATGATATAAAAATCGTTGAAAATGCATAGTAATAAAAAGATTACAACAATCGCTCCATTCAAACCAATCGTTTCAGTATTAAAAGCAGGATTATTTAACTTTTGCTAATTCTGCTTGAGTATTTGCAATAATAGAAATACTAGTCCTGCTGTTGCAAAACCATTCCCAACGATTCCAATAATATTCCACACTTTTAACCCTCGTAGAAACTTTTCTACTAACTCCCTGCATATTGTTCAACTTTTGTGTATCCATGATACATTCCTCCTCAAAACTTTTTAAAAAGAATAGGTTAGTTACTCTTCAGCTAACTATATACCTAGCATTCTTTTTGTCAATAAGTTTTTATTTTTTTATTACGCTCATTATACACCGGTTGTTTCCGTTTTCATATAGGAATATTTCGTATTTAATCATTCTTAAGGATCTATGATTTACATTAAAAAAACGCTCTTTCAGCAAGTCCTATAAACTTGTTGAAAGAACGTTTCCTTCACTCTATTAATCTTCTAGTTCACAGACAAGCGCTTGATAGCCATCAAGAGAGAGTTGATCTCCTTGTCCATTCATTTGTGCTGGAATATTTCAGTAACACTTTTTCTTACCGGTGTTGATAAAGTTACAGTTTGAGGTCTCTGCTTGATAATTCACTAATACAAGTACACGTTTTTCTCCACGACGCTCAAAAAGCAATCATATTTTTCACTTCTTCTAAAAACAGGAACAAATGCCCCTTCACGAATCGTTAGCTCACAAACTTCATCACGATATAAAGCAGTTAGCGCTCTATAATAATTCAAGATAGATCGCGGGTTATTTTCCTGTGCTTTCTACATTAATGTCTCTTTTGTGGCTGTTTTTGAAACAAGCTCAAGCTTCTCCAGTGGTAAATCCTAACTTCTCTTCACCATTCCATTGCATTGGAGTACGAGCATTATCACGACTATATTTTGAAATAGCCTTCAACGCTTCTTCATCCGTTAATCCTGCTTCTTTTGCAACATGATATTCATTTAATGTATTAATATCATCAAACTCATCAATCGATTCGAAAATTTGATTTTCCATTCCAATCTCTTGTCCTTGATAAATAAATGGAATTCCTTTTACGAAGCATTTGCACTGTTGCAAGAGCTTTTTACTAATTTCGTAACTTCTCCTTCAGAAATGTAATGAGAAACACCACGTGGTTCATCATGGTTTTCAATAATCGTTGATAATACCCTCAATGGAATCTGCACGACGATGCGCTCTAAAAATACTATCTTTTAATTCTTCTGCAGTTGGTAATTCAGTGGCTATACCAACCATTTCCTTTTTGTCCTAAAAATCGTTTGTTTGAAATCAAAAATAGAAGAGAATACCTTCTTCCCCAATAAAGAAAATGTAATTCTTCATCCGTTTCATTAAACACTTCCCTACTGTAAAAGCATTATATCGTGCAAATGTCTTTTCTCTTTCATTTCTTGTAAAAATGGTTCAATTGGTTGCGCATTTGCTAATGAGTAACGAACTGGAACAAGTCCATTTTCTTGCTCAGATGGTAATGAAGCTCACTCTAGTCCTTTTAATATTAATAATGAGCATCAATACGGAATCCTCCGATTCCTTTTTCTAACCACCACCTAATCATCGTATAAATTTCTTCTCGTACAACAGGATTTTGCCAATTTAAATCAGGTTGCCTTTATGGAATGAGTGTAAATAATATTTATTCGTTCCAGGAACTTTATCCCACACACTACCCCCGAAATAAGTTTCCAGTTATTTGGTTCTTTTTCACTTTCAATAAAATAGAAATAATCTGCATAAGGTCCATCTGGATTTGCTAATGCTTTTTGAAACCATTCATGTTGATCAGAACAGTGGTTAACAAACCAAATCCATAATAATCGAAATACCACGTTTTGCTTCAGCAATTAGTTCTTCCATATCTTCCATCGTTCCAAATTGTGGATCAATCGCATAATAATCGGCAATATCATATCCTTGATCTACAAATGGACTCTTATATACAGGAGACAAACCATAAAAATATCAATCCCCAAACTTTGTAAGTAATCGAGTTTTTCGATAATTCCTTTTAAATCACCAATTCCATCTCCATTACTATCATTAAAACTTTTTGGATAACTTTGATAAGCTACTTTGCCTTTTCCACCAATCTTTTTCCATTATTGGCAGCCTCCTTCACAATCGTTAATGACTTTATTCTGATACAATTTCCCTTTCACTGTCAAGTCAGCAAAAAGAGATAAACCATTGTTCCGGTTTATCTCAACTCTTTAATCACTACTAGTTAATCCATTATTGATTTTTCGATACTGATAATATTTATAAGCGTAGTCTAGACTGCGTCCTAGAAAACAATCCCTAAAACAACAAGCGACCTTTTTATATAGAAACGTTAAAGCAAACAGTATAACCGCAATAACTCCCGTTATAATTGCGTATGTTAAATTTTTTCATCCTCAAACCTCGCTCATTCATTTCCTCTGTTTGTCTTTAACATATCGATATGCATTAAAAGCACTAGAAATTCCAAATAAAACAGCGACTAATGCATACCATTTTATTATCGATCACTGCTAGCAATGCAAACGAAAGGGTACATAATGCATAAATAATCGTATTCCATAAATATAAAGGAATGTTCTTCATCTTGATGTCTCCTTATTTTAACTTATCATGTTCATATGTGTGAACTAATTCTAAACCTTTAAACTTTTGCTGTCTTAATGCTTCATAAACAACAATCGCTGCTGTATTCGATAAGTTTAAAGGAACGAACATGAGGTGTCATTCATCGGTAATCTTAAACAACTCTCTTCATGTTCACGCATAAATTCTTCTAGCAATCCCGTTGTTTCTTTTTCCAAAAATGAAAAATTGTTCTTCATCCTTTGCCAAATCGACTTCATCATAACAATGATTCGCAAATTTTTGTAATTAAATAAATGGGACGATTGCCTAAATATTCCATAAATGCTTCTAGCGAATCGTGATACATAATATCCACATCATTCCAATAATCTAGACCTGCACGTTTTTAAATGCTTATCATCTGTTGAAAATCCTAATTGTCCCACTAAATGTGAAGTGGTGAATTCGTTGCTGCACAAGTACGAGCAATATTTCCAGTATTCGCTGGAATTTGTAGGTTCAAATAATACAATATGATTAATCGTCATAAGATCCCTCCTCAGGATTTTTGGTAGTTTCGTGTAATGTTTGAATCCTTCTTCTAATTCAATGACTAAATCTGTTTCTTCCTTCGTTGTTGCTTCAACTTTTCTGGAGCTTTTTCTAACATTTCTGTAAAATAATGAATCAGTTCTTCACTCGATTCTGAAATTATCTCACTCACAGCCCAAGCTGCCGTTCCTTCTATAACAGGTCGATATCTTCCTTCATCACTTTCAATAATAGAGGAACTGCTGTTTGTCTCGTAATTCCAGCGCAATAATCGCATTTCTCTGAGTGGCTTCTTTCCACGCCATGAACCAGCTCATCTTCCCAAATCGTTCTTTGAATTCTCTTATTTGAGATAGTCACTAATGGTTTTTGAATAATGGTGTGTTTCTTCTACAGATGGTTCCATTTCAGGATGTAAATGAAAATCTTTTTCCTTTATTATACGGACAAACTTGTTGGCAAATGTCGCATCCATAAATGACATGTCCTATACGATATTCCTTCGGCATAAAGCCTTTCGTTTGCGTTTGATACGATAAACAACGTTGCGCATCATTTTTCCATTTCCTAATAATGCATTGGTCGGACAAAAATCGACATAACGAGTACAATCTCCACAGCCGTAATCAACTGGGATCATCGACTGGAAATTCAATATTCGTAATTAATTCGCCTAAATAAACATAGGAACCAAATTCTTTTGTCACTAATAAACCATTTTTCCAACAAAACCTATACCAGCTCGTTCAGCAACTTTATGGACATCGATTAACTCTCCTGTATCAAACCATTGGTTTGAAAGCAACATCTTCTTGATTCACTTCACTTTTTAATATAGTCAATTAAAGCTCCATTCTTCTTGATAAAATAAAATGGTAATCTTTCTCCCCAAGAAGCTCTCGCAAAAGCTCCACGACGCTCCTTTTTACACGTTCAGGTTTCTGACTTGGTAAAAGTCGGATATGCAAGGCAATTAGAAAATAATCGTCTTAGGAGAATCAAAAATCTTCTCTGGGCTAAATTCTCTCTCAAAATCGGATGCTCAAACTTGTGGTATGTCCTAACTCTTTTAGATTCTTGCATCCTTGAGCTAAAATGATCAAATGGTGCAGCAGAAGCAAATCCGATTTTTATCGATACCAAGTTCTTTACTTTTCTTTTTGAATTTTTCTTTTTAAAAGAGCTGTATCCACTGATTCACTTCCTTTCACTATTGATTACTTTTTCTTAGTTAACTCATTTCCCATAAAAACGATAAAAACGCTAGCCTTCGGTGTCAATCACGGCGAAAGTTAACGTTAGTCTAGAGAGTCGATTATTTAGCTAAAATACTTACTAAATAAAGCGATGAATTTATCTTAACTATAAAAAATCAACATTTTTACAAAAATCTTTTACGATTTTTCAAAAATCCCAATCACCCTTAACTCCACTACTGACACTTTAAAAACACACTACCACTCTCTTTTAGGTTGTTCGACAAATCCTGTTGGTGAAATCACCGACAGGGATTTTATATGAAAGAGAAATCAGGTTATGATTAAGTCGACGAAAAACTAAAAACCAAAGGAGGATTTCTCTCATGGACTATTGTATATACGAAAATTACTAGGATTAATAGAAGAAAATTTTATTACGGATGAAAATTGGTTAGAAACACTAACAGAAAAATCATGAAACAGTTCATAAAAATTAAAGGAACTTGGACCGATTCTTGTACTTTTGTCTGTATTGTTCTAGTGAAAATGTCATTAAACATTCTCCTATGGAACATAAAATTAGAATTCCACACCTATTCGGTAGTAAGACTATTTTTAGACCCTAAAGGTACAACGTTTATCTGTAAAGATTGTCGTAAAACTTAGGGTTGTAGATTGCCCTCTTGTTCCTAAAATAGTAATATTTCTTATAATTTAGAGTGCCAAATTATAGTTGTATTTAAAAGAAAATTTCTCTAGAAGAACTATTGCGAAAGCTTCTTTTCTATTTCGGATAAAACGGTAGAAAGGGTTATGAAGAAGTTTAAAATAAAGACAATGCAACGATATAACTATTTACCCTAAAAGTGCTTTGCTTAGATGAATTTAGAGGAGTTAAAACGCAACAAGGGAAAAATGAATTTCATTTGTTTAGATGGAGAAAATCATCAATTAATTGATATTTTTACCTGGGAGAACACTTCACGAATTAATTTCATTCTTTAGCGAAGTTCTCCCGTAAACAACGTTTAAAAAGTAAAATATTTAGTGATGGATATGAATGCTTTTTATCAAAACCTTATTAAAACAGTATTTCCAAACGCTGTTATCGTAGTAGATAGATTCCATATCGTTCAACATATGAATCGCAATTTTAATCAACTTCGAGTTGTGATTATGAAGCAATTTTCTGCTAAGTCAACACAACAAAAGACATTAAAACGTTACTGGAAAGTACTCTAAAACCTATTGAAGAATTAGATGAAGAAAAACTAAGGTATAATTATCACTCAAAACCTATCTAACTCTAAAAGCTCAATTGGTAGAAAAATTATTGAGTTTTGATGAAGTATTGTCTGATGCCTATGATTTTATTCAAGAACTTAGAAAAAGCCTACAAGAAGAAAGATTATGAGACATTTATGACATGTATAAAAGAGATTCCAAAACAATTACCTTATGAATTTAAGAAGAAGTTTGAAGTATTCAAACGTTTTAAGAATGGGATTTACGAAGCATTTACCAAAGGATATTCCAACGGAGCTATTGAAGGAACGAATAATTTAATTAAAGTGATTAAACGTGTGGCTTATGGATATCGAAACTTTGAGAATATGAAATTAAGAATAAAGATTATCAAAGGGTGTTTCTTTACCCCGGTCAATAGAAAGTCATTATGATTTAAGAAAGGTTGATGAGTCGTTTTTAACTTGACAATGAGCCTCCATGGGCATGTTGAATTGAGGGAAGCGAAAAATAATATCAAATTTCACAGCTCCCTCAAACCGCTAATCGCGGATAACATGCCCCTGCTCATTATAAAGTTAAAAACCAGATTTCATTCATAGTTATGTTTGTGGTAGATTATTAAATAGACTAAATATTTAATTTTTCTCCCACCTTGTTCATATAAAAATTAAAAGACTTAATTTGGTGTTAAATTTGATTCACCAACAGAATTTGTCGATGAGCCTCTCTTTATAAAGATAAAAAGAATGGATTCCTTTAACGAAATCCATTCTTTTCCCTTCTTATTATAATCCGAAATTGATATATGCTGTTTGAGCTGCAACACCTGCTGGAAATTGTAGCGAGTTGAAATTACGTTTACGCCTTGTACGTTCATTTCTGAGATGAATAATGATCCATCAGCATTTTACACGTTCAACAAATCCAACGTGACCATATACGAGGGTCTGCTCCACCCACACCACGTTGAGATACAATTGCTGTACCTGCACGAGGAGTTGAAGAAACTCCGTAACCTGCTGCTGCAGCGTTTGCTGCCATTCAGCTGCATTTCCTAATGCCTAGTAGTTCTAATTGGAGAACCTAATTGGGCAAACGGTTATACATATAGTAAGTACATTGTCCGAAGTAACCACCATTTAAAGCTGCTACAAAATGATGGATCTGGAGCTGCAAATGAGCCACCAACAACAATGTTTGATGATTTAGCTACAGCTGCTTTCGCTCTTAGCTGCAATTGTAGCTGGAGTTGATGCTGTAGCTGCTGCAGGAGTCGCTGCTGCTTTTTGCAACTGCTTCTTCTGTTGCTTTCAACATTGCTTCTTTAGCATCTTCTGCTGCTTTTTGTGCTGCTGCTTTTTCAGCATCTGCACGAGCTTTTTCAGCTGCTAATCTTTCTTTTTCTTGAACTAAACCATCACGTGCTGCGATTGCTTCTAATTCTTCATTTGAAAGATTTACTAAAGTTGCTTTTATGTTTATTAAATGTTGCACTTAAATTCAGTTTGTAAATTTTGTAATTGTGACTTCGTTCCTTCTTGTTGAGCTAAATTAGCTTTTTGAGCTTGCTCTTTTTGTTTGAACTTGCTCTTTATCACGAGCTTGTTCTTGCATTAATTGACGGTTCGCACCTCACTAAGTCAACATTACTCCAATACGGTTTACTACATCTGTAATAGAGTCTGCATTTAGTAAGAAATCAACATATGAACGTACTCCATTGCTTGTACTGCACAGAGCTTGATCTTTTTAATTTTTCATATGCTTTCTGCAATTAATGTTTCAAGATTTTGAAAATTTCTGCTTTTAATAGTTCTAAGTTTGCTTTAGCAGTTTCTTGTTCTGCTTGAACTGAATTAATTCTTGATTGTACATTTGTTAAATCTTGAGATAATTGTTCTACTTGACCTGCTACTGCTTGTTTTGATTGTTTAAATTTTGAATTTGAGAATTTGCTGAGTTAATTTGCTGAATCAATATCTTGAGCGTTTACTGGAAGGTGCTAATGTACCTAATGCTAACGCTGTTCCTGTTACTACGAAAGTTAATAACCTCTTATTCAAATGATTCCCTCCAAACGATTTTCATTTTTATATAAACGGCACTTATTGAGAAGTGCTTATAATCTTAACTGCGTATCATCACAACATAGGACTTAAGTCTATGTTAAATTTCGCAGAATTGTATTTACATTGTAACAAAAATGTAACATTTCGTTTTATAGCCGATATAATTGCTGTTCCTATACCTTTCATTTTGTCATATTTTTCATGACAATACTATAAAAAGGCTAGATTTCTCTAACCTTTTCAGCAAATACTATTTTAATTTGACTAAGAAATATTTTTCTTACCACGACGGACTAATACAAAACGACCTTCAAAGGATTGTCTGGAGTCCATATATGTTCTAAATCTGTAATTTTTTCTCCATTAATAGAGATGGCACCATTTTAGATATCTTCACGAGATTGACGACGGCTTGGCTCAATTCCTAAATCTACTAACCAAGTTGCTAAGTTTTGTTCTACTTTTTCACTTTCAAATGTTGGCATATTTTTGAATCCTTGTTCAATTTTCATCCGCATTTAATTGTTGAACATCACCAGTGAATAAAGCATTTGTAATTTTTAATGCATCTTGTAATGCTGCTTCACCGTGAACAAAACGAGTTACTTCTTCATGCTAAACGTTTTTGCGCTTGACGTTTATGTGGTCTTCTTGCACAGCAGTTTCTAACGCCAATTTCTTCTTTTTCTAAAGGAATGTAAAGTATTTAATATATTTAATCACATCACGGTCATCTTGGTTTAACCAGGGTGGTAGAATTCATATGGTAGTTGTTTTTCTGGATCTAACCATACAGCGCCACCAGCTGATTTTCCAAATTTAGTACCATCAGATTTCAACATTAATGGAATTGTTAATCCATATGCTCGAGCTCTGCACCTTCAACTTTACGAATTAATTCTAAAACCAGCTGTAATATTTCCCCGTTGATCAGCTCCACCAATTTGTACTTGAACATCTTCTTTACGGAATAATTGTAAAAGTCAATGGATTGTAAAAATTTGGTAAGAAAACTCTGTAAATGAAATCCTCACTTCTAAACGACTAGCAGCAACATCTTTTTCGCTAACATTGTATTTAAGTTGAAATGTTTCGTAATCACGTAGAAGTCTAATAATGATAGTTCTTTGGTCAATCAGTTATTGACTAAAACGAACTGCTTCTTAGTCTTCTTGACTTGTGAAGAATAAACGTTTCCATTTGAGCAGTTAATTTCAACATTATGTTGTACTTGCTCTTTTGTTTGTAGAACACGTTCACTTATACGTCCACTTGGATCTCCAATAGAACCTGTTGTCACCAATAACAATAACTGGACGATGACCCGCTAATGGAAACGACGTCAAAATCATAAATGGAATTAAATGTCCAATATGCGTACTATCTCCTGTGGATCCACACCCACAGTATAGTGAGACTGCTTTTTCTTGCGTTAATTCACGCAACCCTTCTTCATCAGTCATTTGATTAATGGCACCACGCCACATTAAATCATCAATATTCATACCAAATCCTCCTTATATTGTTGCAATTTCTTGCACAGTTTTTAAGATAAAAAGTCCCTAATAGCCCAAAAGCTATTAGGGACGACTTCTGTATTACCACCCTTATTGTAGTTAGAAAACTACCTCTCAAAATCCCTTATCGCGGATAGACGCTGTTTGTCACAGTTTGCTCTCGGCGTACTTCTGATTCTAGGTTGGATTGTCTTGCACATACCAACAATTCTCTTGTTGCTCGATACTAGTCTCTACTGCGCTTGATCATTGCTCTCGTTTAATTGTTATCAGCATACTACAATCGCGGAAACTGTCAACTGCTTTCTCCTAGCGAACCCATGCTCCAGTTGCATCATGTAGTGTAGCCATCGGATGTTTTTCTGAAACAGCCATTTTACCACTATCTTTTTAGAAATACCATTTACCTGATGACTCAACCCCAGCCTGTCTTCATTTCTGCCCATGAGTAGAAAGTAATACCAATCATTGTTCCATTGAACCCAACCCCGTTTTGCATGCACTACCGAGGTGTTAAAAGTATACCATTTACCATCTACTTTGAACCTAGCCAGTTTCATTGCACCAGATTCATTTAAGTAATACCAAACTCCATTCAGCATTTTCCAACCTGTTTGCATTCTTCCGGATGTATCAAATAATACATTTATCTTTTACTTCTGCAACCTTTTGAAACAACACCACGTTCTAGAATGTAGTACCAGTGTCCATCATCGAACACCCACTCTTCTTGTAAATACCTTGTTCATTAAAAGTAAAATACCCTTTATCTGCACATGAATAAATATCATACCTTCAACAGCATTAATCATCCTTGTTGAACAACTGGCAATACTTGCCAACCTTTTACAGGTTTAAAGTCATCTCCAATAAATACCCAAGTATTGTCTACTGCTTGCCAGTTTAACACCGTTTTCCATCACGATCTAATACTTTGCTGCCGTCCTTTTTCAACTTTTCCATTCAGGCGTACTATCTAAATGGTTGTCCACACTTCGATACAGGTATGTGCATCCCTCAACAAGAGCTTTCTCTTGAACTGCACATTTGAAAATAGTCCTTCACTTTTCAGCGCTTGACATTTTCGTGTCACCGCAACAGTTGTAACTGCTATCGCACCCTCTATTAAAACTTCATTTTACTCATCATTTCCTCCTTTACTTGTGTGAATATTATAGCAAACTCAGTTTGTTGTCTATACGATGGACATATAATAAACAGTATATTTTCTATATTAAAATAGCAAATCCTTATATTTTGAAAGTCGTTTCATTTTTGCACAAAATAGGGCTCGCCTCAGATGAAATCTATCGATCAGACGACTGCCCTATTCAGTCAAAATCGTTATTATTTATTAACGTTTTTCCCATTTCAGCTTACTACTTCTGGAGATATCTTCACCGTGTTCACGGATATGGCTGTGGTGGAATGCCACTGTTTCATCCATTTTCGCAGCAAAATTCACTAGCTTTGTCACCATATACAGCAACTGCAGCATCTTTGTGGCGTGAGCGGTCCATTTCAGAAAGAACACGCATATCGAATGGAGTTATAGATCTCGTTCTCACGGTAACCGTGGATATGAACATTGTAGTTGTTACGATCGAAGAATAAATCACGAATCATACCTTCATATCCGTGGAAGCAGAATACTACTGGCTGTCAGCTGTAAATAATTTATCGAATTCTTCATCAGATAAACCACGAGGTCAACTTTTGGAGAACGTAATTTCCAAGATATCTACAACGTTGATGAAGCGAATTTTCAATTCTAGGAATTGTTTATGCAGATTGAAATACCTGCTAATGCTTCTAAGTTTGGTTCAGTACCTGCAGCAGCGTTACCACATCTGGTTCTTTCGCCATCTTTTAACAGTTGAAGCCCATCAATTTACTTTTGTATCCTTTCGCTTTATTAATTCTTTACTTCTTCTACTGAGTAGGATTGAGGACGTGGGTGTTTAGATGAAACGAGTTAAGTTAATTTTATCTTCTGAACTTAGCTTCACTAGTAACTGCCATCAAAGCTGTTTTATCGCTGGTAAAAATATTCACGTACGAATTCTGGTTTTTCTCAGCTAAGTGAGTTAATAAACCTGGATCTTGGTGAGATATATCCATTGTGGTCTTGTTGGAACACTGTTGATGTTGCAATCAAGTTTAATGATGGATAGTTTTTACGCCATGGAGCGTGAGTTTTAGATTTACGTAACCATTTGAAGTGTTGAGTAATCATTGAGTCTACTACACGTAAGAATGATTCGTATGTGAAGCAAAGAATCCGTGACGACCTGTTAATACATATCCTTCTAAGATCCTTCTGCTTGGTGTTCTGATGTGTGTGAGATCGATAATACGACCAACTGGTGAAATCCATTCATGTAACTTTCATCACGACGACCAACCCATTGACGGTTAGTTGCTTTGAATACTTCGTTTAGACAGTTAGATTTAGTTTCATCTGGTCCGAAAATACGGAAGTTTTCTGGGTTAGCTTTTACTAAGTCAGCTGCAAATTTACCAAATTCAATCATATCTTGTTTTTGGATAGCACCTGGAGTTGAAGTATCAACAGCATGTTTTAGTCCAATCAGTAATTTCCATTGGTTTTGTAACCGCATTAGTGATTGGGTTCATGCTCATCGACAGTCACCTTTTTGGTGAAATAGCAGCAATTTCTTCTACCTAATTTTCCGTTTTCATCGAATAATTCTTCTGGACGGTATGATTTCAACCAGTCTAATAAATGATCGATATGTTCCATTGATTCACCTGATACTGGAATTGGAACTTGGTAGCACCGGAATCCACCTTCGATTGGTTCGCTGTTCCATTCTTTTTGGACCAGTCCATCCTTTTTGGTGTACGTACTACTAATACTGGTAATGAGGCATTGTTGCTTCTTCAGCTTTTTAGCTTTGAGCTTCTTTTTGGATTGCTTGGATCAATTGCTTCGTCTAATTTTTCAGCCATTAATGGGTGAACTTTTCAGAGTCAGTTCCTTCGCAACGAGTGCATCCCATCCTAAACCGTTAAAGAATTGAGTTAATTCTTCATCAGTACGACGAGCTAAAATTGTTGGGTTGTGGATTTTACCACCGTTTTAAGTAAAGGGTGGAAGTACAGCACCATCATTTACAGGGTTGATGAATGTGTTTGAGAACCAACCAGCTGCTAATGGACCTGTTTCCAGCTTCTCCACTCTCCGATACCTGCAGCAGCAATTACGTTAGGGTTATCTAAGATAGCACCTGTTGCGTGAGATAATGAGTAACCCTAATTCTCCACCTTCGTGGATAGAGCCAGGGAGTTTCAGGAGCGGCATGTGATGCAATTCCTCCTGGGAATGAGAAAATTACAATTGTTTGAAGCCAGCTTCATCTTGCGTAATATTTGGATATAATTCAGTATAAGAACCATCTAAGTATGAGTTAGATACCATTACTTGTCCACCGTGTACAGGACCTTCAATGTAGAACATATCTAAGTCATATTTATTATATAGCACGGTTTATGTGTGCATAAATAAAGTTTTTGTCCTAGCGATTGTTCCCAGTGTCCGATTGGATGTAGTTTAACGTCTTCTTTTTGACAGGACGACGTAATAGTGGGATTATCTTTCAAGTACATTTGTACTACTGAAATATAGTTAGCTGCGCGCCACCACGCATCCACTTTTGCTAGAAGTGATCTGGTGTATCAAATTGTGTCATTTATAATTCTTCCCTTCTAGTTTTTCTCTTCCAAAGAAAATTTGAAAAATAGCGTTTCAAAAATCCTTCAAAAATAACCGTCAAGTATTTAACATATCTACTTGTCAAGAAAATTTTAAAAATCAATCATTATTTTATACTATTTTCTAAAGATTTTAGGGATTTATTCCGAAAAAACAGTTATCATTTTGAGTTTTTGAAAACGTTCATAACCACTTTATTTGACTGTTTGGCTCAAATTTCTTTAGTGGAATGATACAATTTTTAAGACCTTTGTTAGAGTATTCCATAGAAATTTACATAAAATTTTAAAACAAAAATTCAATCACTTTGAAATTCTCTTAACAACAGGTATTCCATCATATCATTTAAACGCTATCATTGCAATATATTTGCCTCATGCTCTATATCATGAAAAATCCTTCATCATTCGATAAAGGGTTAAATTTTCCAATTATTCTTCTATAAATTCAGCATCGATTACTGAAAGTGTTGATTTTTCTTTATAAATTTCAATATTTGCTAAATCATCTTTTTGCTAGTATTTTCTTAATTTTTCTGCCATGGCATTGAGATGTAACATAGGTTAACGCTCCAGAAGTTACTGCTCCTACAACTGGAACAACTTTTGACACTCCATTGTAAAAATGAACATTTGAACTCCAAGAATAGATGCAATTTTTAACGATTGGATAAATAAATCCTTTTGTAAATGCATGTTGGGGTAATTTTTGCAACTTGTTTTTGCAATTTGGGCGAACAAAGCATGAACCGTATTTACTGCACTATTAACACCAAACATGATTCCGATGAATAAGCCAAATAAATTTTTCGTTTCCTCATTCATTTCTTTTTGCATCAAAATTCAGTTCACTCCAACCATATAAATCATTAACTTTTTGCAACACTCTAGTAAAATATGGGCAAAATATTGTACTAAATCTGCTGGAAGTGATCCAGAATCGCAAAACCTCCTGGAAGTCCTGCCGCTGCAGAAATCGTGCTTACTTGGGTAGCCTCTCCTTTAATGCAACTTTTTGCAATCTTATTAATATCTTCTGCGAATTCCTGCATGCTGGATTATGTTGATCGCTGATTCAACTACTTCTGGACGATATCGAGTCCCATAATTCTTTTCTTAAAATAATTCTCTATCAATTTTTACCATGGAGTTTTGTCGTTTCTAGTAATCGATCAATTTTAATAATTTCAAAGTGATTCTCCTCATTTTTGTTCTATGGGTTTGACTGATTATAGCATAGGTTAAGGTTGTCGTACACTCAGAGGCGTCAGAAACCAGACTTTTCTTTGAAATTGTGGCAAGGGACGATAGCAGCCCTACGGGTCTCATATCTAAAAATCAGGCCTTAGTCTCAGTTTTCCCCAGTGATAAAAGCTGTTTCTAGCTTTTGTCACTTTTACTCACTATTTTGAAAAGTCTGGTTTATTGCTCTATCACATAACTTTTATTGCACGTTATTTTCAGAATTGATATAATCTGCTTATAAGGGAGGAATGATTGATGACAGACCAGTGCATTCTTATTCACACTTAATCCAGATGGTTTCAGCCATGATTGGATACGAAGATTATAATGTCGATATTTTTGATGGGACGATTGTAAGTCACTTACTTATTAGATACGGATAACTGCGAGTCTGCATCATCTCAATATCCCATTGAATCAGGATACTAAAAACAATTAAATAAAAAGAATTTGGGCGGCATTTTGACTCTAGAAAATTCAGAAGAGTTTTTGTAAAGAACATGGTATTACTTATGACGGAATGTTAGGATTGGATAAAATAACAAAAATGGAACAAGAAATCCTTTTTGATATATTTTAATCAACATAATCATTATTTGGATTTCTGCACTCAAAAATCCTGCATGGTGATTTCTTGCCAGCAGGATTCTAACATCTTCTTATATACCAATAAACACTTCTACACTACCTTTGTCTTCTCTAATACGGTTAATTTCTTCTGTTCTCTTGCTCCCTCATCGTCTGGAAACTGCTGGGATGATTTTATCTAATTCATCTCCTACATATTCAACATGTCCTCAATCCTTTTTCAATAAATCGTTTTGAATCATCTTTTAATTTTCTAGCTTCAATAACTGCTTCATTTTCTTTTCCTTTTCTTTTTCTTGCTCCATGTAAAAGGCTTCAAAATAGATTCTGCATTTTCTAATGTTGAAAGGTCGGTGTTATTGATAAAACTAATAATTAATCTTCCTTAGCTCTTGATGCCTAAACTTGAACGAATTACTCTACAGTGCTTCCGCTTTTAATCGTTCATATCATCAAACTCGTCTTTTCCAAAATTAATTTTAATATGTAATCTAAATTAATTTCATCAGTTTTCAGTAAATCAATCTCAAATTCTACATCTGAGTCAACAATACTGCTCCATTTTCTCCCACTTGAATTGCCATTGTACCATCTCCATCTACTATTTTGGCGTCAGTAGCCATCTCTAATTTGAATGTAGGCACTCTTCGTGTCTTGCATTTGTCTTTCAGTTGATATCCTTTTCCACCGTTTCAAATTCGTCATAATTTTTCCAGAATATTGTCTAGTTAATCAATTTTCCCAAACAGCTGTGCAAAGTCTTCTTCTCAGCCTCACTTGTAATCTCTGTTGGTTCTAGAGACTTCGACCGTATTTCATCACTAATATCTTTTGATGCCGGGAACTTTTTTACTGTAGTTTCATCTACATAACCATACATATAGTCTTCAAATTTTCTTTTCGATGATTACTAAGACTATTTTCATCTCCAAAAGTCTTAATGGCATCTTTAGTTGCCCTTTTTCTAAATCACAGAGCAAACGATATTCCCAAAGGTTTTTCACTTTATTTAGATCGATTTGTTCTGGAATATGCCGAATTAATCCATGATATCTTAGATTCTTATCCACAAATAGTGTATTCAATGTTGGAGCATCAAACCCTGTTAAAACATTCCCTACAACAATAAGCAAATCAATTTCTTTTTGTTTTACTTTTAAGATAAGTCTTTGTAGTAATTTTGAAACTCATTTCCATTTGTTGAAAAGTTTGTTTTAGAATTGTTCATTATAATCTGCGATTACTTTATCTAAAAATTCTTTCGCAGTAGATCCCATATGTGAGAACGTCAAAAGTCTCATCAACAATTTCTCCAGCAGAGATTGTTCTTCATTGGCTGCAAAACTATGAGATCGTTGCAACTTTTCAACCGTTGTGTTTTCTGCAAGGCTGCTTGTTGACGTTCAAATTCTTCACTAATACATTTTGCAGCATCAATAGCTTTGGACTGCAAACATAGCATTAAATCCATTCAAACGTCTATCTTTAATTGTATAATACTCATTTCGGTGTTTTTGCATTGAACTTTTTCTAAAATGTATTTCGTAATTTCAGTAATTCTTTCTGGGTGATAGTAATTGTTTTCTAAATGTTTTAATTTTTCTCGTCGTCTTCTGTTTCAGCATCTCTAAATTTACTTGAATATTATTATAATCGACTTTAGTTTTAGAACTTTTTCACATCACGAATCACATCTGTAATCCCATAGCTATGTAACATGAGCACCAAACGTTCCGGCTGTTGTATCTCCAACTAAAATTTTTCAGCAAAAATAGAGGTTCCTGTAAATCCAAATTGATAATACTAAATGTACTTTTCGAATATTTTTCTGGCTCACTGGTGAGAACGATGGCATTCGTCAAAAATCAATACACAATGTTTTGTCATCAAATTTCTATGTTGACGATATTTTTAATAAATTCATTTACTTTTTGAATCGTTTGTTACAACAGATTCTATCATCCATACTTTCAATTGATTTTTCAGCTCTTTTAGTATCTTTACTACCATGTGACACTATATGTATGGGATTTTTGATACTCTTTCATCGTTTGATAATCCAAATCTTTTTCTATCCACAACAAAAGAATACTTTATCAATAAAATCTATGAAGTTACCAATTTTGCTACTTTGGATGAAGTTAATGTTTTACCTGAACCTGTTGTAGTGCCAAAATAAACCCACCAGCTTCTGTCTTGCCGTATTTTTGCTTCAAAACTAGATCTAATCTTCCACAAGAATACGTTCTGTTGCTGCAATTTGATACGGTCACATAATCAACAGCGTATTATTCACATCAAATACACAGTATTTTGTAAGTACTTCTAGTAACACTCGCTTTTCAAAAATGTTTTTGTAAAATCTTCTAAATCTCAATTACTTTATTTTTGACATCTGCCCATTCATAAGTGAATTCATAATGATTTTTATTTTTTGAGCCGTTGTGTTGGCGAAAATATCTTGTATAAGTTCCATTAGAAATCACAAAAATCTGAGACATATTTATATAAAAGATTCTCACTATTGAAACTTTCTTTACTATATCGATGAGATTTGATTAAAAGGCTTCTGTGAAGACTAACACTCGTTTTTCAATTCAATATGCACTAGCGGCAATCCATTACTAAGACCGTTACATCATATCGATTTTTATGGAGTTCCTTCGCACCTTTTACTTGATTCGTTACTTGGATAAAGTTAGTATGATGTTTTACTTATCAATAATGCGGATATTTTCTCGATGCCTCATCATCAAAGGTAAAATCATGAATATGATTTTCTTGAACTTTCTAGTTTTTCTCAGTCATCCCTTCACTTGGGACATCTAGATATTCAATAAAATCTTCTACCCACTTTCATTAAAAGAAATTTGATTGAGTTTTTCTAGTTGAACTTTCAAGTTACTAATATAAGTCTTCATTTGTTTGAACTTTTAGATTCTCATACCTTGTTCAACTTCAGTTAGCAATCATTTCTTTTCTAACTCTGCTTCACTGTGATAAGCAACTTCTTTAATTTTACTAGGTTTCTCAAAAGTTCTTTAAAATAATCCCATTTTGTCATTTCTGCAATAGTGGATGTTTGATACAACGCTTGATCTTCTTTCATAACATGTACTCCTCTATTTGTAACTTATCTATTAAAACTTAATATTTCTCCGCCAAATTCATACTGTTTCTGGCGTAATTCTATCTCTTTGGTAATCCTTCTTTGATATCATTTACTAATGTGTCAAAATTTGTCTAATATATATACTATGTTGTTGAGCGTGGAGAGGAGGGATTGGAAATTTTAATTTTTCCAATATCTCTCAAATTTACCTTTATAGGTCTAGCATGATGTAATATTCTTTTATTCAATTCTTTCTTTCCATGTCTACTTTCTATATACAGTTTTATATAACTGCTATCTACATAGTTTTTATCTAACTTTATCAGAGCTAGTGTTACATAATAAGCCAAAATCTCATTATCCTTCACTAGAGAACATGTAGCCCAATATCACCTATTCTTGTCACTTAAAAATATCCCTTGCTCTGGGAGTAAACTTATATTTTGTAGTCTTCTTCAAAATATATAGTACCATATATATCTTTAATATTTTCAACACTAACAAACGGGAACACCTTCTACAGTATACTTTAGGGTTTGATGTACCCCATCACAATATTCTGAAAAATCATCTAATTTCACGTGTCTATTTTTCCATTAGCCCATTTCTTTAGTGATTTTATTTAAGTATTCTTCATAATAGCAAATCTCTATAATATTCATATTATTTAGTACGTGACTGAAGTTCTGACTGAAGTTCTGATAACACTAAGTTTATGAATTTGTCAAGTATTTCTACTATTTTGTTGAAGTTTCTATTGAGGGAATTGGAATTTCTATATTTAAAATCCTATCTTTTGATATATTAAATCTAGTTACTCCTTGTGCTGTGTTCGATATTTTTCTTAATTCAATAGATCTAAATAAATGCTTTTGAAAAATCAGGGTAATATTTCTATATTCTCAAAAGAATCTATATCATAAAACAAAAGCTATTTAAATAGGTTTCTTCTTTTAAATCTTCTGTGACAACTGCAGTCATACCAGCATCCTTAATATTTTCTGAAGAAGCTGTAAATAAAATATCACCCTAACTTTACTAAATTTTGTTTCTCTATTTCTTTGATTCTAACTGTCTCTACTCTATCTATCATTGTTAATCTCATAGTTATTAAAAACACTAATATAGGGTATATATTTTGTTGTTCCAATTTTAAAGTCTTCAACAGTTACTCCTTTCAAACCCGAGAATATGCTTCGATTTCCCCTAACTTCTTCCATTCCACTTTTTCATTTTTAAGTAATTCCAAAATATTCGTCATTTATTTTCCTCCTCTCTTTGCTATATTTTCTATACTTTTAAGTTCTTCTAAATAATCTTTTTCTACTAGAAGTTAACGTATGTTGTGAGTATTTTTATATTCTTCATTTCTCTCTCCATTTGTGAACGTGAAACTTTTCCTGCATTTTCTAATACATCTTCCCCAGTTGCTCTTAAAACTTTATCTACATGATCAACCCAATCTTGCATTGTCACCAACCATTTCTCGTTCTGCTTGTCTTTCTGCAAAGTCCAAATATCCAGAGACTAATTGATTTTAAAACCACGTAATTCCTCTTTTCTGTTAAGTAATTTTTAGCAGTTTTTGCTTCGGTGATTGTAGGGTAACTCTCCTTTAAAGTTGTTAGTCCCATAAAATCTTTTTGAGCATCTACTCGATCAACGATTAATTCACTGGCTGTTTGATGGTGAATCGCATAGTGCATTTTTATTTTGAATCGTTGAAAAGAAATTTTTGGCTTCTCCCTTTTTCCATCATAATCAATCGAAGTTGCAAACCAAGTCTAAAATTTGACGATAAAAGACTTTTTTCACTAGAACAGATATCACGAATCCGTTCTAAAAGTTCTTTGAAATAATTCTTTCCAAATAAATCTGTCCCTTGTTTTAGTCGTTCATCATCCATGGTAAAGCCTATTATCATATATTCTTTTAATACATTCGTTGCCCAAATTCGAAAAGCAGTTGCTTTTTGAATTAATTCTATAACCAACGGAAATAATGGCATCCAAATTGTAATAATTTAACTCACGGGTCTGTTTTTCCTTCTAGCTCCATGTTCAGTGCATGTGTGCAAATTTTGCACATACCTCTGTTCGTCAAGATTCCTCCTTCTTCGAAAATATTTTTAAATGTCTTTCCTATCCCTGTTCTATCTATACCAAATAGTTCTGCTAATGCTTTTTGAGATAGCCATATAGTATCTTCTGCTATTCTCGACATTAATATTACATCTTCTTCATCTAACGAATACATTAAAAACTAATCTCATTATTCATCGCTCTCAAGCTCATAACAATATCATCAATCGATTGACGAAGGTATCAATCTTTTTAACCGTTTCAGCGATTTCTTGATTTAGTACTTTAATATCAATCACTTCTCCAGTATCTTCCTTTTCAACATAGCGATACTGATAAGTTATAATCATTTTCTTTAATTTCACTCGTATCTACATAACGTGCGAAGTGCTCTTTATCTACTCTATCTCTAAATTGAGTTAAAATATTTTCGATATTCGTACTATCTAAAATATTATTATTTGTTTTCTTTTTTAAATTCTTGACTAGCATCGATAAATAACACTTTATTTTCTGTTTTATTTTCGACATCACTAGAATACTAGTAACGTAGATGTTTCCAAAATAATTTTTCCGGCAATTGAATCACACAATCTACAAAGTTATTATCCACTAAATATTGTCGAGATCGTTTTTCTGCCCCTTTTTCGATAAAAATTCCCGGGAAGCAAACAATCGCTGCTCTTCCTTTACTTGATAAAGTAACTTAATAGAATGCATAATAAACAGCAAAATCAGCATACGCACGCTTTTGGTGCTAATTTACCTGCGGGTGCAAAGCGTTCATCATCATTAATGTTGGATCTGCATCTCACCCAACTAATTGAATACGGGAGGGTTTTGAAACAACTGCGTCAAATGGTTTCTCATCATTATGAAGTGGATTTAGTAGTATCTCCTCTTAAAATGGAGTATGTGTAATTCACATTATGAAGAAACATATTCATACGAGCTAAGTTATGTTTGTCATATTGATTTCTTGTATGCAAAACCTTCTAATAATATGTTCATCAAATTGTTTTTCATTTGTAGTAATAAACTTCCACTACCGCAAGTAGGGTCATAGACTTTATTAATTTTTGTTTGACCATCCATTACTAATTTAGCTAATAATTTTGACACCGTTTGTAGCGTGAAGAATTCCCTCAGATTTCCCTGCATTACTTGCATAATTTGAAATTAAAAATTCATAGGCATCTCCAAAGGCATCAATCTCATTCTCTTCAAAGTTCCCAAAAATCAATTGCTGCAATCCCTTGTAAAATTTTTGTCAAACAAAGCATTTTTCTCAGCAACAGTTACTCCTAAACGATTACTAGACGTATCCACATCTTCAAATAATCCTTTAATATCGTCTTCTCGAAGCAAAGCCTTGAGCACTACCTTCAATTGCTGAAAAGATATTCGCTAGATCATGTTTTAAGTTTTCATTTTCTTTTGCCGTTTTAACAACATTCTCAAACAATTGACTTGGTAAAATGAAAAATCCTTTATCTTCTACCGTATTTGGTTTGAAATCTCTCAATGCCTCTTCATCAGATAATTCTGCATAATTAAAACTTAAATCTCAGCTTCATGCTCGGCAATATTGAAAAATGCTGTGATATTTTTCAAAATAAATCGATAGAATAGTATTCCTAATATAAACTGTTTAAAGTCCCATCCATCTGAGAACCTCGAACTTCATCGGCAATTGCCCAAATTTTTCTATATAATTCTGCTCTTGTAAACCTTCTTTAGTACCTTCAACTTTTTGCCATTTTTAAACGCTCCTATTATGATGTTTTATATTGTTTTCATTCGTATTATAGCATTATTTTTGAAACTATTTAACAATACATACAAAAGCACACAACTAAAGATTCTCCTCTTAAAGTCATGCACTTTTATTTATAAAATTACCTAATCAACCTTCATAAACCTCTTCTGAGGTTTTATCGCATACATATCCAATATTCTCATAAAATTTATGTGCTTCTACGATAATCTGCTGAATTTAGTCTAATGAACTCAATAGAATTATTTTTAGCATTTAATTCTAAATAATTTACATCAATTCTTCTTAATTCCTTTACCTTGGAACTCTGGTAAAACAGCTAATCCAGAATATTCAAACCAGCAAAAGGAATAAAGACTTTCATAGACTTCAGCATGTACAAAAAGCCAACTTCAGTCTGCACTCTTCATCTTCATATATACATATAATGATGATTTACATCTTCTGATAGTTTTTATTTGTCTCATAACTGTCTCAATAGATACTGAATAGCCTAAAGAAACTTCACATATTCTTTTGTATTGCCTTAGCATCTTCTATTTTTAGTTTTCTAATCATATTGTCTCCCTCAATAGTTTTCAACAATCGTATATTAGTAGTAGCCCCATCCTACTCACTCGATATGTCCATTGATATTATTTTTGTATAAATGGCATAAAATCAAAGGTTTTTGTTATCAGTTTAGCTTATTATTCGTTTTATTTCTGTTTATCTGATTTTTCAAGCATATTGTAAACACATTTTTTTAAACTTTCTTATTTTCCATCATCAGCGGAAAAAGTCATGTTATGTGCAGCTCTTATATCTTTTGCAAAATCCAATAATATATTAATAGTAGAGTAGTCCATATAATAATACTCTATAAGACTAGATTTAATTATAAAATTCCATAATTCACTACTATCAGGCTGTCCTTTAAATATATCTTTTAAATCATCATTTGTAAAATCCTCTTTAAGATTTTCAAACATATTTTTATTTTATCAGACGTATATAGTGTTATTTCTTCAGTTTGCTCAACGTCTCTCCAAAAATCAATATATTTAGTCTGATTGTTTATTAATTCATATATTATTCTGTATAAATAACTTTCTAGTGCAAAATATCCAGGTGCAAATACCAAATTCAGCTTATGTTGTCTATCATTTAAACCTTTCTTAGGATTAAATCTATCTCCAAATAATCTTTTAACCATTGGATTTTTGAGATTTGTCCTTCAATCTTGCATCTCCATCCAAGAATATAATTACCCTATTAAAATATTCATCAGCCTCTAAAAATATTCATTAACTCATCACATCCGCAATGTAGTTTACAACCTGTTTTAACTCGTCTTTAATATTAGCTATATCTTCAAATTCAAGTATTCTTTCTCTAATAGCATCATGATTAGAAACATTCTCAGAATTACGAAAATATGTAGCATCGGAAGATTTCTTTACCAATTTTATTATGTTCCTAAGCGCATTTACATGTTGAATAAATAATTCCTGCCCCACACAATCTTCAAAAATATATTTTAGGAAGTGTTTTCTGAAAATTTATTTTATTAAACATATCATTTTTAATAGCTCATAAGATTTAATGCTATCACTATCGGCATAGATGGATTCTTTAGATATATAACTTTAATATCTTCGAGAATTTTTGTTCTTCTTTTAAACTTTCTTTTTAAGATAGTTAAAAGAATGTGTGCTAACAATAACCTGAAGAGAAATTTCATTACATAGTTTTTTCAGCAGTTCATATAATCGTATTTGAGTATCTGGATGTAGAGATACATCAATTTCATCAATGCAAAGCAGAGCCCCATTATAGTCACTCTCCTTTGATAGCAAGTAAATATCAATCAATGCACTTATTATATTCCCAATGTTATCCTGCCCTATAGATTGTGAAAGAGCCGGAGTTCCTTCTATTTCCATATGTAAAGAAGATCTTGGACAGAGCCTTTTTTCTATTATCGAAATTTCATCAGATAATTTAATCGAACCGGGAATAACAGAGTTATACCACTGTCGGTAAATATTCAGCATTTCTTCTTTTGCAAAAGGATTATTTTTCTTATTTTACTAATATGCGTTAAGTCTTTATTTTTCTCTAGTGGATATAGTCTAGATAAACTTAAATAAATAGTTGGTATTTTTACTCTTCCTGCCTCCTACACCAAAATTTGATTTAGCCTCTTCTTCAGCTTTTTATTGTGTAACCATCCAGATATTTATTTGTAGTTCTCGGAATTATTCTAATACCACGATTAGTACCTGTATCATCTTTTAAACGAAAGTCTTTTTAGTCAATGCGATTGAATCACTACTATGTCCATATTTTTAAATATATTTTATAATCCTGGTATTTTTCGGTTTGATCAATATTAAAAAGTCTAAAAATTCAGGTTGAAAATTGCTGCCTAGCGAACTTTTCTTATTAATTCCAGAACCGGACGCAATTAATGATAAAATATTAGATTTTCCCACACCATTAACTCCGCTTACAATGGTTATTTTTACCTAATGGAATAATAACATCTCTAAAAATTTCTAAAAATTCTCTAAAATTAACTCTGTAGGCTTCATGTACATATCTCTCCTTACGCTAAATTTACACTGATATTATTCTTCATTAATTCATTAATATCTGGGACACTAGAACTAGATTCAAATATAATTAATTCCTTGGCTTTTTCTTTTTGCCACACTATAATTAAGCTCAATTCTTTTTTTACAATATTTTTCATAAATTTTTCTATCTCTGGTTCATCGTCATATGTTATGATCCAATCACAATTAACTGTATCTCCTATTAATTTTTCTATTCGAATATGGTCATTGTAATTTAAAAAGTTAAAGATATAATTGTTTCCCTTTATTAAAGTATGGTGGATCGAAATATATAAATGCGTTTTTCTTCATATTTGGGTACATAATTCTCTAAAAATGATTTTTATGTCTTTGTTGTATAGATGGATTTTCGATTTATTTTTCCGCAATTTTTTAATTCTGCATATTAAATCTTCACGATTAAATCTAGCATCTAATTTCCATAACCCCGACTGCTCCATACCGCCTATCACTCCTGCTTTTTATAATCCCTGAAACGATTGGTTCTATTCATATAAAATGTTGCAAATCCAAGTTCAAAACTATATTTTTTTATTATTTCCAAAACAAATACTTCTTTGTTTTTCCATTCGTCAATTGTAAGAGGGACTCGGCTCACTTGTTCCAAAAACCTATCCGTTTCCTCTAATATAGCTCTCCAAAAGGAGTATATTCCTTTATCTAAATCATTTATTACAATTTCAGAAACCACGCCTTTTCAAGCAACTCGATTGCAACTCCAGCTCCACCAGCAAAAGGCTCTATATATTCCACCCCATGTCCATATTTATCAATCAGCAATCCCTACTAGTGGCGTAAGTTTTCCCTTTCCGCCTGGATACCTTAATGGTGAATAAAACACTTATTCCACCTCCTAAATCTATAAATTATACTTTATACTCTCCAGTAGCCTCTTTTATCATCCCATCATGCCAATCTACAGTTTCTAATGGCATTTCATGGTATTTATCAAATACTTCATACTAGATTCTTGTACTGAACCTTATTTTCAATTATTTTCTTAAGCGATTCTGTATCCATTGAAATAATCTTCATGCCTGCAATAGTTTCTTCATCTCTGGTATATGGGATTATCTTTCTATATCTAAAAATCTGAAATCATATTTTTATCTAAATATGTACTAACAAACAAACTATAATCGAACGGATTATTATATCTAATTCTATAATCTCCTAAATGTCTTGAAACAGGCTCCATTTCCATTCTTCTTTGATTCGAGCCATCTGCAAGTGTTGCTTCATAGCAGAGAATGCTTTGGATAAGAAGTACATGCCTCATATTCATATATATATCTGCATATCCTCCGGCTGCATGTGTCTTAGGTAATAAATTTGCTTTCTAATGATAATTTCATAAAATCTAAAAATATTTCCTTTGTCTTTCGCTCACCTTTGTACCATATAATGCCTAAAATATATTCAAAAATAGTAGGTATTGCCGCTTCTTCTGTAACAAGTTCTTCAATTCTCTTATCATCGCGTTTTTCAAAAACAATTTAATAACTCTACAAGTACAGAATCATTAAATTTCTTTATCAATCAAAGTATTAAATCTTCTGTATCTTTCATCATTTGCATAAGTTGCTGCTTGTTCCGGACTCTTTATGGTGATGCCTAAATCTTACTTAATGCAGCGTACACTTTACTCATATCTAACTCGAAAGCTCTTGATATAGTTTCTAAAGGAATATCTACACTGAGATTATCATCTTTTACTAAAAAGTTTCTTTATACAGAACATCAATAATCTCTTTAAATTAGAAACACCTAATTCTTTTATTACCTCAGCAACATTAAGATTTGCCACCGTCATCTCTCCAGTGCCACATTTCACTCTATTTAGTAGAACATTATAACATGTTTTCCTTTTTCTTAAATCTTTCGATAATAAATTTAGATGCTAATGGCATCTAAAAAGAGAGTATCATAAAAATACTCTACAATTGTCACTACAACACCATATCATTATTCATACTGTAGTTATTTTTCCTATTATACTTCTTAATCGTACCAACCTTTGACTCTTTACTAGTTTAACTCTAACATCATTATCATTTATATCAACTTTCTTCAGTTACAATTTCTCAGACTATGCTACTAATAAATTATGTTTCTTAAAATCTTCAAATTAAATAAAAAGTCAGTTTATTGAAATAATTCTCATCCTACTCCCACTCAATCGTAGTAGGTGGTTTACTTGTAATGTCATACACCACTCGGTTCCATGTCCTACTTCGTTCACAATTCTTGCGCTGATGGTTTGTAAGACTTCCATGGGATGCGTGCAAAGTCACTTGTCATGCCATCAATACTTGTTACTGCACGAATGCCGATTGTGTAATCTAGGTTCTTCCGTCTCCCATTACTCCGACACTGCGGATTCCTGGTAAGACTGTGAAACTATTGCCATACGTCTCTTTCAAGTCCGTTTTTAGCAATTTCTTCTCTTAAGATAGCGTCACTTTCTCGTACGATTTCTAGTTTTTTCTTCGGTTACTTCTCCTAGTACTCAGATGCTCAGTCCTGGGCCTGGGAATGGTTGGCGCCAGTACGATTGAATCTGGCATGCCTAATGCTGTTCCTAAGGCACGGACTTCGTCTTTGAATAGTGTGTTCAGCGGTTCAATTAATTCAAACTGCATATCTTCTGGTAGTCCTCCCCATTGTGGTGAGACTTAATTGTTTGGGCTGTTTTTGTTCCTGATTCGATAATATCTGTATATAAAGTTCCTTGTGTAGAAATCCACATCCGTTAATTTTTGCTGCTTCATCATCGAATACATAGACAAATTCATTTCCGATAATTTTACGTTTTTGTTCTGGATCACTAACACCTTTTAGTTTGGATAAGAAACGTTCTTGGGCATTCACTCGGATAATATTTAAGCTGAATTTTTCCAGATAAGCTTTCCATTACTTGGTCGCCTTCATCTTTTCTAAAGTAAACCGTGGTCTACAAAAATACACGTTAATTGGTCTCCGATTGCTTTTTGCAGTAGGACACCTCACAACGCTTGAGTCAACTCCGCCTGATAAACCTAATAATACTTTTTATTGCCAACTTTTTCATGGATTTTTCAATTTCCATCTCAATGAAGTTTGCCATTGTCCAATCACCTGTTGCTCCACAAATATTGAACACGAAGTTTTTCAACATGTCATTTCCATGAATACTGTGACGTACTTCTGGATGGAATTGTACTCCATAAATATTTCTGTTCTGGGTTTTCAAATGCTGCAAATGGTGTATGGTCATTTGAAGCTGTAACAGTGAACCCTTCTGGATAGCTGTAATTCTGTCACCATGACTCATTAAGACTTCTTCTGGATAGATAATCCTTTGAAAAATTCCTGAATCTGTATTAAACACTTCTACTTTAGCAGGGCCATATTCTCTTGTCGGTGAAGATTCAACAGTTCCTCCAAATAAATGAGTTGTCAACTGCATTCCATAACAGATTCTAATACTAGAATTCTAATTCAAAAGTCAGAATCTACTAAAAGCTCCTGATTCGTAAACACTATGAGGTCCTCCAGAAAATAATCCCTTTACATTTCCATGCTTTTTGATTTCTTCAGCCGTAATATCATTATGAAGCAATTCACTGAACACCAAACTCACGAATACGACGTGTAATCAGTTGGTTATACTGACTTCAAAATCTAATACAATAATTTTTCTAACGAAGTGGTTCTTGTTGACATAAAAGCCTCCTTAGTCTTATTATCTATATTGTAGCAGAAAATCACGAAAAATTACCTTAAATATTTATAAAATTCGTTCGATTTTTATTAAATTTTCTCATTTTTATGTTTCATCATTTTTATATAAAAAGAACCCACAGCGACATCCATCCTGCGGGTTCTTTCTTCCATTATTTAGTATTTCTTCACTTGGACATAGTCAATATGATGTCCGAATGTTTTTGTCTGCAAAATGAAGTCTGCTCTACCTTTTGTTGGTAAGATATATTCTTTTAGATTCTTTAAGTTCGTCCATACATCTTTTGCCATAGCAATGGCTTCTCTCGTCTCCAATCGCAAACTGGTAATAAAAATTATCAGTTGAGTTTTTGCTCGTTCCATTAATAATTCAAAACGTTCCAAGTACCATTTTTTCAATCAGATTTTCTTCTGCATCTACATAAATCGACCAGTCAAAGAAATCACGCATGTAAATTTCTCGATTCGGCGGTAATTGTAACTACATTAATTCCTTCGACGATTACGAAATATCTGGTGGATAAATAACTTGTTTTTCATTTCGAATAATGTCGTAAATTTCAGTGAGAATATACAGGTGCTTCAACAGCTTCTTCTCCTGTTTTTAATATCTAATAGGAAATTCACTCAATCAGATTCCATATCATACTTTCTGGGAATCCTTTTGCGTATAAAATTCCTTTTCAACTAAAATGTTTCTGTTGGCAAACCATCTGTTGTCATCAGTTCAACAATTAACTCTGGATATTTTGTTTGGAGCATTGTTTGCATTAAACGAGCGAGTTGTACTTTTCCCCAACTGCACGCTCCCGAAACGCCACTAATAAACGGCACTTTCTTCTTCGGTTGTTTTAAGAAATATTGTTCTTGTTCATGAATTTGCCATGTTTTTGATAATAGATGTCAGTAATCTAATAAGGGTGCATATACTTCTTGTACGTCAATTAATGAAATTTACTCATTCAATGATGTTAAATGTTCTAATTCATGTAGTTTACAGCCAAGTGATGAGCGTTTTGATATGTTTCCATTCATCTCGCTAATGTGATAATACGTCGATAGCGTCTGTCACAACGATTCTCTCCTTTGTTGAATTCCTTTTCTTGTATTTTACCATAGTTTTTTAGGATGACTAATCTATTCACTTGCTTTCTCCTGTGATTAAATTTCCTTTAAATCCTCGCTTGTTCGTTTACACCTTTTAGTGGTTTTTAGTATGATAAATAGAGAAATTATGAAGGAGTTTTGTCATGGAACATACAACAGCTTCCGGAATGGGACAGTCTACCGGAAAAGTCATTTTAATGGGGGAACATGCAGTGTTCATCATCAACCTGCCATTGCGATTCCCTTTTTCCGTGTATCGGTCTGCAAGAAGTTCAGCCAAGCACTCATCCACTAAGTATTCGTTGCGACTTTTATAGTGGATTGGCTTATGAATGCCGGGTATTGAAAGTTTAAAATTTTACAATCCATAGAGCATGTGAATCAAATTGAACAATCGTCCTGAATTAGGAATTATGCCCACTACTCGTTCGTATTGGAATAGTGGGAAAGTAGAAAAGGCGAAGCATCCTTCAGTACAAGCACCTTCCCATTGAGATTACGATTACTTCTTTCAATTCCTGCAGAGACGGGGCATGGGTTTCAAGCAGCTGTCTCTGTTGCGGTAGTTAGAGGATTGTTTGATTATTGAGTTCCATTAAGCGACACCTTATTATTCGACATTGTGAGGCTTCTGAAAAATTGCTCATGAAATCCAAGCAGCATCGATACAGCAACGACTGGTGAAAAGAGCAGTATTTTTATCAAAAGGCTGACAACCTCTTTCTATTCAACTCGAAGCACTTTAGATGCAGGGATTGACTGGACAAACCTCTCGAAAGCGGTTCAGCTGTACGAAAGAAACATGACAGAACTATTTCTACTCAAAAATCATTGAAAGAGTGGAGACCAGTCCACACTACTAGATGTCTATCACAGGAGATATTCAGGCATTAGGAAGTCTGACTCCCGACCATGCACTTCTTCAGCAATTAGAGTATCAAAGCGAAACGTTGGACCATCTGTTCAAACGGCTCTTGAAAATGGAGCGATTGGTGCCAAAATGACAGTGGCTGACGGTGTACATTCAGGTCTCTGAGCAAGCTTTGAACAAGATCACTAAAGATGCAGCTACATGCAAACTTACATGATTCATTTTCAAATGAATAAACACAAAAGACTTATATGAGAAACCACAGGAATTGCAGTGCATGCATGTGCACTCATTAAAGTATTAGGAGGATAAAAGCATTATTTCTTCCAATGAATAGTAACTATCCCTCCCATTAGAGGCTTTTTATGCGAGATAAAAATTACTTTAGACTGAAAACTTTTGAGAAAGATGATTTTGCAAACAATATGTTATAAGAAGTCGAAACAGAGATTTCAGTCTTTAGATTTAGTCCGTATTCTCTGCTACAGAGCGACTGCACTTCAGCTGCAGCTAGCAACTGTACAGTCACAGCACATGAGCATCAGCTGGATCAAGCAGTGAATCACACTGCTCGTCGTAGAACAGCGACGAAGCGGCTTCGCAGCAGAATGGAATCGAAAGGAACAAAATTAGAGATGCTATGTACGATGCTTCTTGGGATATTGGGTCTCATCGTCGTCATAATGGAGCTATATCTCCAGTCGTGTTGGAATAGAACAAACCGTTGCCACTTCTCTCGCTTCTATCGCCGCGTAGAAAGTGCAAAAAACAATTTAGAGAGATTAAACAGCCATCCAAGGAAAAACTTTATCTAATGGAGAAATTGTTGAATGGAATGAATGCGACGATGTAGAGTCAACCTCCGTTTTGTTATTTTGAACCGATGAGTCTGGTTGCTCAGCAACAAGTCAGTTTACTACGTGATGATAGAATTCCTACTTATTACACAATGGATGCTGGTCCGAATGTAAAAGTTCTTTTTGCAAAGCGAGTGATTTAGAATCAAAGTCCGTGACCATTTCGAACAATATTTCTGCTAAACTGTTCCTCTCTTCGGGAAGAACTTTAATAGAGAATGGCAAAGAAGCAGATGTCAAAATGCGAAACAGTGCATGAATATGCTGCCACAGCTCCTGAAAACTATTTATCGCTGGTGAATATGCGGTCGTTACTCAGGACAACCGGCACTTATTGCAGCTGTCACTGCTATTTAACCGTTAACCTTCGCTTCCTTGCAGTTTGGAACAATTTATTCCACTCAACAAACCGGATTTGACGCTCGTTGGAAAAGAGAACAGGCCTTTTACAAATAGCCATCGAAAATCGAGACCATCATTATGCTACTGCTAATTGACGAAACTTATCGAAACAACGAAACTATTGGAATGAAGATCTCTATCATTTAAAACATAAAGCCAATTGGATGACGTTCACCGAATATCAAATTCGGTCTTGGCTCTAGTGGGACTGTCGTTGTTGCGACCATCGACGCTATTTTAGCTGATCATATTCCTGTTGAACCTCTACTCGTTTACAAATTAGCAACCATTACCAATACTCTTCTGGTAGTAATGGTTCCTTAGAATATTGCTTCCAGTGCCTGGAGGTATCATTTATATCAACGAATCGATGCAACATGGATTCAAGACTAAGTAACAACATTCCATTTCCAGAAGTTGTCGACAGAAATGGACAGGATTAGTCATTCAGCCAGATATCTTTACCAACATCGCTAAAATGCTTGTTGATGGACAAAGAGCTGACACTTCTTCGTTCGTATCATCTATCACTGCTTACAAGAACGCAAGCAGAAAGGATGCGTATTACCAACAATTTTTAAACAAAACACAACGATTTTAAAACCAGATATACGACTGACTTTATAGAAGAAGATACAGAAGCATTTCTACAAAGGAATTACGGATAATCAGGCTCTCTTGATTAGACTTTTGCTAGAGATGATATCATACTCGAAACCCATCCTTAACAAAACTTTTGCTAATTGCTACAAGAAAACTGAAGTACAAAACTTCTGGAGCTGGCAGGAGGATTGTGGATTTGCTGATTAAAACCACAACAAGAGACTTTACAGCCCAATGAAGCTGGTATTCTTCCACTAAACTTGAGCCTTTTCAAAAAGCGCTATTGAAAGACTCTCATGACGAAGCCTATCACAACAAATGAAAAGAAAAGATGAACATAGTGATGCGACTCAACAATATCAATCCAGTCGAATTTAGAATTGACAAACTCGTTTTGTCCATCATCCTCTATCTGAAATGGCTGTGGATGAAGTTTTCTCTTCACCAAAAATGCGTGATTCACTTTAGAAACTCCATTTTTCATTAATGCGATTACTGGAGAAGTCCTCGAACTCTCATTAATCAACACTTGCAGTTGGCGCATGACAGGAATCGCATAATGGCAACTGATCGATGAGGTACTTTGCCGACCTGCTCTGCAGAAAGCTTCACCATTATTCGAAAGAAGTCCTAATGGAATTATTGGCGAATTTAGACATATGCGGTTGAATCTGTATAAAAGCAATTGACCTTATTGAAGCAAATGGGATTCAAACGTGTGAACGCGTTACAGAATTAGTGATGCCAGAAGGCGATCGCTCTTTCCATCATTAGTTATATTGAGAAATCGTGACAACGTAGACGTCCCTGTGTGTTAAAGAAGTCGGATTTGGATTTAGTGAGGAAGCAATGCAAGAACTAGATCGATATCGGGTTCAAACGATTGATATTGAGTGAGCTGTGGGCACAAACTTTTGCAGCATCGAAATGCTCGAAGAAAGAGTAATATATTTGATGAATTAGAGACTGGGGACGACAACAGTGCAGTCTTGGTAGAAGGTTATGATTTACCTTGTGAACTCATTGCTTCTGGGGCATTCATTCACCATTAGATATCATAAAATGCTCTTCATCTAGAGCAAGTGCTAGGAATGTCTGGAGAATTTTACATGATCCATACAGATTCCCCTATGTTCATTCAAACGTTAATGACTGGAAAAGATCAGATTGCAAATGACTTTATACCTATAGGCGTTTCAAAAACAGAAGCATTACATAAACAGACATCATCCTATAAACACCACCGCCCACTAGTGCAACGCCTGCAAAATAGACTGGACAACGTAAATAGAAGTGAAAAGAAATAGAAAAACAAAAACCGGAAAAATTTGAGAATGATGCTGAAATTTTAACCATAGTTCCTTTTGTAGAACTGCTGTCTCGTTGCCATTCAACAAAATCGTCTTTATTTTTCGTCCCCTACCTCACAAATGAGATGCATAAACAAAAACAAAGACTTTCCTTATTGGCAGAAGCAGCCAAAAGCCGCAGTGGCGGTTTTGGTTGCCGAAAATTGAGACCCTAGGCTCAAATTTTAGCCATGAATTCGCTTTCTGCGAAGCTGTGCGCCGTTAACTGTTGAAAAGTTCTTTATCACACTGTACAATAAGACTGAATGATTCTTAATAGATGAGCGAAAAATCACGATTATCAACAAGCAAATCATCGCCACATATAAATAAACTCCAACCATCGAAGTATTTACAAACGACTGAACCGCATTTACCTTTCGAAAAATCAAAATATAAATCAAAACCCATCCAAAATCCTAAACTCAATGGGCGCTTCATAAAACTCTCCTTTATTCAGGGATTACTTACATCAAAATATTGAATAAATAAACTAGTCGCTCACCACAAACAAGTTGCCAGCCCACCTGTAATCGGTTTAGCTCCCGTTTCACGAAACTCTTAAACGATGCTCGCAACCATTCCCTGCTCACGCCATTCATTAACCGTTTTAGAAGCTAATTTTGCATATGGAATATGCTTTTAGAGGAAAATTCCCACTTGTCACAACAGAGGCAACTAAAACCATAAAATAAACATTGGAAAGATTTTCTTCCATGTTACAGATTCCCCTGATTTCTTTTGACGTCTCTGCTTCAACTAGTGACAGTACTAAACAAGCTGGTAAAATCATCAACGCACGGGTTAATTTTTACAATTGTAGCAATATCTCCTGCTCCACTACTATAACTATAACCAGCAGCGACTACACTTTGAAGTATCATTAATTGCTGTCCCTGCAAATAATCCAAATTGAGCATCGTCGTGAAAACATGTCCTAAAAAGCGGAATAAGAACACCGCAATAATATTAAATAAGAAAATCGTTGAAATCGACAAAAGCATTTCCTCATCATCTGCTTTAATAATTGTGAAGCTGCTGCAATCTGAGAACCTCACAAATGGCAGTCCCGAATTACACTAATGTTCGTAAATATCAGATATCTAACTATTTTCCCACAGAGTGCTGCTGTTAAGAATCAGCTAATCGTAAATAAGCGTTACTTGTAAAAGACTCTAATCCTGTTTGTTGGACTTGAGCAAATGACATTGTAAACCCTAATGCAATAATCGAATAATGTAATAATTTTTAGCGGAATAATTAATTTTCCTGGTTTAAAATCACTTGTAATGTATATAAATTACTAACTAACATCCCAAAAATAATCCCTGCAAATACCGACTTGCCCAACCGGCATTACGTCTCCTAACATAACAACTACTACTGCTAATCCAAAAGTTAATAAATTTATACTTCATTTGAACCCATTGTTCATTTTCTCCCATCCTTTTCAAAAACAATTTGCACAAATGTAGCTGCGTCCGTTTGATAGAAGTGAACAATTGTTACTTTTCTAGCAAATTGATTGTAATTGATTTGATAAGGCTGCAAATTCTTCAATCATTGGTCTTTCAGCTCGACGATTTGGGTCCAAAACTCGAGCAGCGTCCAATGCTTCTTGATTTGTTCTGTTAGTTTTCCTGGTACTAGCTTTGACCAAATTATTCCATAATGTTTTCTACGTTGGATAAATCTATTTTTACTACTCAAGAAAAAGCTTCATCTTTGACGTTATCTAGGTCTTCTTGCGTTCCAATACTAAAACAGCTGAATCTACATTTGGCGCTGGATTAAAAGCTGTTTTCAGACAATAAATCCGATATTTTTGCATGACCCAATATTAGAATTGCAAACCGTTAATGAGCCATAAGCTTTGAATTTGGTTGACAGTCATTCTTTCTTCGCTTCTTTTGCACTCATCATCCAAATCCATCAATTGGTAAGCCTCGGATTCTAAGATTTCATAATAATCGGTGTCGTAATATAATACGGCAAGTTTGCAACGACTTAGCAATCTCTCCACATTGAAGTATGCTTTAATAGACTGTTTCTAAATCAACTTTTAAAAATATCTCACGAATGACTGTGACGTTATCTTGATCAGACAATGTATCTGCTAAAGCAGGAATTAGATCGTCATCAATTTCAAATGCTAGTCTAGACTCTTTGCTAAGCGTTGCGTTAACGCACAGCAATTCCTGGTCCAATCTCAATCGACATTTGTCTCTTTGTTAACATCTGCGATCAACATTTTTGTTAAAATATTGGGTTCAATCAAAGTTTTGCCCTAAACTCTGCTTCACTTTCAATACCATGATGTCCATAATTTCACGTGTTCGAGTCGGTTGTGAAATATCTTTTTCAAACATCTTTTTAACTCCTTTCGTGTACTTTTTGTACCGCATTTCGTAATTCTGCTCTGAAAATGCCGAATAATTTCCCTCAATCGTTTCGTTAATTGTTTTTCCATTTGTATGTCCAATCCGCAAATTCTTTAGACACTTCTTTTCTTAAATAAGACGAGGAGGATAGCCAATCAATCCTGGTTTCTAAAATTACCGATTGAAAATCTTCTTAGAAGGTCTGCTACTGGCTTATACATGATGCAATGCTTTTTGAATACTTTCATCGCTAGCATGTTCCACTCCAAGACCTTTGTGATTTGCGTTTTGACCCGCTTCTTCCCTTTCAATAAAAGCATGACTAACCATTGGAAACTCGCTTCTTGAATAATCGAACGAATTCTTTTGTCCTGGATAATCTGGATCTGTAAAGCACGATGACTTCTCGAATTTCACTTGCCTTTTGATTAATGCGAGTGTTTCATCATCAATAGCCATTCGTTTCAATCGTTTCACTCTGGAAAAACTTCTTTAATCGACGAGTGTCATCTCGCCCTTCAACTACTATAATTGGATTCATTTTAATCCTCTTTCTTCAAATCGAAAATATTTCATTGTATCTGTTGATGCTGCAATTTCTCCAAGCCATTTCTCTTTCCTTAGCAATTGTTTCAATAGATATAGCGAGTACCCTGTTTCATTTCTCTTCACGGTAAGGACAGGGCCAAACAAAGGTGCATCTGTATCAACCTAAAAACGATCGAGGAAACGATTTTTGCACGCACCACGAACTTGAGGGGCATTTTAAACGTCACTACACCACTCAAAAGAAATATGCATCCCTAAAATCTAAGAAGCATCTACTATATTCCACATCTCCATTGTAACTTGCATAATGCCACCGATATCTCGAATATCTTCTTCTTTTAAAATACGATAGCAATCTTCTGCGCATCACGATTATGAATGACAATCAGTAATTTCATTTCTTTAGCAATAGCATTTGACGTCGGAATACCCGTTCTTGTTCTTCAGTGTAGAATCATCCCAGTAATAGTCTAATCCCATTTCCATTGCACTACTTTTGGATGGGTTGATTGAGTGATTAGCTTTTTCAATTTCTGGTGTATAGGCATGTTAGCTGACCGGATGCCATCCTACAATCGCTACTACTTCTTCAGTGTCACTTAGTGGAGAGCTTTTTTCAATCGTTGGTGTATCAAATCCGATACAGCGCGAAACGTGTAACAAAGCTAATTCTTTTGCACGCTTTAATAACGTCTGCTTCTTCTCCTGCGAATTGCTCTACATTTAAATGTGTATGTGTATCAAAAATCATTTTGAATCTCCTACTGAGTCCTATCTCGTTGCTCCATTTAAAAACGGATTACTTGCAATTTCATCTTGTAATGTTGTTGGTTCTCCATGTCCTGGGAAAACGACCGTATCCTGGTAATGGTAATAAATATTGTTCAATTCCGCCATTAATGTCGTATGACTACCATGAGAAAGTCGCTTCTTCCAACGCTTCCTTTGAATAAAAACATCTTCTCCGATCACAAACCATTGTCTTTGAAGATAAACACTGTACTACCTGAGAATGTCCTGGAATTAACGCTAATTCAGGCTCAAAACTTCCAATTTTCCATTTTCCTAATTTTGCTGGATAGTATCCATCATGCAGGCTACCCGTAACATATTTTTCGTTTGAATATACTGAACGATTGAAATCTGTCATTCGTTAAAAATTCTTTTCTCAATTTCGTTCATATACATTGGAATGTTGTATGCTTTTCTTGTTCATCTACTGCTCCAATATGATCGCCATGCGCATGTGTAACACAATCGCATGTGGTTTCAATCCTTCTTCTTCTAATTAATTCTTTAATATCCTCTGCTTGTGCACCTGGATCAAAAATGTAATGTTTCTTTTATTTTCATCAATTAAAAATAAACATTTTCATGTAGGCGTCCTACTGTTAAACTCAATAATTCCATTGAAATTCCTCTTTTCTGATTCATAGTCTATATAGTTTAGATGCTTTTATGCTATTTGACAAGTTATCTGGTTAGTTTTTGACTTTTTAACAAACGTAATCATCAACATTTTTCACAATAATAAAAGGCATACCCGATTTCTCGAATATACCTTTTAAAACATAGATTATGCATTCATTTGTTTTGTAAAATCAATTGCTTTGTTGGCTAGCATGACTGGAACTCCACTAACATGACTACAATTTCACCAATAAAAGTTTCAGTGAGCTTAACAAAATGGTAATTCTAATACAATTTTCAACTCAATAGCTACTAAGAAAATCATCACACTAAACACGATGGATAACAATAACATTTTACCTTTTAAATCTTTTGCAAATCAGACACACGAATGAACCAATCACTAAAGATGAAAATAGAATGTCCTAAACCAATATACTAATCATACACTCTAATCCAGAGCTAGACATAAAAATAGTATTGGCTACATAATAACTACCTGCAACAATTCCATGCCCATATTTTTATCAAAGACAGATAACATGGTTTAACATTTCTGAAATACGGAATTGGATATTCCCAAAAGGACATAAAGGCAAACATAATGTTGTAATCACCACATATAAAGCTGCTACAATCGTACTTGACAATCAACACTTTTACATTGTTTTGTTTCATTTCTTTTCCTCCTAGTTTTTGAATCGAGGGATGGTTTGTGAACCTCGAGCGTTCAAAACGCTATAGGGAATTATTGTACTATAGACTCCTTGAAAATACTAGGAATATCCTGAACGCCCCTTTGACAGAATAAGATTCAAACAAAACTCATAAATTTCCGGACAACTACGTAATAGGTCCTAATAAAAATATTTGCCCTTCATCATGGAGAGATTCTTGATCAGATGGTTGGAATAAACCAGCTAATACATCACGATATAAGCGTAAGAAAGTTCTGTTGTATTATAATAAGAACTTCCTCCACTGAGCACGTACAATTTCTTCACTGCTCGATACTTCAACAGAACGATTCTTAATCGAAGATAAACGTGGTAACAAATAAAGCTATATTCTTCGCTTGTATCTCCAATGTTTGACTTAATTCATTAATTTGTGGTTGAATACCATCTAAAATAATCGCTGCTTCTGCAATTCTCAACGAATATTTTTATCTTGAGAGGAGCGCATCATTCGATACAGAATGACGAGTTTTTCACTGTTTCAATTCCGATTTCTAACGCACGTTTTTCCAATTCCGTGGTAAGTTGCGGCTAATAAAATTTCAAAATAAGCAAAAATACCGAAAACAACTGGATCAAAACTTGGACCAGGAGCTACTTTTTGTTAAAATTTGTTCTTCGGCAGCATAAATTCCTTTTAATTCTACTGTATTTGATTGAGTTGCTTTCATTCCTAATGTATTCCAATCATCTTTTACTCAAAAAGTGTCTGAATCAGGTGTTAAATAAGCAAAAGACTGACAATGGAGATTCTCCAGAGTGTCTGACCCAAATGAAACTAATTTATCGCAATATTTTCCCATCGATAAAGAAAACTTTCTTTCCAAAAACGATAACCTCCATTTCTTGTGGCTCCGCTTTTGAAATAGACCAAATAACACTCGGTCATTACTTGGTTCAGAAATACCAAACGCTAATACTTCCCATCAGCAGCATCTCGTAAAATTTGTTCACCCTTCTTATTGCCGAATCGAACCATATGTTTTTGCTAATCCAACAATAATTTGGTGCATATTAATCCCAAGCGCTGTTCCTGGTGCCGCCATTGCTAATCTAGTTTGTTCTTGGGCGATTTCTTGAAGAGATAAGCCATATCCATATTCTTTTGTGCAAAAAGCTTTATAATACCCTGCTTCTTTTAATGCCTCATAATCTTCCTTTGCTTTACGCATTTTTCCAAATCATATTAGCTGCTCTTTGATGAATTTGTTCAGTGAATTCCTCTGATAAAAACATAAACCCTCCTAATAAAATCATAACTACGCTTTAAGTATACAGCAATCTTCCTCTTGTTACAATGAAGAAAGCTTGCATCTTTCTTAAGGATTTCTTTTTGCAAATTTCACAGAATTTTTCTTATAATCTGTGCTACAATATTCTCAATCTTTCTATAAGGAGGCTTATGAAATCAAACTTTACCTGTTTTGGAAAACCATTCTGATTCGTATTGAATAATTTATTTTCCAACAGAATTATGTATGTTCGAAATGCCGCCTTCTTACAATTTTTGTATCCTTTGTTGGCTTTCGAATTTTATCAACCTTATTTAAAGGCATTATATCAGGACAAAGTAATTTTAATTTCAGCAATATGAGTATTCTTCTCCTCACCTATTATTATTTTTTAGCGTTTATTGCGTATTTATTCGCCGATCATTTTATTTGTTTTTATTGAATTTTCGATTCTTACCTTTATGGTTTTATGGAACGATTTCTAAAAACACATTTCTCATGGCGAACCAGTTTAAAAATGCATTTGGAGAAGTGAGAGGTTTTTTAGCCCACAATTTATTTATTTCTTATATGTTTATTAACACTATTACCTCTAGGAAAATTTGGAATGACTTCGTTTTAACCGAACAATTGTATATTCCCAAAACTTTATTACAGAAGAAATTCAAAAACGACTGGAGCTATTGGTTCTTATCCTTTTATTTGTAGTACTAGCTATTTTCATCTTCGATTTTATTTATGCTATTCCACTACAAATTTGACGAATCATTGTTTTTAGAAAATCTGAAAACAAGTTGGTCTCTCACAAAGAAGAAATTATGGAACATATTGGTATCTTTCTTACTTGTTGAAATCGTCCTATCCCTTATCGGATTTTTAGTGACGTTTTATTCTTACGATTACTTTAGGCTACTTATCTTCTATAATGGATAATGTCTTTATTGCAACAAGTTTATTTGTCTTATCGAAACTAGTTATTTTTCTTTATGGCAATTTTATACAAAAATTGCGCTTATTATTATTTTAGTAAAACTAGCAGATGATCAAGACGCTGTAGATGTAACAATCAGCATCATATTCTGAAATTTCCCTTTAAAAAGTACCATTATTACAGTGGCTGCTTTTATTGGTTTAACGATTTACTATTCTAGTGAAGCTGTTACAAAATATCACTGGGAAAACTCTTCGATCAGCTGCTATCGTCGACTCACCGAGGCTTTTACCGAATACGGGTAGAAAAATTCTCTTGAAGCTTTTGAGCTGCTGCAAAAGAAAGCGCCGATTATGTCGAAATGGATATTTTACTGACGAAAAGATAATCGCTTTATCGTCATGCATGATTATAATTTGAAGCGCCTAGCGCGTCTCAATAAAAAGTAAAGATATGACTTATGATGAACTCGTTGGACTTTCAGTTACCAAAAACGGCATGAAAGTCACATTCCTTCTTTTGAGAATTTGTTGCAAAAAGCAAAAAGAGCTCAATGTCAAACTACTCGTTGAATTAAACCACATGGTTTTGAAGGAGCTAACTACACCGACCTCTTCATTGCAAAAATGAGAGAATTAGGGTGTTGACCAAACTATAAAGTCATGTCTATCAACTTAGACGTTATTGAAGAGATGAACGAAAAGCTCCTGAGATGGACACCGGATATGTCATTCGCTCCAATTCGGTGGATTTGGAAATCCTGCAGTAGATTTTTACGTAGTGGAAGATTTCTCTTACCATGACTTAACAGCTATTGCTGCTCAGACAAGGTCATGAAGTTTATGTTTGGACAATTAATGAACCCGAAGAAATTAATAAATATCTTCACAGCTCTGTTTCAGGCATCATAACTGACCATCCTGATATAGCTAAAGAAGAACAAAAACACTTACTCGGAAGAGCACACCTGTTGATCGTGTATTAGATGCTATTAATGTTAGTGTGAAAAAAAGAAAAAGGAATTAACATGCCATGAGGTTTGTTAATTCCTTTTTAGTTAGAAAAAACTCCTATTCTATTCTCTAAATAAAGTTATTCCAGCCGTATTTCCGCTATCGTATATAAGTATGTCATAACGGATATTTAAGAATTATTTTAACTTTTCATTATACTAACTTATTTTTATCTCTTATAGTAAACACATACAAAACTTAGGAGGTTTTTACTATGAAAAATAATGTTCATCAAAATTATACTCGTTGGTCAATTCGTCGTTTAAGTGTCGGTGTAGCATCCGTCGTTGTTACTAGTGGTTTTATCCTTACCTCTCCAGTACAATCTGTTCTAGCAAATGAAGTTGCTACACCGGTTTCTCAAACGAAACCCGAAAAACTCAAAAGGACAAACAAGAGGATGTGAATCAACTCATCAATAAAGCAGTTGATACTGCTGCTGCAATTCAAAAGAAACTACATCTCAAAGCAGTAATAACAAACCAGCTGTTGAAAATAAAGTAGAGGCTGCAAATACTCCAAAAAGAAGTCTCAAAAATAGAGCTGCAACTCCAGCAGAAACTACTCCTGTTACTTCAGCTCAACAAGTAAAAGGATTCCGTAGCAAATAATATTAAACCAAACACTGAAGTACCTCATAGCTACCCTTGAAAAAGCAGAATGTTCCTGGTCCTTTCCTTGCTGGGGTTAACCAAGTAATTCCTTATGAAGCTTTCAGTGTACGGTATGTTAACTCGTCTATTACTTAAATCTTCTGTAAATGCACCTTGGTCTGATAATGGAACTGCTAAAAATCCTGCATTACTTCCTCTGAGAGGTCTTACTAAAGGTCAATATTTCTATGAAGTTGATTTAAATGGAAACACTACTGGTAAAGAAGGACAAGCTCTTCTTGATCAACTTCGTGCCAATGGTACTCAAACTTATCAAGCTACTGTAAAAGTGTACGGTAATAAAGACGGTAAAGCTGATTTATCTAATGTTGTTGCTACTAAAACATTTCAGTTACCTTAAACGGCTTAACTCCTGCTCAAAAAGTAAAACGAATCTGTAACGAACAATATTAAAAGCTCAAACTGAAGTACCTGCTAGCTATCTTGAAAAAAGCAAATGTTCCTGGTCCTTTTCCTTGCTAGGGGTTAACTAAGTGATTCCTTACAGAAGCTTTTTCGGTGGTGATGTTAACTCGTCTATTACTTAAATCTTCTGAAAATACACCTTGGTCTGATAATGGAACTGCTAAAAATCCTGCATTACTTCCTCTTGAAGGTCTTACTAAAGGTCAATATTTCTATGAAGTTGATTTAAATGGAAACACTACTGGCAAAGAAGGACAAGCTCTCTTGATCAACTTCGTGTCAATGGTACTCAAACTTATCAAGCTACTGTAAAAGTGTATGCGGTTATAAAGACGGTAGCTGATTTATCTAAATGTTGTTGCTACACGTGAAGTTCGTATTACTTTGCATAAAAGAAAGCATGGCAACCAATCAATCTTCTTCAACTACAAATACTACATCTCACAATGAAAGAAGAACATGCTACAAAAGATGAGATGAAACCAACGACTATGGAACACTCTCAACAAATGAATTCGAAAACAATGGAACAAGAAAAAGCTAAAAAGAAGAGCTTTCTACTCAATGATGAAACAACAAAAAGAAGAAGCAAAAAGAAATGAAAAATAATGATTCTATGAAGAAAGAAAGTAAAACTACTCTACCAGTAACAGGAGAAACTACTACAAACACTTCTGCTTTAGGGAGTATTCTCAGCTGGATTAGCGTTCGTTCTAGAATCTTAGGATTAAAAGCAAAAAGAGAATCTAAGTTTAATTCCTAAAAATAGTGTTATACTGAGCAAAAAGTATAGCACTATTTTTATCAAAAAGTCTCTAATGGAAAAACAATATTACTCGTAGATGACGAGTTTGAAATTACAGATATCCAAAAATCGTTACTTATCACAAGCCAGTTACACGGTTTTTGTGGTCCACGATGGAATTGAAGGATTAGAACTGTTTAAAATAAATCCATTGATTTTAATTGTACTGATATTATGATGCCCAAAATGGATGGATATGATTTTATTAGTAGAGTTCAATATTTATCTCCTGACCAACCGTTTCTATTCATCACAGCTAAAAACAAGTGAACAAAGATAAAAATATTTGGTCTAAGCATGGGGGCTGATGACTTTATTACAAAACCTTTCAGCCCTAGAGACTTGTACTTCTGAGTAAATAATATTTTTAGAAGAATTTATCGAGGTGGAAATCCTACTCATGTACAATTAGGCAATCTAAAATTAAACCACGAAACGTATGAAGTTTATGTCGACAATCATCTACTCAACTTAACGGTAAAAAGCTTTTGAACTTTTTATGGCTTTTTATGCAAAAATCCTGAACGAGTTTTCTCTAAAACAGAATTATATGAAAAAGTTTGGCAAGAAGAATTTATAGATGATACGAATACACTAAACGTTCATATCCACGCTTTAAAAGCAAGAATTGTCTAAACACTCTAGTTTTACATACTCCAACGATTAAAACCGTATGGGGCTTAGGATACAAAATTGAAAAACCAAGAGGTTCATTATGAAATTAAAAATTATATTATTATTGGTTATCTTATCTCTACTACGTTAACCATACTGCTGCTGGGCAGTTCAAAAATAGTTAATTGAAAAAGGAGAAATTTACTTTTTGATGGAGTTACATTATTCGCTAGCTTCATTGGCGCTATGATTAGTTTATTACTTCTATCACCAATATTCTCTTCTCTTAACGAACTTAAAAAGAAAGCAAATGATATTGCCAATAAAAATTTTAATGATTCCAGTCAATATTAAAGGTCCAATTGAATTTTCAAGAATTCGGAAAAAGCTTTTAATCATATGTCAGACGATTTAAAAATCCTTTGATTCACTAGAAGAAAGTGAAGAAAAAGAGAATCGCGAGTTGCTCAACTTTCCCATGATATAAAGACTCCATTACTTCGATACAAGCAACCGTTGAAGGTATTTTGGATGGAATCATTACTCAGAGAAGAACAATTTCATTGCTAACAACGATTAACCGTCAAACGGAACGATTAAATAAAATTAGTAGAAGAATTAGATGATTTAACGCTTAATACACAAGAAACGAGAGGAGCATCCTCAAAAATGAAGTGATTTTCTTAGATCAGTTATTAGTTCATGCGATGAATGGGTTCCACCTTTTAATTGAGCAAGAAAAACAGAGAAATTAATATACAGTTCTACGAGATCTGCTAAATTTATGAGCCATTACGATAAAATTGTTATCGCATTCTAGTCAACTTATTGAATAATGCTTTTACAATACTCTGAACCTGGCACACAATCAATGTTAAGGTACATTAGAAATAACATTCTCACAATGAGTGTATCAGATAAAGGAAAAAGGGATTGATGCTAAGAATTTGAACTATCTTTAAAAAGACTCTATAGAGTTGAAAGCTCAAGAAATATGAAAAACTGGAGGCCATGGACTTGGTCTAGCTCATTGCTCAAGAATTAGCTCATCAACTGGGCGGAAAAATTACTGTTCAAAGTCAAAAAGAGGTAGGAAGTACCTTCATCCTTTCTATCCCATTTGAAAATAAAATTCTAAATATAGAAAAAGGAATTAACATAGCCCAGAGGTTTGTTAATTCCTTTGAGTTGATAAAATTATATCTTTATTCTTCTATATTTACGTTCAATTAATTTCTTAAGCGACTGCCCTTTCGTTAAAGAATCTTGGATTCTACTTCCTTGTTTATAGTTCAATAAAAACTCAATAAATGGTGAAATACATAAAAATACATTCCAAATTGATTAAAGTTTAAGGCTATCATTAAAATAGCAATATCTATAATAGACATACTCAATGTACGACGTTGTTGCCACTGTACAAGAAACTCTTTTTCTCTGGAGTAAAAACGAGCAGTTTCTTGTTTCGTTAAAATGATTGCCATAATATTTATAAATAAACCTGTAATTAGGGTTTTAACATCCCAAATAAAAGAATCGAAAATCCATTTTACTTAAATATTATTAGCATTTTTTTACTGTTAATGGATAAAGCGATAAAAAGCATGGCATACCACATCTAATATAAAACATGTTAAATTCCCAGAATCACTGAGATAACTAATTTCTAATCTATGAAACCAAAAATTCATTAAAATCACAAAAACTAACCAAAAATAACCCTACAGCTTCAGCTAATTGAGGTAGTTGATTAACAGTCTCAGGTATGTATTTCTAACACTAATACTGTCATAATAATAGCAATAATCGCATCACTAATGTATCAAATCTTTCTTTTTAAAACTTTCATACATGCCCTCTCTCAACTTTTTATATTTATTTTGTATATTATCATCATTTTCTGCGTTTTATCACTACGTATGATAAAATGCAATTTTTTGATAAAAGAAAAAGACTCTTTTAGTAACAGATTGCACCCTAAAAACCCATAAGTCTGCTAGCGTACTTTTCCATTATTAAAAAGTCTTTTCTTCATCTAATCATTATTTAGTAATTTTTGTAACTCCACCCATATACGGAACTAATACTTCAGGAATTGTTACACTTCCATCTGCTTCTTGGTAGTTTTCTAAGATGGCTGCTACTGTACGACCAACTGCTAAACCAGATCCATTTAATGTGTGTAATAATTCAATTTTTCCAGTTTCAGCTTGACGGTAACGAATTTTTCGCACGACGTGCTTGAAGTCTACACAGTTTGAGCATGAACTAATTTCACGGTAAGTATCTTGTGCTGGAATCCAAACTTCAACGTCATATGTTTTTAGAAGCTGAGAATCCCATATCTCCTGTACATAATACAATTGTACGGAATGGTAAGCCTAATCCACGTAATACATCTTCTGCATTATCTGTCATTTTTCTAATTCATCAAATGATGTTTCAGGAGTTGCGAATTTCACCATTTCTACTTTGTTGAATTGGTGTAGACGAATTAATCCACGAGTATCTCTTCCGGCACTACCTGCTTCTGAACGGAATGAAGGGCTTAATGCTGTGAAAGTAAATTGGTAATTGTGCTTCTTCTAAAAATTTCATTTGCATAATAGTTTGTTAATGGAACTTCTGCTGTTGGAATTAATGTTAAATTACGTTCGTCTGTTAATTGGAACACATCCTCTTTAAATTTAGGGAATTGTCCTGTACCATGCATTGATTGTTCGTTTACTAAATATGGTGTAATCATTTCTGTATAGCCATGTTTTTCCACATGTAAATCTAACATATAGTTGTAAATTGCACGTTCTAGACGAGCACCTAATCCTTTATAGTATAGAAACGGCTTCCTGATACTTTTAGCGCCTCTTTCAAAGTCTAGAATATCTAATGCTTCTGCTACTCCCAGTGTGGTTTTGGTTCAAAATCAAAGACACGTGGAGTTCCTTCACGACGGATTTCTACGTTTTTCGTTTTCATCTTTCCCTACTGGTACATCTGCTGCAGCAATATTTGGTAAGCGTGAAGCGATGTATTCTAATTTTTCTTCTACTTCTGCTAATAAAGCATCTGTTGCTTTTTACATCTTCCCCAACTTGTTTCATTTCAGCAATTTTTGCGCTAGCATCTTCTTTATTACGTTTTTAATTGAGAAATTTCTTCCGTTACTGTGTTACGGTATTGTTTTAATTGCTCCGTTTTTAAAATTAATTCACGACGTTTTTCGTCTAAATCACGTAATTCTTCTACTACTTTACGTTCTACTCCGCGGTTTTGTAATCCAACCACAACTTCTTCAAAGTGATCTCTCACTCGTTTCATATCTAACATATTCATTCCTCCAATTTCTTTTGTTTGCCTGTTGAAACTTTGTTTAAACCATTGTAAAATACACTACAACTCATCCCCGACAAATTGTCACTGGGACGAAGTTGTGTTTCACTTTATCTTCATGGTACCACCCTGTATTCAATGTTTCCATTGCACTCATTTGCGATAACGGTTTGCTCCGGATGGCTTTAATCAATGCTTTCGCCATGCATCATAGTATGTGGATTCGCTTGTCATACTTTTACTAGCTTTCACCAAACGCTAGCTCTCTACAAAAGACTTCAAAGTTACTATTCATACAGTTTTTATATGACTGTATTTTTACAATATTCTCTAGACTTGTGCAACAGGTAATCCACAAAGAATTAACGATTCAACATTAAACGTGTTTTAATGCCATCTAAATCTGTAAAAGCTTGTTTCCTGTTCTCCAATTTCAACATCTTTAGCAAATGTCTTCGCTCTTCAATCGTATCTCGATACAATTGTTCATCTTTGAAATTAACGGTATAGTAAGCTAATCCTCGCATTCCTTCTGTTCTAGTGGTTAAATTTTTGCCCACCCCATTCATTGACTGCTAAATGATGGTGATAATTCCCAGAGGCTAACCATGAAGCAGAATGAACAGAGAATTTATCTTGAACTTGAAGAACATTTTTGATAAAAATTCACTCGAAATACCACTCTTACGAACCGATAAATGAACATGTCCCATTCGACTACCTTCTGGCATTTTTATAAGGGCCTTCTAAAAGAAGTTGCTAAACGGTACAATCCTTCTGCATCCATTGCTTCTGTTGTCCCAATAATACGTCCATCTTCTTTAATATTCCATTCAGAAACAGGTCTATCTCGATAAATTTCAATTCCATTTCCTTCTGTATCTTCTAAATAAATCGCTTCGCTATAGTCATGATCACTTGCCCCAATTAATGGAACAGAGTTATCTACAAAATGTTTGAAAATCTGTGCTAAAGCTTCTCTAGAAGGAAGTAAAATCGCTAAATGATAAAGACCATAACTACCACCAACATCCAGTAATTCTTCCGTTTGAATCAATCGAACTAAAAACTGTTTTTCCCCACACCCTAAGTCAATCTGTGTCTCATCTTGATGAATAACACTCATCCCAAGAACTTGTTGGTAATATTGGCTTTGTAAGTCTAAATTACGTACATTCAATGCAACATGCCCTAATTCAAATGCTGATTCATACATGAGTACTTCCCTCCTTTAATTTTAAAACTCTCTCTTAAGCTCCAAATACTTTTGAAACGATTTTCTGTTTGAACTTCTTTTTCAGCAGCAGGTGTAACAATTGTCTCAAATGGTGCTTGAGCACGTAATTTCCAGTTAGATGGAATATCATATTTTTCTGATAATTTTGCATCTACTAATGGATTATAGTGTTGAACATTCATTCCAATATTTTTCTGCTAATGCTAACCATGTTGCATATAATGAAATTCCGTGTGCTTGTTCTGACCATACTGGAAAGTTCTCAGCATAAAGTTTGAAATTGTTCTTGAAGACCTTTTACAACATCTTGATCTTCATAAAATAAAATTGTCCCTTTGCTTGAGCGAATCCTAGCTAAACGTTGTTTTGTTCCTTCAAAACGCTTCTGTTGGTGTTACCTTTTCTAATTCTGAATAAGCAATTTCATTCCAAAGCGCATCTGATTCTTCATCGAATAAAAATCACAGCACGAGTTGTTTGTAGAGTGGAACGCTGATGGAGTTTGAAGAATAGCTCCTTGAATTGTTTCTACCAATTCTTGATTAGAAAGCTCCATTTTTCCTAAAGCGTAAATTGAACAGCGTTTTTCTTGTAAATCTGTAAAGTTTGTCATATTAATTTCCTCTTTTTCTCTTATTGTTAAATGATTTTTAGAGTTTAGAACTAGTTTTCTAACTCTTTGAATTTTATTCTATAGAAATAAATCCATTGTCAACAAAAAACGTTCTATATAGAAATAGTTATCGTTTATAAAAAGAGACGACCCTCGTCGTCCCCTTAACCATCATATTTCTATGCTTCTTGTGCATGTAAAAGCCTTTTACTTTTTGAAGGATGTTAGCGAAAAAGTCTTTAATCCCTGGAATATTTTTCCCCTACAAATCCTCTCGCTTGTCGATAACTATCTGTCACAATATTCGATGGATCAATTTCATAACCTGCAAATGCTGGTACATGACCTTCAGCTTGACCATCTACATATCCCAAATCTTCTCCAGGCATTTGGAAATAAATATCTCCAATTGCTTTTTCCTGCAGTTATTGGTGCTTGTAAGGCATTATTTTCATCTAATAATTCTTAAAATGGTTCAAAAACGAACTTTTTATCTGACTCATGGCAGTTCCTTTTGGAACAGCTGCTACAAAATTATCACCATAATCGACACTAATTTTCTCATCTGAACCACCATTTACTGGATAAGACTGGATATTTTGAACAGATTTCCCTGGAATTCCTACGACTAAACCTTCATATTTTTGAATAATTCATCTAACATCTTAGCTGTTACTTTTAAAAACGATTTAATGGTTGTTTAGAACCCATCGCAACCACAATCACTGAGAAGTTATTACGTGTTGCAGTTGTCGTAATAGAAGCTCCACTTGTTTCAGATGTCCTGTTTTTAAACCATTTACCCCCATCATAACCAAATAATAATCCTGGAATTAAATAGTTAAAAATTATCCATCTTCGTCATCCCAGCCGTTCCTGGTCGAAATTCCTTTGTTGCAACAGAAGAAATTTTTAAAATTTCTGGGAAATCTAACTACTAATCGTCTTGCTACAATTGCAACTGAACGAGCAGACATACTATTTTTCTGCATCATCTCCAAAGTTTGGATTTTTCTGTTGTACCGTATTTATTCGGCAATCCTGTCGCATTTACAATGGTTGCATCTTGAATTCTCAAGATTCAACTTTTTCCTTCATCCGTTCTACCCATTTAGCTTCACTTCCCTGCTAAATGTTCTGCCATCGCAATCGTTGCAGCATTGGCAGAATAAATCGAACTTGCTTCAAATAATTCTTGAATACTATATGTTTCATTCAGTCATAATGGCACATTTGATAAAGCATAATTAGCACTTAACTTACTAACTCTTTCGCTAATAGGAATTTTTGTTTCCCATGTAATTTCTGAATTTTTAATCGCTTCTAAGATTAAATACTGACTAATCATTTTACTCATCGAAGCAATGCCTCGAACATCATCTTGATTTTTCCATCAAAATTTTTCCACTTGTTTGTTCGATAGCAATGTAAGATGCTACATCTTCTAAGCGCAGCAATTTCTTCTGCTGTCTTAGGTTTTTCAGGTTCATCAGCGTGAACTATTGCTTGCATCGGACTTACTAAACAACAAGCAATTAAAGTTGTTACAACGGCTTTCATCCATTTGAATTTTTCATATATATATCTCCACAATTCTCTCTTTTTGCCTACTCATCGTATCGAATTTTTCTACGAAAAACAACTCTATTTATATTAAGGTTTTATTACTTTTTAATCCGCTTTACATATCCGTTCTAGTTAAAAATCCTGTATGTTCTCTAAGAAATTCAACTCTTCTTCAGTCGATTTTCTTCCTAAAAATTTCATTACGATGTGGATAACGTCCAAACTGTTCGATGATGTCTCGATGCATTTTTCATATTTTTGCTCGTTTTTCCATACCAGGTTCAGAAAATAACTTCTCTGCTTCTTGGTGAATCGCTAATGACTCTGAATGCATAAAGGGCATATATAAAAGCTGCGTTCAATGACCGTTAATTCTTCTGAATACGGTAGGGCTTCTTGCGCTAATACAAGCGCCATGCCATCATATAAAAACGCTCTTGCATCATCACGATATAAATTTCTAGAAAAATTGATCCAACACAATAATTTCTGCTAATCTTCCTTGAACACTCTTTTCTCCAATGACTTTAATTCTCCAGCTATAGCTGCTTGATGAATCTTAAAAACGTCTGTATATCTCTTTGTCCAATGATTCAGATTTTATAAACCAATCTTTTGGTTCTAATTCTTTCAAACCAAAATTGTAATACTTCTTGAGCTTCCATACTCTCCTCTTTTTCTATGCAAAGAAAGAAGAACTCCTTTTACAAAGTTCTTCCTATCTCTTATCCAATTTTTGCTTTTTCTTTATCCGTTAATACTTGATTCATTCGTCCATATTGATATCCTGCTAAGTCTAATGCCACATAGCTAAATCCAATCGAACGTAATGTACTTTCTATTTCTTGACGATGGTCTAGTAATGTTGGAATTAAATCCTGAGATACTTCAATTCTTGCTAAATCTTGGTGAACACGTAGCACACTTGTTCGAATCCTAATTGAATTAAATACGCTTCTGCTTCTTGAACCCAACGAACTTTTTCAGCAGTAATTTTTGTTCCATATGGAAACGAGATGCCATACTGCAAGAAGGTACTTTATTCAATTTTTCTACACCAAGTCTTTTTCGCTAACTGACGAATTTCATTTTTATATAATCCTGCTTCTTGTAATAAGCTTCGAACGCCTTCTTCATTACGAGCTTTTACTCCTGGACGGAAATCATCCACATCATCCATAATTGTACCATCTGATAAAACGGTAGAAGCCTTCTTGTTCTACATGTTGTTTTAATCGTTTGATACAATAATTTCTTGCTGTAATACCAAATTTTTGGAGTATTTGCTGCAATTCTTGGATCTGATAATTCTTCCATTTCTAATCCGATAACTACGAGCCCCCATTTCGTTAAGCTAAATCAATGGCCATATCAAACTCATAATCTGGGAATAATTCAGAATTCACTACAGCTGCTAAAACATTCTCACTACCAAGCGTGTCCAATGCCACTTTTTAATAGGTAACTACTGTCAATTCCACCTGAGTAAGTAACAACAATTTTTCCAATTTCCTTTTAATAATGCTTTTAGTTTTAGTTCTTTTTCATCCATAATGGTTCTCTAATACAGGCTCTTATTAGCCTTCTCTTCCAGTAAAAATCTGCTAGTAACTAGTATCTTTTTACAATAATTTTTCTGATTTTTGATTTCTACAACGCCTTCCTCTTTTAAATCATGAATAATACGATTTACACTATTTCGAGTTGAAATCCCACAAAATCCAGCAATATCTTCATTGGTTACTGCAAAATCAATTAATACTCCATCTCGAGTTTGAACTCCAAATTGCTTTACCAGTTTATAAAGAAATGCACATACTGCACCTTTTTACCATTCATCGTCATATATTGTAAAGATTCAATATTTTCAGATAATTTTTCGATAATATTCTCGAATATAATCTTGTAATTTTTCGATCTTCTTTAACATATTCCCAAAACTTAATGCGCTGAATACGATAAAAACTAGCTTCATCCGATTCTACTCGAACATTGAAAGGTGCTGAAGTATAATTTGAAACCTCATCTCTAATAATGAGATAATATCAATAGGCGTAATATAAGATAAATTAAACTCTCTTCCATCTTTTTAAGATGATACTTGTTTTTAACAACGCCTTTTTCAACACATAAGTATATGATTCTTCCAACCCATGATACGCTAAATACATATGTTTTTTTCTTTTTAATAACGGAGCATTATGCTCTTCCAAAAATTTACTAAGTAATTTTCTTCCATTTGACGCACTCCTTTTACTTCTCATTCTCCCAACCAATATTATCCTCTTGTAGAAAATATTTTTATTAACATATGTTAACACCATTTGTGCCATCATTCCACTAGGAAAAATATATACTAGACTATGTGAACGATTTACAAAGGAGATGTTAAGAAATGGTAGATATTCAATTACCTTATGACAAACAACTAATCACTGCTAGCATTCCTGATAAAAATTTTTGCAGGATTGTTAGAATCTCAAACAGAAAAATTTTTCAAATCCGCTTTCTGAACAAGAAACCGTTGAAAAATCAATGGATAATCCTATTGGGAGTAAATCATTAGAAGAACTAGCAAAAGGGAAAAAGACATCGTCTTAATTAGTTCGAGACCATACTCGTCCCGTTCCTTCTCATATTATTACTCCAATTATTTTACGCCGTATTCGTAGTGTCGCTCCCAAATGCTCGTATCCGTATTTTAGTAGCAACAGGGTTCCATCGTCCTTCAACTCGTGAAGAGTTAATTCATAAGTACGGTCAAGAAATTGTCGATAACGAAGAAATCGTGATGCATATTTCTACAAATGATGACGATATGGTAAAAATCGGTCAATTACCTTCAGGTGGTGACTGCATTATTAATCGTATTGCTGCAGAAGCAGACTTATTAATTGCTGAAGGATTCATTGAATCTCACTTCTTTGCAGGATTCTCAGGTGGACGTAAATCTGTATTACCAGGTATTGCTTCTTATAAAACAATTATGGCAAAATCACTCTGGTGAATTTATCGACTCTGATAAATCAAGAACAGGTAACTTAAAACACAACTTAATCCATGAAGATATGGTTTTATGCAGCTCGTACTGCTAAATTAGCTTTTATCGTTAACGTAGTAGTAGACGGAGAAAAACATAATATCGGTTCATTCGCTGGTGATATGGAAGAAGCTCACCATGTTGGATGTGAATTTGTTCGTGGATTAGCTCATGTTAAGAAAATCCCTTGCGATATCGCTGTTTCAACAAATGGTGGATTCCCGCACTGACCAAAAACATTTATCAAGCGGTTAAAGGAATGACTGCTGCTGAAGCTACTAATAAAGAAGGCGGCGTTATTATCATGGTTGCAGGATGCCGTGACGGACATGGTGGTTCAGGATTCTATCACAATTTAGCTGATTATCAAAGAACCAAAAGACTTTTTAGAAAAAGCAATTAACACTCCACGTTTAGAAACAATTCCAGACCAATGGACTGCTCAAATTTTAGCACGTATTTTAGTACATCACCGTGTTATTTTTGTTTCTGATTTAGTAGATCCTACATTAATTACAGATATGCATATGGAAATTGCGAAAACATTTGACGAAGCATTAGCTCGTGCCTTTGAAATTGAAGGACAAGATGCTAAAGTTACCGTTATTCGTGATGGTTTATCTGTTATTGTTGAAGACTAGGTTTATATGATGAATAAAAAGATATTCTTATTCGCTTTCAAGAGGGACAGCTTTCACTAGAGGAAGCTGCCTCTCTATTAGAAGCATCGACGATATGGGATTTGCCTCTTTAGATTTTTCTCGAAATAAAAGAAATGGATTTTCAGAAATTATTTATGGAGAAGGGAAAACAAAAGAGCAAATCGAGTATTGGATCATTAGAAAAAGAAAAATCTTCCCGTACTAGCGACTCAGAGTAAATAGCGAAAAGGACAATATTTATTAGAAAAAAATTCCTCACGGATTTTATTATGAAACTGCGAGAGCTTTTGTCGTTAATCCAACTCCAATTCAATCTGAACACTATATTGCTGTTGTAACTAGCAGGAACAAAGTGATATACCTGTAGCAGAAGCTGCTATTACAGCTGAAACATTTAGAACCCTGTGAAACGCATTTATGATGTTGGGTTGCGGGTATCCATCGACTATTTAATCGTTTAGAAGATATCCGTGGAGCTAGTGTGATTATTGTCATCGCTGGTATGGAAGGAGCTCTTGTGAGTGTAGTTGCAGGATTAGTAGATGTGCCAGTCATTGCCGTTCCTACAAGCGTAGGATATGGAAGTAACTTACAAGGTCTAACGACTTTGATGATGTGTTAACTTCGTGCGCTTCTGGTGCAACAGTTGTCAACGATTGATAATGGATTCGGTGCTGCTTATTCTGCTAGCATGATTAATCAGATTCGAGGGTGCTTCATCATGACACTTTATATTTAGAGCCTTTATCTGGCATTAGTGGAGATATGCTGAACGGTCTTCTTATTGATTTAGGAGCTAGTTCAGACTATTTTGCAACAAGAACTTAAAAAGTTAGCCGTAGATGGCTATCATTTACATATTCATAAAATTGAAAAAGCAGTATTTATGGAATTGATTTCGATGTTCATTTTAGAACATGAGGGAAAAGGACCATGGAGTCCATGGATTTCACTCATGAACATCGATCATCAGCACGAACACGATCATCAGCACGAACACGATTATCAGCACGAGCACGATCATCAGCACTGAACACGATCATCAGCACGACGATCATCACGATCATCACGCACGAACACGATCATCAGCATGAGCACGATCATCATCATGAGCACGATCATCACCATGAACATGGTCACCATCATCACGATGACGTTCGTGGCTTACAAGAAATTATTGAAATTTTTGAAAATAGTACCGTTTCTGACTTTGTAAAGAAAAAGTATTGAAGAATGTTCCGTGACATCGCTCGTGCAGAATCTGCGGGTTCATCAAGTACCTATTGAGCACATTCATTTCCACGAGTAGACAATTGATTCGATTGTAGATATCGCTAGTTTTCTTTATCTTGTTTGAAAAACTTAGGAATCACAAAAGTATATAGTGCCCCTTTAGTCGAAGGTAGTGGTACAATCAAAGTCGCTCATGGCGTTATGCTCAGTGCCTGTTCCGGCTGTAATGCAGCTAAGAAAAGGAACTTCTATCTTAATTCATCAAGATTTTGATATTAAAACTGAACTCGTTACACCACAGGTGTCGCCTTATTAAAAGCGATTCATCCGGACTTTACCATTCCAGAAAACTTAGAAATCACTTCTGTAGGATGTGGTTGGAAGAGATACTGGAAAATTCAATGCTTTACGTGAGGGTTTATGTCGTCAACAACTCACTCTTTCAAAGAAGTACATCAGTTAGAACGATGATATTTATCAAATCAGTACGACGATTGATGATCAACGCCTGAACAAATGAGTTCTTAATGGTTTCCCTATATGAAAAGAGCGCTGAGACGTCCTTATTTCTGGTGTTCTGGCGATCGTCGAGCCATTCGTGTAACGATTTTTAATTCTCTGTCTCAATTGAGAAGAATTTACTAAGATTCTATTTGAGCAAAACAAGCACGATTAGTTTCATCAAAAATTTCACTGAAAAAGTGATGCAACTGAACTTTTTCAAGAAGTGAAACGAGTTTAGGAACCATTCATGTGTCCAAGCCAAACACATACCAGACATCTAAAACAACTCTCGAATATGAGGATTGTGCTAGACTAGCCAAACAGCATCAAATACCAATTGGAAAAAGTCTATCAACTCTTAGAAAAAGAAATATTATCATAATTTAAAAACAAAAGAGTCTATAGTTTTATATGTTTTTACACAGCAATTTATTCACTATTGATTATCAGAATTTATGGGAACTGCCTAATGATTTTCATTCGAGTTGGGTACACTGTGACAGAGTATTGAAAAACCAAATATAATGTCAGGTCAACTTATTCGCCACAACATGGGCTCATTCGGTATTACAGTAACATTATTCATCTTTGGAGTTAGTATTAACCTGCAATGGCATTATAAAAGTTGTTTTAGGATTGTTACCTGCTGACAATTTATCGGCAGTTGCTGAATTTTTAGAGCTTTCGTTGGTGCAGTTATCGTATGGTTCATGTATGCAGATCACTTTACAGCTTCTGAAGGTCAAAGTAGATGGAATTGCAATTCGTAATATCTTCTCTACTAACCCTAACTGCCGTAACTTACCTCGTAACTATTTCGTCGAAGCATTTGCAGCATTTATTTTCTTAACAGCTATCTTAGCTACTGAACAAGTGAATAAAGATCAATTAAACATTATTGTTGGTTTACTTGTATGGCTGTTGGTATGGGTCTTGGAGGTACTACAGGATTCGCTGATGAACCAAGCTCGTGACTTAGGACCTCGTTTAGCTTACCAAGTATTACCAATCAAAAACAAAGTAAATAATGACTGGCAATATGGATTATTAGTTCAGGTACTGCTCCATTTGTGAGTGCTGTAGCTGCTGCATTATTGTACAGTTAGTACTAGGATATTTTATAAAACAAAAAGCTGCTAACAGTCAGCTGTTTACCTTATTTTGACATCTCTAAAACATCCTCTAAGTCTTGTTGGATTATTTGGTTTGGATCAATGGATGGATTATTACCAAATCAGTAGCTAGACGTAATCTTAACTTCTCATTGAAGTTACGAATCCCAACGACCATTACTGCGATCATTTGTTCTAGCATATGCTGTTGCAACTACTTGACGATATGCTTCTTCATCTACCGTTGAGGAATCACTAGCTAATTCATACAATCCAATTTGAGCAATTTCTTCAGATGTATAATCTTCAAAATCAAATGTATTCGGAACACGACTTGCTAGTCCTGAATTTGTTTCTAGAAAAGCACTCATTTTCTTTATGATATCCTGCAAAATAATAACCATATCATGACGATGATCTTCCATAAACTCAAAGATTTCATCAATCGCCTCTTGTCCAAAATTATCATTAGGACCATGTTTTAAGGAATAAGCTTCATCAATAAATAAAACTCCACCAAGAGCAGCTTGTAAATGTTCTCTTGTTTTAATGACTGTTTGCCTTGGTATCCACCAATTAAGTCCCCCGAGAAACTTCCACCATTTTATTGGTTGCAATCATCCCTTTTGATACAACAATTCGCCAATTATTCTAGCAACCGTTGTTTTACCGTTCCTGGATTTCCTAAGAATAACGAATGTAACGTAATATTTTTCGTTTCAATTCCTTGTTCCTGTCTCACCTTCGATAATTCTACTTGATTAATAAAAGGCACTGACTTGTTCTTTGACTTTTCTAAACCAATTAATTGATTTAATTGTTTCCATGCATCAACTTTATTGTCAGATTCTTCATAGCTTCCTTGTGACAATGCTTTTCAATATCTTGATTTTTAATCAATGTCCTTATCTTCGCCCTCTTGTGACATCACACGGAAAAATAAATTCTTATAATTTGCTCATTTTGGATTACGAATCCATCGTGCATTACTCTTATCTAAAGGAACGTTTTATAGGCTTCTTTAATTTTACGAGCATAAAATTCTGGATCTTCAACTTTCGAGCTTTTCCTTCAAAATTTTAAGTCCCATTTGAACAATTTCATCTGGTGAATAATCTTCAAAGGTTAATTGATGTGCACACGAGAATTGAATCCTGGATTGACATCGAAAAATTGTTCCATTTCTGTATATCCAGCAAAAATCACCATAATATCATCACGATGGTTTTTCCATACGTTAATAATTCATTAGTCTCTTCTTCGCCTGTGCTATTCGAACCTTTTATTTAAAGCATACGCCTCATCAATAAATAACACAGCCTTTAGCCTCTTCTAATTTCTTACGAGTTTGTTCTGCTGTTTTGATTCACATATCCAGACAACAAATCAGCAGCTGATACTTCTACAAATTTGAACTCTTCCCCTTTTTAAGGCTCCATATTGGAACAAGATTTGTCCCATTAAACGTGCAACAGTAGTTTTACCTGTTCCTGGATTTCCCTAGAAAGCTGCACGCATCGTCATTTTTCGATGGTAATCCTTGTTCGATTTGTAATTGATTATATTTTGCTTGTTGAATTAATTTATCAACCTTTTCTTTGACTGTTTTTAGTCAATTAATCCTTGTAATTGTGCATAGTAATCTGTATTCGTATGCTGAACCTTTTTGTGCGTCCTCTGTTCGAATAATTTCCCCTTTTCGCTTCTTTCTGGGGCTACTTTATGTTTTTAGTAACTCTGCATTGACTCGTTTCATCTGTTTCATAGTTCAGTTTTGTAGCATCTCCATTTAAATGAATAAAGTCATTTACAACAGCACGACCCTCTTTAGCACTTTGAATAGTGGTGAAATTTCTTTTCCACTTCTACACTATCTCCGACAGACAAAAAGAATTTGCTGTTAAAGTAATTGGAATATGCTTACTTTCTTTTGTTTTAAAAATCGTAATATTCTTGAGAATATAAAGTTGAGTCTTCTTCAATAAAAATATTATTCTGTATAAAACCATTTACCATACGAAATATGACTCTTTTTGATTCTCATAAAAACTAACCGTTAGATTTTTAAAAACTCCACTGCCATTTTGAAGAAAAATGAGTGTAATAATTTGTTCCAACACCATCCACTATAGTATCTTCTAAATATAGTTCACTCTTAGTAGCAGTTAAGACAGACTGATTTCCTTCTTCAAAGTCCCATAAACTACACTGGAGATAATGGATAGTTTTGAATCTTCAATCCATAACGAAGTAGGTCTACTACACTCTATTTTTGAACGCACAAATTCTAATTCCGAATTTTCTCGAATCCACAATCGATTTTGAATGGTAGAATCTTGAATAGCAACTACTGAATGAACAAATTTCATTCCTAATTTGTGTTTATCCGAGAATTTTGTCATAAAGTCCTTAAAATGAACTTTTACTTTTTCTTCTGAAAAACTGACTAAGAAATGCTCATTTGCTGGAAATTCGCTTTGTAATACACAATTTCTCAAAGACTACTGATTCTCCTGTAATGTGAAACATATTGACATTTTTCTAATATGGACATCCATAAAGTTTTGAAACGTCACTTTAGCCTTATTAGAAAATTTTAATTTTCCCTAATCGTATTTAGAAATGTATTTCTTCTACATGTCCAATAATTGTAATATTTTTGTAATCTCCAGTAAAGGTTCTTTGTAAAATTCATGATTAAATTAGGAGTAAATTCAATAATATCTCCATCCTTAGCTGCTTCATAAGCCATCAAAATCCCAAGTGTCTTCAGTTGCTCAACAGAAATCTTGGCATATTCTCACTCCTTTATCTTTTTATTTCATTAAAATTTCACATAATAGCATTATTATGCCAATGTTCATTCGAAAAGCTCTATTAAAAAGGTTTCGTTCACAAACAAACTTGGAACAAAACCTCTAAAAAGCATTGATATATCAAAAACATAAAAGGAGAAGAGAGATTTGAACTCCCGCGTCGCTTTCACGACCTATCGCATTTCGAGTGCGACCCTTCAGCCTCTTGGGTACTTCTCCATTACTAACAATAGTATATTCCCTTTTCCTCAACTCCTCAAGATTTTTCCAAAATTTATAAGAAACTCACAACTTATCCACGAGATTATCACATGTACACATGTTCGCTACTAAATTTTGTTTCCAACTCACCCTTCTATCCCCATATATTGGTCAATACCCTGTAATTTTTGTTATATCATGTCTCGATTACTTTATCCACAATTTTATTCACTATCCAAAGTTATCCAAAACATCTATAATCGTTGATATAACAATGTTTCATCAACATTAACCATACACTTATTCACAACTTACCATTCACCTGTGGATAACTTGTTTTTCAAAAATCCTATGATATCAATGATTTTTAAAAATTTTTCTTTTTCTGTACAACTAACTATCCACATAGTTATCAACATTTCTGTGGATAACTATGTGGATTATCATTATTCTATTTTTATAAACTTGGGCTATCTGAGCTTTAATTGAATCGTTGTTGTTTGTTTTTGTCCATTTCTATCTAAGTAACTTCCATACTAGAACCAACTGTTTTACTATATAGTGCTTTTTCTTAATGTTTGTACACCTGTAATTGGTTTACCTATCAATTTCTGTAATGACATCATATTGTTTAATCCTCTTTACTTGCAGCTACTATCATCTTGAACATCTGCTACAACGACACCTTCTTTCACATCATTCGATAATGCTAATTGTTGACGTCCTTGAGAAGAAACAGATGTTAAATCTACCATTGAAATTCCTAAAAACTGACGATCACTTTACCAGATTTTTCTAATTGATTAATAATAGAGACTACCTCATTACTTGGAATTGCAAAATCCAATTCCTTCTACGCTAGATTTACTAATCTTCATAGAATTGATACCAATCACTTGTCCTGCTGCATTGACTAATGCACCACCGAATTTCCTAAGTCATCCGCTGCATCTGTTTGAATAGCTGTTACTACTCAATCTTGCTGCCATCGCCATCCACATCTGTAGGAACAGAACGATCTTTTGCAGATACAATTCCTTGAGTTACACTGTAGCAAACTCAGTTCCTGAAGGAGAACCAATCGCAATGGCTGTTTGACCAGTTTTTCACTTCATCGAATTGCAAATTCAGCTACTGTATTACTTTATCTGCTTTTAATTTTTAATACAGCTAAGTCTGTCCATTTATCAGCAATTAATTCTGCTTTTCTTTTCACGAGTACCATCTGCATTACTACTTCTAATTCTTGAGAACCTGAAATGACATGATTGATTCGTTACAATATAAGCATAGCCATTCTCAACTTTATAAATAACTCCACTACCTTCAGAAGCAGTTGTTAAATCACTATCTTCTGTTTTTGATTTTGTCGGCGGCTTTGTCCGTAGCTTCCAAATAAGTTATTTTTGATTTAAGCTTTTGTTTATTAATCACAGATACAACTGCATTTTTACATTCGCAACAACATCTGAAACGTCTCCAGCACCTTTATTCTGATAAAGCTGTTGGGCTTGTTTTTACAGTTGTTGTACTGTGCAGTAGATTTTGCTCAGTTAATTGGTTTAAAGTCTCATGTTCACTCATAGCACCAAATCCATGATAACGGCTAATAGTCCACTGGTTACTCCACCAACAAAACCTGAAACAGCTTTTCTTCTTAGCACTTTTCTTTTCTACTGGAGTAGGTTCTTGTATTGTTTCTTCATTTAGTAGTGTATTTTCTTGTGTAGTTTCTACTTCTTCATGGAATTCATTTGTCATGAATATCCCTCCTTTTTCACTTTAGCAATTTCTTCATTGCTTTCTGACACTCTTATACTAATCTAGCTTTTTGAAAAAGTTTGAAGATAATGTAATTAAATCGTTATAAAAGCTGTTAAAAATCCGTTATTATTTGAAAATTCTATTAAAACTCTAAACAATTCTGTCGGTTCATATGGGTCTGTATGATTACACTTTCAAAAGTTTCATGAATGCCACAATCAAAATGTTGTAATAAAAATCGATTCAGCTGTTTGATACGCTAATTCTCTCAAAATTGTTATCTTGGCTAAATGCCTAAATAAATTCTTTTGTCTTATCTCTAGCATTTCACCATCGCTAATGCGCCATCTTCATTGGATAAATGTCCTTTATCGCTAAGAATTCTTTGTTTTAAATGCCATAGCATAATTCCCTCATACAAGCATAATCTACATCATGATTACTTTCCATTAGTAAGCATCCGCATTAGATAGTAATTTTCTTGTTCTCACTAACATAACCTGTATCGGTTAACATCACAAATTGTTTTTGATCTTTTTGGAATGAATAAGATTGAGGACAAGCTGCATCATGAGATACTGCAAAACTCATTACATCAATATCTCCAAAAGTTTTTGTCACCCCTGGTTCAAATAAATGTTTTTGATCTTGCTTAATCACACCGATATTTTTTATTTTCCATGGCTTTCCATGTTTTCTCATTTGCATAAACTATCCATGCCATATTTTCTTGCTAATACCGATTCCTTTAATATGATCCACATGTTCACGTGACTAAAATCGTATCAATATCTGCCACTGATCGTCCAATCCCATTTGTGCTGCAATGGCTTTTCCCAGTTAACCCACAATCAACTAAAATTTTCTCGTTGTGGTGTTTCAATATACGTAGTATTTCCCAGAGCTTCCACTCGTTAGTGAAAACTCACTAAAAACTTGATTCCGCTCATATTGTCTTCCTTTCTATTGCAGCTACAGTTCTATTACGGTGTTGTTGTATTCACCGTTTCTGTTGCCTATTCGTCAATACAGTACCTCGAATCGCATCCACCGACGAACGAGGGTTTGTCCATCTGTTGTTTCGATTCTACTGTGCCCAAGCTGGAGAATAAATGGATAAATCTTTTAACGCTAAAGACTTATAATATGATAATCGAGACATAGAAACAGTTGATCGAGTTGGAATTCTACCACTAAATATCAATACTTCCATCGCTTTTTGAGAAGTAATTAATGCAGATTTTGCACCCATACTTGCATTTCCAGCAAAAGTTTGTTCATAACTAACTTGATTATTGGCGATCAGTGTAAAAATAATTTGACTACTCCATCCATCACTGGAATTTGATTTGCACGTTGCGCCAAATCACTTTACGTGTTGTCGGATTATAATTAAACCATGTATATTGATTTCCATTAATAATCGAACCACTTTCTACATAACTCGTTAATTCTGCAAAAATTATCCATTGTAGCAGTACTATTTGAATCAATGTTAGTTGAATAGGGGCTAATAATTGTGATGAAATAACCCTCTATTATCATACGTTGCAACTTGACTCGGTAAAATGCTGATTAAATGTTCCAATATTAGTAAGGGCTAATTTGAATAATCGGCAGAGATTCTACCGTCGTAGTTTTACCCCTGTCACCGTTATTCCATCCGTTCTCATTTGCTCCATCACATTAATACTTGTATTCAAAGGACTTTTTACTCTTTTCATTTGTAAAAGTTCCAAATAAAAAGATATCTAGAAAGAGAAAACTGATAATTAATACTACAGTTGATCGTCTAAACCATCGTTATCTCCTCCCTAATCCAATGTTGGTAAAGAAATTTCTTCTAAAGTTTTTCCATTTATGATCGATTTTAATAAACCAATTTGGAGACAAACTCAACAATTTGATTACTTTCTCGGCTTAATTGCCAAGCACTACCCTAAATGAATATCCTCTAATGTATCTAATGCAATTCCTTTTCCTAGAAATTTGATCCATTAATTCTTTTCCACTCATTAAATCAACAGACTCATTTTTGAAGGAATTGGAGTCTCCGCAATTGAGAGAGACACGCATTTTTCAATTCCTGTTGCTGTAATGATAAATTAGATAACTCATTCTTTCGCATTTGAAAAGGATTGGATACGTTCCTACATAACGCATATATTCCACAATTTTTCTATCACCATCAAAATCAGAGAAGCTAACTCTAATTTCCATCCTCCTAATTTCTTCATTTGTGCAAAAGATTGTTGTAGATGTACAGTTGTTGTTAAATGTTCATCATCTACTCTATTCTGGGTAATAGAGATTACATTAGTCGAGCGATCCATTTTATTGGGATAAAATTATCATTATAAATAATTGACTGTCCATCACTTCTATTTCACTTAATTCTGAAGGATTAGCAAACAATTGAGTAATATAAAAACTCATAGGAATTTGTTCCATTAAAAATAAGTTTGTTTTTACCGGTATTGTATTTACTTCAATAAAAATCTGTTTATTTTTAAAATATATGATTCGACTAGGTAGAATTTTTGTATCATCATAATAGTTAGATAATTCTGATTGAATATCTTGATCTGTTTTTAGCTTGGAATACTTGCTTTGTATAATCATGTCTAAAATAAACATTTTTAAATCATCATGACGATAAACAATTCGACTAAATGTTTCTTGCTTATATTCTTCAGGCACATCGATTAAAATATCTCGTCATTACTCAAAATGTCACTGGTGCGTCAAATAATAACTGCCCAAAATGAATCTCTTAACACTAATTGTTCATATGCTTCTTGACTTAATATTTTTCTGAAATATCTTTAAATTTGCCAACCAAACCTTCATTAACAGATGAAATGATAGTAGAATCACTCGTCATTTTTCCCTTTATTTTCATGAGAAATAACAAAACGTGTTGGTCTAAATACATCTTCCAATGAATAGTTTACTCTTGTCTGCGTACTAGCATCTTGGTTTGTTGAAGCTACATTTCGTGAAAACCATTTGAGAGAAAAATTTCTACAGGACGGAATACAACAGCCAATGTTAATGCGATACTAATCATACTGTAATAGCATTAAAATGAATACTAAATATCTTAAACGGATTCTGATTCCCATTCACCATCCTCTTCAAATGGAATATATGGTAAGAAACAAAAGAAAGTTGAACCTGTTTTCAATACTATTCACCCAGATTTTTCCACCATGTAATTGAACTACTTCTTGCGCAATGGCTAATCCAGGACCACTACCTCCCATTGACGAGAACGAGCTTTTATCACACGATAGAATCGATCGAATAGATGAGGAATATCTTTCGTGCAATTCCTAACCCCTCATCACTCACACTTACAATAATATCCGTATGGGTTTCCATTAAAACAACAATAATTCTTCCCTCCATCTGGAGAATATTTAATCGCATTATTAATAATATTATCTAATACTTGAGTAATCTTATCTTGATCTAATTCAACCCATAAGTCACGTTGAGTAATGTCTGTTAAAATACGATAATTCTCTTTTCACGATACGGCTCAGACTGTAATACCATTTTCAAAACGACTGACAATATGAGACCACCAATCTCATTCATATTAATAAATTCTTTTTCCAACCCTAGACGATTTTTGGTCCATACGAGATAAATTCAATAAGTCCGTAATCATTCGCATCATACGATCAGTTTCAGTTTCAGTAACTTTTAAAAATCCTGGGGCAATTTCTTTATTTTCCACGCTCCATCCACTAATGCTTCGTATAACTCTTAATACTTATTAATGGTGTACGCAATTCGTGCGATACATTGGATACAGAAATTTCTACGTTCACGATCAATTTTTGTTTGTTCCGTAACGTCTGTTAAAACAAACTAACCCACTATTAATAAAGCCAGATTCACGCTGGATAACAGAAAAACTCACATTGAACAGTGAGTCTTCCATCTTCTTCTAAATGAATCAATCTTTCTTGTTGCGTTTCTAATAACTCTCTAAACGTTACTTTTTCATCTAACAGCAAAAATAGATAATAATGGAATTCCTATCACTTTTTCAGATTTTAAATTTAAAATATCTAAAGCTGCCGTATTCATAATCACAATACGACCACGTCTATCTGTTGCGATTACTCCATCACTCATATGACGTAAGACACTATCTAAACGTTGACGTTCTGACTCTGTACTTTCTTGAGCTTCCTTAATTTTTAAAGTTGATAAATCATTAATCGCTTGCCCTAATTGACCAATCTCATCATCACTATAAATTTGCTTCACCAGTATAATTTCCTTCAGCAATTTTTCCATTTTGCTTTTTCATTTCAGCAATCGGTTTTGTAATTCGAGAAATGAGAAAGTAATAATAATAACCAAGACAATAGCGATTAAAAGTGAACTTACGAAAATAACCCTCAATATCTTTACTGAGTATACCTCGACTCTATATTGGTCGTAACAGAAATAATACCAAGTGGATCCTGAATTTCCACTAGTGGAAGAAATAGGGAGACAATTTTTCCAACAACAGTATCATGTTCCGTAAAATTATATGCATACACTGTATCTGTTAATAACAGCTTTGTTGCAGCATCTGCTTCTGTCAGACGAGTCTCTAGCAACAGATTGTTGGGATTGATTCGTAGTCCTAAAATATATCCTTGCGAATCAGTACTCGAGCTTCTACAATACTACTTCCTGTCGGATAATCTTGCAGTATTTTTAGAAATTTCGCTATTTTGACTTCCATCTTTATCTATCTTTTTGCACAATCAGTTTGAACACTATAAAAATCCAAACTTGTAATTGAATTTGTTCTTGAAATTTGAAATCATCTTTGTTTCTAATTGACGAAGAAAAGTTTGCAACAATCAATTGCAAAGAAATCATCAGCATAAAAATAAATAATACAGAATTTTTAAATTGAATGGAAACGAAAGAATCTGCTTTCACTTTTCATGTTTTTCTCCTTTATAGATAATAAAATGCGCCCTTTCTTCCCAGAATAGTTCATGTAGAAAAAGCGCATCTTTCTAAAGCTCTTTTCTTGTTCTGGAGTTAGTAACTATCCTCCACGTCTTGTCATAATCCATGGGATGACTAGGTGTATCTCAATTTTTCACGTAAACGTCTTACTGTTACGTCAACTGTGAGCATCTCCATGTGCAATCATATCCCCAAACGGTTTTGATAATCAAATGTTCTCGTAATAACTTGACCAATATGTTTTGCCAAATAGTGAAGTAATTCAAACTCACGATGTATTTAATTCAATTTCTTCGCCTCGTTTAGAAACCACATAGGCATCTTCATGAATAATTAAACTCCTAATACAATTTCGTTTGCTGGTTTTTCTTCATCTAGTTCACTCTGAGCAACATGTTGACGACGTACAAAGCTTAACACTGCTGTGCTCTCGATTTGAGAATGGTTTTGTCACGCATCATCGGCTCTAATTCTAGTCCTCACTGCTTTATCAATTTCTGAATCTTTCAGCGGTTACCATAATAACTGGAACATTACTTGTTTTACGAATTCTCTCGACAAACTTCTAATCCTTCAATTTTTGGTAACATTAAATCTAAAATGACTAAATCTGGATTTTCAGCGGCAAAACTGCTAATCCTTCTTCTCCATCAAATGCGGTAACAACTTCAAACCCTTCTTGATAAACTAAATTTGACAATATCTGAGATTGGCTTCATCATCTAATACTAAAAATCTTTTCATAACTAGTCCTCTCTTACGATCGAGCGTTTTGGGAATCTATTTACTATCAAACATCTTCTAAAATGTTGGTTTGTTTCATCAGGACCCCACTTGAGAATGTTGAAAATTTTATCTCCACTAATTCTGAAATTCTACGAACATAGTTTTTGCTTCAATTGGTAATTCATCCAATGTACGGCATCCTGTAATATCCTCAGTCCAACCAGGAAGTTCTTCATGTACCGGGTTTCACATTGTCCTAGTCTCTACTAAGCTTGCTGGATAATGTACGAATTTCTTCTCCATGCTGATAAGAAACACAAATTTTCACGGCTTTCTAATCCAGTTAATACATCGATACTATTTTAAGCATAAATTTGGCCACCAGATACACGTTTAGAAACTGTCCCATCACAACACCATCAAACCAGCCTGGGCACGTGCGTGGACGTCCTGTTGAGTTCCATATTCACGACCAACTTCACGAATACGGCTTCCCACTCATCTGGTACTGTAGGAATGAAATGGTCATCTCCTCATTACTGAGATGACATGCTTTACAAAACACCGACCACTTTTGTCACTTTCTGAAGACCAACGCCACTCACCAATCGTTACCCACCTGCTAATGGGTTAGACGACGCTACAATGGATAGTCTCGTGATCATCCAAACTATAACTCCTTGTGCGCCTTCAAATAATACTCGTTTTCCATTATCTACAGCATCGTCTAATAATACAAGAAGTGTCACAAACATATTGTTTAATTTTGTTGTCCTCATATTCATACATTCTTCATTTCTTCGTAAATCATCGGATTTATGCACTATAATTTCGTAAACTGACGATTTTGTCTTCTATATCAAACGTAAACGTTCTTCAAAAACTTCGATCTAATAAATCTGCACATACGAATCCCTACACGAGCTAAGCTTTTATCGGCATAAGCAGGGCCAATTCCTTTTAATCGTTGTACTGATTTTCTGTCCCTTTAGCTTCTTCTTGTACAACGGTCCAATTCAATATGATATGGCAAAATTACGTGCGCACGGATCTGAAATTTCCAAATTATCAGTCGTACATTTCGTTCATGTAAATAGGCTAACTCTGTTACTGAAAGATTTTGGATTAACAACAACCCATTTCCGTTAATACAAAGTTTTTCAGGATTTCTGACGAATCAGTGCATCAGAAGTTTCTCCACTCAAACTGAATCGTATGTCCAGCGTTATCGCCCCTTGAGTAACGAGCTACATACTCTGCTCACTACGAAATCTGTACTCCATACCTTTTCTCTGTCGTCCTCAATAGACCACTACTACCAACTGGATGACATATCCGCACCTCTTTAAATTATCTACACTGGTAGTGCACAGTTTTCAACTCTTTGATGCTATCGATGTAAACTTGTATTAGATTCTTTAATAAACATTAATTCTACGGTTCCTCGTGGACCGCTGTCTTTCTACAATGACTTCAGTAATAATATTATTCGACCTCTGTCTCGTTCGAAACATTTCCACTTTCATCTGGTTCTTCAGTCGGCAATAATCCCTCACGATATAAGAATGCTACAATATCCGCATCTTGCCCACTCGAACCTGATTCACGAATATCCGACATTACCGGATTTTCCGTTTGTCTTGTCTTTGTGTTTACCTCCACGAGATAATTGAGATAGCATGATCTGGAACACTTAATTCTTTTAGCAAGTTTTAAATTTCTTTGAAATTTCTTGAAACTTTCGTTGCTACGACTTTTCGTCCATTTCCTTTCGATTAATTAGGCACCAATTACGAGATTAATCCTAGATTATTTCTCTCTCTGGTTTTAATCGTTCACATTTTGCACGAGAATTTCGATACTGAATTCCTGGAGGACTCACTCGATATAAATAGGAGCATCTGATAAAGCAATTGACGCATGCTAGACTAACTAATACGGAAGTTCTTCTTCCAAGTTAAACGACCATTTCAGCATATTACTTGCAGAACAATACTGCCTGCATGTACATCCAAGTTTTCAGGCGGACCATCGCCTCTAAACTGCATTATACTTGTCATGTCGCAACATTTTCGTAGATTTAATACATAACGCTGTTTCGTGCAACAGATGGACGTGCCAAGCAAAATACTGATCATCCGAATGCAGTTCGAAGTCATCTCGATCTAAACCGTCAAAATGTACCCTGTTGGAATTCCTGTAATTCTCCCAGTATTTTTCTTACACGCTCTTCAAGAGCTACACGCTTTCCATTCAAGACTTCTTGTAACATCTAGCAAATCCTGCTCGATTTCTTCAGAGCTCCTAAAAATACTTCTGCTCAGCTCATCCAACACTGCCACCATCTGTTTCACCCATCACCATGCATCTGTTGCAATATCTGCAGAAAGTTCTGGAATTAATTCTTCGTAAAGTTAGATCACTCACGATTGAAATAATATCTCTGCGATCTGAAGCAGTTGAAACTCAGCTAATTCTAGTAAACAAAATCGTCTGCATTTGCACTGTCAGTCTTGATTTAAACGTTCTGCAACTCGAAACAATATCACATGGGTCGAAGAATCATTATTTAATTCCACCATCGCTTTAAAATCACTCGGTGGTTTACCCGATAAAAATCTTCTGGCATTAAAACTCCATTACAGATACACTCGAATCTGGATCCAGGTTAGTAACGCACCCAAAATAGATTGTTCTGGGTATCGAAATTTGCTGCGAGAATTCTTCCTTCAAATTGTTCGTCCATTTTGTCCATCGACGCTTTCTTTCATTCCATACATATGCCATATTTCACCATAAAATCCACAGAAAACAGAGACAGAACCTTCAGAAAACCATTTTTCTCCGTCCGATTTCGTCAATCCTGATGCCTTGTAGACGGACGCAAGAGCAAACAACTAGCGGTCAATCCAACACTCAAGTAGATAATCCACATTCTATACTCGCCACGAAATCTTCATCCAATGACATCGTTAGTCTCTTTCTTCCACTGTTCACGTTGACGATCGATCTGTTAACTCCAAACGATATTCTTTTAAAAAGTATCTGAACGATCTGGAAGGGACCACTGGATGCCACTGAAGGTCCAAACAATGCTTTCAAATCCATCACGACCATTGAGCCCTGAATCTTTTCTTCCACCCGAGCCTATCACATTTCACCCAGAAGCCTCCCAGCCAATCACCCACCATAGAACTCTCCCAAGGAGTTTAACCAACTCTACATTCTCCCAAGAAACCCTTGCTTTTCCAAAACCTTCGCAACGCCATGACCTCTGCCCATAACACCATAGTCTCTATACAAGCATAGATCACAGGAAACCAGGCTGTGACACCTTCCATTGATGAACACACACCCACACATTCCCACACCACTCACACCAAACGTTGGCAATTGGAGTATAATCACACCAGCACTGTGTGAGGCATCTGCATGGTCTGAATACTGGTGCTTTTTCTCTAAATAATCAGAATCACATGATTACACAGACTTATATGTTAAAACGATCCATACTTCACAATAATTAGCTGTTATAAGATCCCACAACAACAACAATATCAATAATCTCCTAAATAACAATTAACTGTTTATTTAACCAGTGCATCCAGAATGATCATCAGCTTGTATTCTACTTCAAGACACTGTATTGAATGACAATGATCACAGCATCTCAACTATTTCACCATCTTCTGACGTCTAAATGTTCTGCACAATTGATCTAAAATTTCATTCACTTGAGATACTGTTGTAGACCCACAACCTTTGTTTCTCAAGGTACGAGGAATTCCTTTTGGCATAAGGCTAATTAAGGAATTCTTTTGTCACACGGACTCACCTTTGCAATAGCAAACGTCTAAATGTGTCTAGCAATTTCAATTTTTTCCGGAACTGTATTTTCTGAACAATCTTCCGTTTCTAAATAATGAACGGTTTGTTTAATCATCCATGGATTGGCTAAGGCAGCTCGTCCAATCATACCATCTCCAGCAACTTCAATCTTTTCAGTATCTTGAGGAGAGTCGAACATCGCCATTTCCACTCGGCGGAACGCGTGTTGAAGTTTTTCTTTCACTTCCCAAGAATTTCCCAGTTAGCTTCCATCATCATTTGCACACGAGTTCGATCATGGCCATCGCAACAGGCCTGCACCTGCTCGTCGGCCGCAGGCATATTTTCAACACGCATCTCTGAAATGTTCATCATCCTCCAACCATTGTGTACGCATACTGTGACAGGTTTTCGCCCACTGCATCTGCAATGGCGCGGCAGCGATTTCACTGCGCGGCTGGATCTAATAAACCACGTTTGCAACCCGCTCGCTTTTATAACCTAGCCGTACGGGGCATCCTCATTAGTAGTCAATGACCGTCGCTAACTTCTGTATTTTCTGCAACATAGGTTTTGCAGCTCACTAATGTCTTTATTTCCGCCCATAATTTGGACGCTCGAATGGATATTCATTTGCCCAATATGCAACATACTTAGCAATGCTTGCATTTCAAAATTGAGATTCCTTTTATCTGCAACTGCTTCGCAAACCAACTCAGCTGCGTCCAAATTCTTTTACCTGTTACACGCTGAAAGCCGACTCACTAATCACCGCCATCGTAACGATCACTGGATTGTCAATTTGAATACACCCGATCGCCATCATCATTTCTCACTTTTCAATCATTCTCTGTAGGCTTCTTCGTCATAGATAGCCATCATTCGATGTGGCTATCTGGTTTATTTCTCTAATATAAAAACTGCACACGAAAATGATTTCTCTCCTTTGCAGTCATTATCTATGCCACTATTTTCAGCAAGTCTGCAAGAGTAATCAAAAAGCGCATCACGGTCTCCCACATGAGTAAACAAGGTCATCATGGGACGACCGTCTTCTACCACGAATCGTTCTACCAGAACTTGCGCCGCTTTATGAATCCATCTGGAAGGAACCACTTCTCGTTTCACTAGCTCTTTCCAAGAAGCTGTCGTTAGTCATCCCATAGGAAGTAAGTTGAATTCGTAACATAATATCGCAGTAACAATGGAGGAACAGTTAGCATAACATTGACCAAGAAATCAATGACTTCTTCTACTTTGCGTTCGTCTCTCTCAGCTTCAACGGTCCGCTGTGCATCCGACGTGATGGAACCGTACGAGTATCAAGGCGGGCTAATTCAGTTAGGAATGGATTGATCTCCAAACACGTTTTGGCGGCAAATGGATCAGCAAGCGTTTCCATTCAGTTGTTCCATCAGTGTTCCGGTTCTTCAATACTCGCTTGGCTGCAAAATGTACCGCACGCCAGGCACTTTCATTGCCGTCTTCCTCTTCCAATGCTGATCTAAATCTACGTGCTCGAGCTGATCTGTTACTTGGCCTACAAACTAATAAGTCCACTTTGTCCGTTGATTCCTTTAAAACATGCGCTAAATCCTCATGTGCTTATAAGAATCTGAACTAA
>BNJS01001554.1_pt1 | contig 77632 bp, 121 predicted proteins | sample 8540461 | NCBI WGS metagenome assembly BNJS01 (sample SAMD00202454, study PRJDB9452) | human saliva metagenome | isolation source: human saliva | place: Japan
TTGATTGCAAGCGAAAACCGTTGATTTGACAACATTTATTTATGCACACGCGCCCGTGTGTTCCATTTTGTTTTAAAACCTTTACAATTGTTGTTATATCAACGTTTTTGACATTTCGCTTCGTTTTTGTTTTTCGCTTTCAATTGTCTGACATTTCAATTTAAAAATTTTAATAAAAAGACTATCAAAATTGGATAGTCTTGAAAAATCAATTTTAAGAAAAATTATTTTTCGATAGAAGCTACTGAACCAGCACCTACGTAACGTCCACCTTCACGGATAGAGAATTTAGTACCGTTTTTCGATAGCAACTGGGTGAATTAATTCCAACTTCCATAGTTACGTTGTCACCAGGCATTACCATTTCAACGCCTTCTGGTAACAAGCAAACACCAGTGATGTCTGTTGTACTGGAGTAGAATTGAGGACGGTAGTTAGTGAAGAATGGAGTGTGACGTCCACCTTCTCTCTTTAGTTAATACGTAAACTTCAGCTTTGAATTTAGTGATGTGGGTGATTGTTCCTGGTTTAGCAAGAACTTGTCCACGTTCGATGTTGTCACGTGTAACACCACGTAATAATGTACCAATGTTATCCCCTGCTTCAGCATAGTCTAACAATTTACGGAACATTTCAACACCTGTAACAGTTGTTTTAGAAGTTTCTTCTGAAATACCAACGATTTCAACTTCGTCACCAACACGAACTTGTCCACGTTCAACACGACCTGTAGCAACAGTACCACGACCTGTGATTGAGAACACGTCTTCGACTGGCATCATGAATGGTTTGTCAACGTCACGTTCTGGAGTTGGGATGTATTCGTCAACTGCAGCCATTAATTCTAAGATTTTTTCTTCGTATGAAGCGTCGCCTTCTAAAGCGCGTAAAGCAGAACCTGAAACAACTGGAGTGTCATCGCCTGGGAAATCGTATTCTGATAATAAGTCACGAACTTCCATTTTCTACTAATTCTAATAATTCTTCATCGTCAACCATGTCAACTTTGTTTAAGAATACAACGATGTAAAGGAACACCTACTTGACGTGATAATAAGATGTGTTCACGTGTTTGTGGCATTAGGGCCGTCAGCTGCAGATACTACTAGATAGCACCGTCCATTTTGAGCAGCACCAGTGATCATGTTTTTAACGTAGTCCGCGTGTCCTGGGCAGTCAACGTGAGCGTAGTGACGAGTGTCAGTTTTCGTACTCAACGTGAGCTGTATTGATTGTGATACCACGTTCGCGTTCTTCTGGAGCTTTATCGATTGAACTGTAATCTTGAGCTTGCGCAGAACCTTTCTTAGCTAATACATGTTGTAATAGCAGCAGTTAATGTTGTTTTTACCGTGGTCAACGTGGCCGATTGTACCAATGTTAACGTGTGTTTTGAACGGTCAAATTTTTCTTTTGCCATTTAAATGATTCCTCTAATAATTGAGTTTTGTTAGATTCTATAACAGTATCTACCGAGTGTAATTATACCAAAGAACTCTCTCTAAAAATCAACTGGTTATGACTGACATAACCAGCTGATTCAGTTCATTTGATAGGATGCAGTGCTGAATTATTCTCCCGTTACCGCCGTTTTTCTTAATGATTTCTTCTGCAGTACTCTAGGAACATCTTCATAGTGGTCAAATGTCATACTGAAAGTACCACGACCTTGTGTTGCAGAACGTAATGTAGTTGCGTAACCGAACATTTCTGATAAAGGAATCATACCTTTAACGATTTGTGCGTTACCACGAACTTCAGAACCTTCAACGTCCACGACGAGCGTTAACGTGTCCCATTACATCTCCGAAGTATTCTTCAGGAACTGTAATTTCAACAGCCATCATAGGTTCTAAGATAGCAGGTTGAGCTTTCTTAGCAGCAGCTTTCAATGCCATAGAAGCGGCAACTTTGAAGGCTGTTTCAGATGAATCGACATCATGGTATGCATCCATCGTAAAGTTTAGCTTTGATGTCAACTATTGGATAACCAGCTAATACCCCGTTTTCCATAGCATCTTTCAATCCAGCTTCAACTGCAGGGATGTATTCACGAGGAACTACCCCACCGACAATAGCGTTTTCGAATTCGAATCCAGCACCTTCTTCGTTAGGAGTAAATTCAATCCATACGTGACCGTATTGACCTTTACCACCATTCGATTGACGAACGAATTTACCTTCAGCTGCAGTAGAAGCACGGAATGTTTCACGGTAAGATACTTGAGGAGCACCTCATGTTAGCTTCTACTTGAACTCACGACGGCATACGGTCTACGATGATATCCAAGTGTAACTCCACCCATACCAGCGATAACTGTTTCACCAGTTTCTTGGTTAGTGTAAGCACGGAATGTTGGATCTTCTTCTGCAAGTTTTTGTAAAGCAATACCCATTTTATCTTGGTCAGCTTTTGATTTAGGTTCAATAGCAACCTCGATAACTGGATCAGGGAATTCCATTGATTCTAAGATAACTTCAGCTTTTTCGTCACATAATGTGTCCTGTAGTTGTATCTTTAAGACCAACTGCAGCAGCGATGTCTCCTGAGAATACTTCTGGAATTTCTTGACGAGAGTTCGCGTGCATTTGTAGGATACGTCCTACACGTTCACGTTTACCTTTCGTTGAGTTCTTAACGTATGAACCTGATTGTAAAGTACCAGAGTACACACGGAAGAATGTTAAACGACCTACGAATGGGTCAGTCATAACTTTGAAGGCCAATGCTGAGAATGGTTCTTCATCAGATGAATGACGTTCTACTTCTTGGTCTGTGTTAGGGTCTACCCCTTTAATTGAAGGAACATCTAATGGAGATGGTAAGTAGTCAACTACTGCATCTAACATTAATTGTACCCCTTTGTTTTTGAAGGCAGAACCACATAATACTGGGTAGAATTCTACCGCACATGTAGCTTTACGGATAGCTGCTTTTAATTCAGCCTCTGAAATTTCTTCACCTTCTAAATAACGTTCCATTAAAGCTTCGTCAGTTTCAGCAACTGCTTCCACTAATTTTTCACGCCATTCTTCAGCTAAATCTTGTAAATCTTCAGGGATATCTGTTTCTTGGATATCTGTACCTAAGTCATTAGTATAGATTTCAGCTTTCATTTTGATTAAGTCAATGATACCAGTGAAGTTGTCTTCAGCTCCGATTGGTAATTGAATTGGGTGTGCATTCGCTTGTAAACGTTCGTGGATTGTACGTACTGAATATAAGAAGTCAGCACCGATTTTATCCATTTTGTTTGCAAATACGATACGTGGAACTCCGTATGTTGTAGCTTGACGCCATACAGTTTCTGTTTGAGGTTCTACCCCAGATTGAGCATCAAGTACAGCTACCGCACCATCTATACACGTAGAGAACGTTCTACTTCAACTGTGAAGTCCACGTGCCCTGGAGTGTCGATGATGTTGATACGGTGACCTTTCCATTGTGCTGTTGTAGCAGCTGATGTAATAGTGATACCACGTTCTTGTTCTTGTTCCATCCAGTCCATTTGTGAAGCTCCTTCGTGAGTTTCACCAATTTTGTGGATTTTACCAGTGTAATAAAGTACACGCTCAGTCGTTGTAGTTTTACCTGCATCGATGTGGGCCATGATACCAATATTACGAGTGTTTTTCAGAGAATTCTCTTTTGCCATCTTCGTTCTACACCTCTTTCATATTTCTAACAATAAGTGAGACCAAAAAGGTTGAAAAACCTTTTTAATCTTACCAACGATAGTGAGCAAACGCTTTGTTCGCTTCAGCCATTTTATGTGTATCTTCACGTTTCTTAACAGAAGCACCTGTGTTGTTCGCAGCATCCATAATTTCTTTAGCTAAACGAACTTCCATTGTGTCTTCACCACGTAGACGTGAGTAGTTTACTAACCAACGTAAAACCCTAATGTAGTACGACGGTCTGGACGAACTTCCACAGGAACTTGGTAGTTAGAACCCCCTACACGACGGGCTTTAACTTCAAGAACAGGCATAATGTTTTTCATTGCTTGTCTGAAAACTTCCGATGGATCGTTTCCAGTTTTTTTCTTTAACGATATCAAATGCGTTATATAAGATTGTTGCAGCTTTTACCACGTTTTTCCATCTACCATTAAACGGTTGATTAAACGAGTAACTAATTTTGAATTATAAATTGGATCAGGTAAAACATCACGTTTTGCGACAGGACCTTTACAGAGGGCATTTATAATCCTCCTTTCATTTTAATGAGTGTTTTATTTAAAATTATTTTTTTAGGACGTTTAGTACCGTATTTAGAACGACCTTGCATACGGTTGTTAACTCCTGCAGTGTCTAAAGCACCACGAATGATATGGTAACGTACCCCTGGTAAGTCTTTTACACGTCCACCACGGATTAATACAACGCTGTGTTCTTGTAAGTTGTGACCGATACCTGGAATGTACGCAGTTACTTCGATTAAGTTAGATAAACGTACACGGGCATATTTACGTAACGCTGAGTTAGGTTTTTTAGGTGTCATAGTACCTACACGAGTACATACACCACGTTTTTTTGTGAGAGTTTGTATTCGTTTGTGATTTTTGAAACTGTTATAGCCTTTTACCTAACGCTGGAGAAGCTGATTTCTCAACTGCTGATTTACGAGGGTTTACGGACTAATTGGTTAATAGTTGGCATTAAGCTCTTCCTCCTTCCTAACGGGTTCTTCTTGGTCCACACTTCCGGTGGACCATTTTTGATTAAAAATTAAAAGACATCACTGTCTCATAAAATGGCCTTCTTACCAGTCAGCACGACTGATTTTGATTACTTATCAGGAATCAGGTATAAAAGCACCTCTAATAGAATAGCATTTCTACTTCAACACGTCAAGAATTTTCTTAAGAGAAAATACTACCTTTTTATTCGGTGCATTATATATAGAAGAAACTCACTCCACAAATAAATATCCACCGGCTTAACCGGTGGATATTTATTCGATTATTTATTGTTGTTAAAGAAAGACATCCACTCTCCGCGTCTTATAATAAGCATCTCTTCGGCCTTCATACAATTGTACTCCGTCTTTTTCAAAAATATTAGCTCCTATAATACTCTCCATTGCTATATTAGCTGAATCCTTCTTCAATTTATCCTTAGGACGTGCAATAATCAGGTTCTTTGTTTTTCTGTCACTCCCTTTGAATCGTAAATGCAGTTTCTTCTCAACAAATGTATGATGTGTCATAATTTTTCCTCCTCATTTCTATTCATAATCTAATAAGTCTTACACTTATAAAAACAAATTTAGGAGTTAAATTGCTATGCTCTAAGAGATTTTTTCTGTGAACAATTGTAATTTTGTAATGCTACTTAGGCAGTTTTTTCCTTTTTACTTTCACTTCTACATCATATCCACATCGATAAGCTAAATCCAACAGAGTAAGAATAGTTGGATTATGGTCTCCGCTCTGCAATCTCGAAAGATTTGATGCTTTAAGATCGACTTCTTTTGCAAAATCTTCTAAAGAAAGTCCTGTCACCGTTTGTAACTTTGTCATTTGTAACGCAACTCGCTGCATCATCATTTCCTTTTCTAAATCATACTCAAACGTCGGATATTCTGATGAAAGCTTGCAAAGTTTTGAAGTTAGGTACGTCCTCATCGTCCATCTCCTCCTTAACATTTTTTGAAAGGGTTATTAGCAATCCGTGTTTCCCTTTATACCATCGGCCCCATTTTTGAATCATCTCTTCTGTTAATCCATCTTCTTGCAGTATTTTTAATATGGCTGCATACTTTACTTTTTCTTCGTATGAATACTCATCTAGCTGATCTACCATATCTTTTTCGATTTTAAACTTGCGCTTCATCTCTCCCACCTCCACACCTTAAAATTATCATATAGATAATTATCACATATGATAATCTTGCTCTTTTTATAGTATTATTTTTGCTCAAATAAATATCCACCGGCTTAGCCAGTGGATATTTATTGGTCTAATTAAAAAGAGACAGGCGAAATCGCCTGCCTCAAAATAGTGATTATTAAGCTTTTCCTGTTGAACCGAAGATGTCCATTGTTTCTTTTGTAATCTTAACGATTGCATCGAAACCAGGTTTGATAATTTTACGTGGGTCATAAACACCAGCGTCTGCATTTAATTTAGCACGAACTGCTGCTGTCCATTGTTGTTGTAATTCAGTGTTAACGTTGATTTTAGCATGTCCACGTTCGATTGCTTTTTTTGATTTGGTATTCTGGGAATACCTGATCCACCGTGTAATACTAATGGAGCACCTGTAGCTTCTGAGATTGCTAACATTTCATCGAAACCTAAAACTGGTTCGCCTGAGTAAGTTCCGTGAACTGAACCTAAAGCTGCTGCTAATGCATCAATTTTAGCTTCTTTAACCATACGTACACATTCGTTTAAGTCAGCGTAGTTGATTCCTCCAGTTACGCCATCTTCAGTACCACCTACAGTACCTACTTCAGCTTCAACTGAAACTCCTTTTGGATGTGCATATTCTACAACTTCTTTCGTTAATTCGATGTTTTCATCGATTGGGAAGTGAGAGTGGTCAAACATTACTGAGCTGAATCCAGCGTCGATGTATTGTTTACATACTTCTACTGAAGAACCGTGGTCTAAGTGTAATGCTACTGGAACAGTGATGTTCATTGCATCTAATAATGCATTTACCATAGCTGAAACAACTTTTGGTCCACCCATGTATTTACCAGCGCCTTCAGATACACCTAAGATAATTGGTGAGTTAGCTTCTTGAGCTGCTGTTAATACTGCTTGTGTCCATTCTAAGTTGTTGATGTTGAATTGACCAACAGCGTATTTACCTTCTTTAGCTTTTTGTAACATTTCAGTCATGCTTACTAAACGACTCATGTTTTAGTTCCTCCTTGATGCTTACAGCATTTATTTTTAACGGTCTTATTATAACTTATTTCCTTTCATTTTTCCACCTTTTGTCGTTTTATTACAGTTTCTTAAGGTTTATCACGATTTGGTTGCGCTCTCTTTTTTCGAAACAGTTTATATAAGACGAATCCAGCAATCGCTATACCTATAATTGCAACGGAAGACTCTCTCCATGAAATGACCACTCCGTTCGGCCTTGCATTGCCATTTTCTGAACCTATATGACGTTCCCTAGCAAACTCACGCACTACTTCCTGAGCCACGTTAAATGGATAGAACTTATCCAGAGATAACTCACCTTTTACATTTGAGATACCTCCTTCTACTAAAGGAAATTCATGAAACAATACTTTATAAGCTCCATCCACTTTTTATAAGCACCACCGGAACTTGTAACTCTTTTAGAAACGGCAAAAATAATCTTTTTCTACATTTAAGTATTCTTTTTCAATCACTTCCTGAGCCACTTTTATAATTGAATGCGTATTCTTCTCATAAGTGCTCACATAAGCAACCATCCATTTTCCTTGTGACTAAATCAGTTTTTCTCCTTCTTCTTTTGTCAGATACCCTGCTTCATTTTGGTCTCTATTTCCGACGAATTGGCTGGGCCTCCCTATATAAAGATTCGCCTCTTTCTCTAGTGTAGGATTCTTTATCGGAACCACCCATTTGTAGTGACTATCAGTTATGATACGTTCAATTTCTTCACTATCTAGAATCTTTTTCCTCTTTAAATAGCGGAACGTCATAATACATCTTGACTGCATGGTCAAAAGTCAACACTTTCTATACGTTCGTCCCCATCGCGAGACATATTGAGAATTTCTTCTTCTAGATGAAGGATTTCGTCCTTAGACTGAATCAGTTACCGTTTCACCATACACACTAGCTGAATCTAAACTGCAATAGCAATAAAATTATCAAAACCGTAAAAACAACAGAAGATTCTTAGCAGACACCTATTTGACTTATCCATCACCATACACCCTTCCTGCAACGATTTCCTGCAACAAAAACTATCAACTACTGCTTTCAACTAAATTATATATCTACCAGCAGAGTAATTCCAGAGGGTATTGTGATTAAAATATTTATTTCCATATATTCTAAAAATTACTATTTAAATAGGAATTAATTCGGGGTATAATACAATTACTACAGGTTTTGGAGGGGAATTTATGAGGCAATTCACAGAATGACAAAAATCAAACGAATGGAATTTTATGGGGTTTTGTATCTTATCTGCATTTACGATTACGGCAGGATTCCTTACTCGGCCCTCTGCGAAAGAAAGCATAGAGACTGTTCAAACATCGAGAGCATCATCTGAACAAAATCAAGAGGATGCCGCTACTCAAATAAAGTCTCAGTCTCCACCAACGAATAAACAAGTTGCTCGCATCACCGCGAGTGGGGATATGCTCTATCACGATATTGTTTATGGCAGTGCGTTTGACGGGAATTCGTATGATTTTCAAAAATGACTACGAACAAATTACTCCACTCGTATCTAGCGCAGACTTAGCGATTGGGGATTTCGAAGGGACCATTAATCCAAACAAGCCCCTTGCTGGCTACCCGATTTTTAACGCTCCTGAAGAAGTGATTCAAAGCATTAAAGATGCCGGATACGACGTACTTGACTTAGCGCATAACCATATTCTTGATACAGGCATCGAAGGTTTGAAATACACAGCCAATGCTTTTCCGCAAAAATGGACTTGATATTTTTCGGGGTAAAGGTCGACCCATCAGAAGGCATCCTTGTAAAAGAAGTCAACGGCATTAAAGTGGCTATCCTTGGATTTGCGTATGGATTTAATGGAATCGAAGCTACTCTCACCGACGAAGAATACAACAATCATCTATACGATTTAAATATGCAAAAAGTGAAGCAGCTCATCCAGCGTGCTGAAGAAATCGCCGACTTTACGATTGTATTGCCACAAATGGGAGAAGAATATCACCTCCATCCAACACAAGGGACAAATCGATACGTATCACCAAATGATCGAGATGAGGGTGCCGATGTCGTTTTTGGCGGACATCCACACGTCATTGAACCAACCGAAACGATTACAAAAAGACGGTGAAAAAGAAATTCATCATCTACTCGATGGAAATCTCCTTTCGAACCAACGCGTCGAAACGTTGGAAAACATCTGGACCGAGCGTGGCGTGATTATGGATATCACCATCGAAAAAGAAAACGGCAGGACGACCCTCACAAGTGTTAAGGCTCATCCAACATGGGTTTCACGTACTGAAATCGACCGCAGCTTTATGGGAGGACCAGCTTACGACTATCAAGTCTTTCTCGCAGAAAACTATATGCCAGGCGGCCCTCTAGAACATACCGTAGACAAAAACGCTCGAGCGAATTCAGTCCGCTTATACAGAAGTAAACAAACTGTTAAATATTAAATTCTAAGTACGCAAAAGGCGCCTCCTACTCGACAGGAAGCGCCTTTTACTATTTTAAATTAACCAACACGTTCTGAAACGTATTTAATAATTTTATTTGGAGTATCGATTTCTTCGTAAGTTACTTCTGTTGGAGCCACTTCGATACCAAACTCTTCTAAGCGAACAAGAAGTTCAACGAACGCTAATGAATCCATTAACCCTTCTTCTTTTAAATTGATGTCTTTATCTTCGTATACTACTTCATCTTCGCAAATTTCTTCTAGAATTTCTAAAATTCTTTCTTCCATGGAAATCCCTCCTATTGCATTGAAATTAATTTACTTATCCATAATAATGGTTTTCCTGAAAAAATCAAGAATCCAAACATCACTAAATGCATTGTGATGATCCAACTTGTAATTTTATACCAAGTCTTATTCTTGTTTTTCTTATAAAACTTCGATTTCTTCTGATACCATTCAAACGACGCCATCAGCACTCCGTGATACACACCGTAGATGATGTAGTCCAGTGTCACCCCATGCCAAAATCCCATAAAGGTCATGTTGATCATATAGGCAACCATCGCCGTCGTCAGCCTCTTCTTAAAGACTTTCTTACGCATGAATCGCATGACAACACGCGAGAAAACAAAGTCACGTAGCCATGTCGAAAGCGTAATATGCCATCTGTTCCAGAAGTCTTTAATGTCGATACTGATAAATGGGAAGTTAAAGTTCATCGGCGTTTCAACACCTAGAATATTACTTGCCCCTACTGCCATTAAACTGTATCCAGCAAAGTCAAAGAACAAGTATGCGGTGTAAAGATACATATACCCGACGAGATAGGTCACATCTTTCCCCATCGGCCCATTCATCTGTTGAAATACCATTCCGGATAATACCAACTTTATAGAATAAACCTAACACTAACCTAAAAAAATACCTGTACCTGCGAGTTCTAAATACTCCACTCGGCTTCTTTGTTTCTGCCAATCGTCCATAAAATCTGCGACTACGGTCAATCGGTCCGAACTAAGCGCTGGAAAGAATAACAAGAAATGTGTGTAATCGAGAACAGACATCGGCTTTTTCAATCAACCCGTCATACATCTCAACTATGATTTGGACTAATTTGAAGGTCATATATGAAATCCCTAAAAATCCAAATCCATTCACCTTAAATACTGGCAATAGTTTCACCACAATTAACGGCAATCCTGCTAACAACACCATGATTGGCATCGTCTTCTTCCACTCTTTAAGCTTAGAGGTCAACTGCATCAAAATGTACCCCACCAATACAAATCCCAATAGTGCAATCAGTTGGTCCGGTGTTTTATTGAACACGAAATAGACCATCACTAATGAGAATAGTAATGATAGATAATACGTAGATTTTTGAAAGACATTTAATATGAATGCTACGATTAATACGAGTCCTAGCGTCATGAAGAAAGAGAGACCTTCAAAATAATGCATCGACTACACAAGCTCCTTTAATTGTTTTTTATCAATTTTACCATTGTTATTTAATGGCATTTCGTCTAAGAAGACGACTTTCTTTGGAATCATATATTCCGGCACATGTTGCGCCAATTCTTTTTCACAGAGTTTGACTGTTTCAAAACGTTTTTTTCAATCGGCTCGTTATACACGACAAACGAAGTAATGGATTTTACTTTTCCATCTGCCATCGAAGGAACCGTTGCGGCCTGACGAATTTTCGGATTCTTCAATAAGTTATTGTCGATATCTTCCAACTCGATACGGTGCCCATGTAATTTGATTTGGAAATCGATTCGTCCTTCGCAGAATAATAAATCCCCTTCGAAATGCCCCACGTCCCCCGTACGATATGCACGCTCACCGTCTACTTCAAAGAAATGTTTTTCGCATTCATTTTCAGGGTTTTCATAATAACCTTTCGCGACTGTAGTTTCCCCTACAAATGATGATTTCGCCGCTTTCTGGGCCATCAATTAACACGGTCGTTCCAGGTTTAATCACACCCACAGGCAGATTATCTGGATACTTCTCTAACAATTCTCGTGTTAATGGCATCCATGTTACCATAACGGTTGATTCCGTTGGTCCATATGTGTTCACCACTTCCGCACGTGGAAATCGTTCCATTAGTTTTTCAACAGTGGTACTGAATAACTTCTCCCCGCAGAAGACGAACTGCTCTAATTCAGGAAGCAAATCTTGGTTAAAACTTGGATCCACTAAGCACATTTCCGCAAATGACGGCGTTGAAATCCATACAGTTGCCTTGATTCTTCTAATGTTTTAAATAAAACTTTAAAATCTTGCAAATGCTCTTTATCAATTTGAACAAGTGGCGCATGCATATAGAGTGCTGGCCAAAGCGACATCACCGATAAATCAAATGAGAATGGCGGATGCCCAAGAAAAACTTGAGGCCCTTTCTCTTTGTAATAACCCGTATACCAATCTAAGAAGTGGTTCAAGTTATTGTAAGTAATCGAAACTCCTTTTGGCTTCCCTGTACTTCCTGAAGTAAAGATAATATAGAAAATATCTTCACCTTGAACATAATGTTCTTTTGAAATACGTTTGGTCGTTGAAGCAATCACTTCTTTCGCTTCAGGGACTGTCAACGTTGGTGCATCTAGTGAAATTTCTTCACTCACGAGTACGACTGGACTCTTCACGGTTGCGATAATATCTTCAACGCGGTCGATTGGTGTATTCACATCAACCGGACAATAGGCATGACCTGATTTCACACAAGCCAAGAAATAGACCAACATAAATGGATGCTTATGCCCATAAACAACGATTGGAGATTTATCCCCTTTGTACGTTTCATGTAAGTACGCTGCTAATTTATCCGAGTACTCCCAGACAAGACTTGCTGTCAACTCTTCTTCCGGCATTAAATCGTGTCGGTAAACAACTTTATCTTGTTTCGTATTTAATTCTAATTGTTCTAATAATGGTTTCATAATCCGCTCCCGAGCACCTTTTCAAAATCTCTTTCTGAAAAACAACTGTTCTATTTTCAGATACAAAAGAATTATAGCATACGGCTTCTTTTCTTGCCTATGACAATTCCACAAAATATTAAAAGTTTTTAACGTTTTTATATAAAAAGAGGCCGAAAAACATTTCGACCCTTTTTCCACTCATTTTTCTTACGCAAGTCTGCTTTAAGAAATACTTCACTTCAATTTCAACACCAAGTGCTAATACACGCTCATCGATGTCGAATTTTTTTCATGGTGGTGCCCTATAAGCTGTCTCTTCGCCAGATTGGCTTCCTAATAAAGCCATAAACACCAGGTTTATTCACTACGTAATCCGCAAAAGTCATCGGCACCCATTGACAATTCATAATTTGTAATGAGGGTTATCAACCCCCTCTACTTGTGCAACCACTTTTTGGAATTCTTCAGCTAACTCTGGAGTGTTAATGACTGGAGCTGCTGCATCATACCAATCAATTTCAAATTCACAACGATTGAGTTCAGCAATTCCTTTGGCAATACGTGTAACAGCTTCTTTTAAGTGTTCACGTGTTTCATGGCTAAACGCACGAATCGTTCCTTCGATTTCAGCGTCGTTAGCAACGATATTATAGCGAGTTCCGGCATTTAATTTACCCACTCCGACAACAGCACGGTCGATTGGATTCACTTCACGAGCGACGATGGTTTGCAAAGCCACAACCACTTCACTGGCTGTCACTAGCGCATCATGCCCTAAATGAGGACGTCCTACGTGAGCGCTCTTTCCTGTGATTTTGATTTTGAAAATATCACATGAAGCATTCACCGGTCCACCTTTAACTGCAAACGATCCGACAGGCAATCCTGAATTGACGTGAATCGCAAATGATTCATCGATGTTGTCAATTTTTCCAGAAGCGACAAATTGCTTCGCTCCCGCACCGATTTCTTCTGCTGGTTGAAATGCGATTAAGACGGTCCCTGCAAAGCTGTCTTTCAATTCGTTCAGGACTCTTGCCGTTCCTAACCCCATTGTCGTATGCGCATCATGTCCGCAGGCATGGTTTAACCCAGGACGTTTAGAAGCATAAGGTTTGCCAGTGCAGTCAGGAAGTTCTAGCGCATCGATATCGGCACGAAGTAAAACGGTCTTTCCTTCTCCTTTACCACCTTTTAATAATAGCTAACGTCCCTGTTTCGGCCACTTTTTTTCAAATGGGATTCCAAATGCAGTTAATTCTTTTTGAATGTAGGCAGCAGTATCGTACTCTTTTAAGCTTGATTCTGGATTTTCATGAAAATGTCTTCTTGTTGCGACAAGATATTCGTTTAACGCTTGTGCTTTTTGTTTAATTTCGCTCATCGTTTTTGCCTTCTTTCATTGAATAAAGAGGCATGCTAGGCACGCCTCTTAAGGTTTTTATTTTAATTTAGCTTTTTTCCCAAACTGGTACGTTAGCACCTTTTGAAACTTCTTCGATTTTCTTAGCTGTTTCTGGTGATTGGTAGTATTCTACGATTTTTTTGTAAACTTCGTTGTTTTCATTACCTTCTTTAGCAGCGATTACGTTGTAGTAAGGTTGTGAAGAATCAGTAATTTGTTCAATAAAGATAGAGTCTTTTGTTGGTTTGGAATCCAGCTTCAACAGCGAAACCGTTGTTGATTAATGAAGCAGCAACATCATCTAAAAGCACGAGCTGTTTGTCCAGCAGGTAATTCTTTTGATTTGGATGTTTTTAGGATTTTTTCAACGATGTCATCTTTAGTTGCTAAAGTGTTGTTAGGATCTTTTAATTTGATTACGCCAGCTGCGTGTAGTAAACGTAATGCACGTGAGTTGTTTGAAGTATCTTCAGGAATAGCAATTGTATCGCCATCTTTTAATTCACTTACGTTTTTGATTTTCTTAGAGTAAACACCCATTGGAGCAATTACAGTGTAGCCGATTGGTTTGATGTGTGTTCCTTGTTCTTTATTGAAACGTTCTAAGTAAATAATTGTTTGGAATGAGTTCAAGTCAACGTCGCCGTTTTCTAACGCTTGGTTAGGTTGTACGTAGTCAGTGAATTCTACTAATTCAACTTCAATACCTTCTTTTTCTTTCAAGCGAGCAATTACATCGTCCCAAACTTCGTGGTTCCCTGCGTTAACCCCGATTTTAACGTGTTTGTTTTCTTGTTTTGCTTCTGATGAAGCTGAGCTTGATGAGTTTGATGTTTGTGCAGCTCCACATGCTGCTAATGTTAATGCTGCCGCTGCAGCTACGAATAATTTTTAATGTTCATTTTGTTTTTCCCCTTTTGAGTTAGTTTGTTTTTGTTTTTTTGATGCGATTGCTCGCATCCTGTGTAGTTGAGTTCGGGCTGTTAGGCTCGAATCCTGTGAGTTGAGCTCGGAAAAGCAGAGGCTCAAGCCTTTTCGAGGTTAGTCCGCACGACTTGTTCCAAGTCCCTTGCGGCTAACCTGCGAACCGTCATCGCTCTAACCGCTTTTTCCTCACATCCTGGTTTTTTATTTAGTGGCTTTTTTTCTCTAAATAGTCACCGATTGCTTGGCAGGTGAAGACGATGATTAACATGATAATTGTGGCTACCACGATTACGTCTCCTTGGAATCGGTTATAACCACGTGAGATAGCTACGTTACCGATACCGCCGGCACCAAACGCTCCGGCCATGGTTGTTAAACCAATTAAGCTGATAATTGTTAGTGAGCTTGCACGAATTAAGCTTGGCAAGCCTTCTTTTTAAGTACACGCGGAAGATAATTTCTAGCGGTGTACATCCCATTGCTTCACTCGCTTCGATAACCCCTTTATCTACTTCAGTCAATGCTAATTGCACTTGACGAGAGTAGAATGGAACGGTTGCGAATACTAGCGGAACGATAGCTCCTGGAATACCAATGGTTGTTCCTACGATTGCACGAGTCACTGGAATCAGTAACATGGCAAGGATGATAAATGGAATCGAACGGAATAAGTTCACCACTTTATCAAGCACCAAGTACAATCCTTTATTTTTCAAGGATGTTTCCCTTCACGTGTTACAACCAGTGTCACACCCTAAAGGCAATTCCTAAGATACCCGCGATTAAACCTGTTAACCCAACCATGATTAATGTATCAAAGGTTGCTTTTTGAATTTCCAACCATACTTTAGCATCGATGTTTGGGAACCAAGTTTTTAAAATCAATAAAGGCTAATAAATTCATCTTAGGCACCTCCCTTTTTCTTCTAAGACTTCTACTGAAACGCCTTGTCCTTTAATGTAAGAAAGTGCACTCTCGATGCTTGCTTGTTCACCAGATAGACCAACCAATAATGTTCCTACTGGAGTTTCTTGGATGATTTCTACGTTGGCGAATAAGATGTTCGCTGCTACTTGGAATTGTGTCGATAATTTCGTAATCAACGGTTCCCCTGTTGAAGCACCGACGAATGAAATTTTCACTAAGTAATCTCCATCCTTCAGATTCAATAACTGTTCGTGTGAGAGAACTGTTTCAATTCCTTGGTTGATATGAGTAGCTGTATCGATAAAGTCTTTCGTTAAGTTGCGTTGTGGATTTGTAAAGATATCAAGCACTGTTCCTTGCTCAATCACTTCACCATCTTCCATTACGGCAACCTTATTACAAATTTCTTTTACGACTTGCATCTCATGCGTGATAATCACAATCGTAATTCCTAATTGCTCATTAACTTTCTTCAACAACTCTAAGATTGAGTAAGTTGTTTTAGGGTCAAGCGCACTTGTCGCTTCGTCACAGAGCAATACGTCTGGGTCGTTGGCTAACGCACGGGCGATCGCCACACGTTGTTTTTGTCCCCCAGAGAGTTGGCTTGGATAGCTATTTGCCTTATCTTCAAGACCAACCAATTGCAGTAGAGAATCAACTTTCTCTTTAATTTCTTTCTTCGTCAACTTCACCAATTTTGGTTCCGCGGTTGGATCAACAGCTGTTTCTCCTTCTTCCACTAGCGGTTTCTTCGCTTTTTTCAGCGGGAAAGCCACATTGTCAAAGACGCTTAACGTATTCATTAAGTTGAAGTGTTGGAAAATCATTCCAATTTTCTTACGTGCGTCACGCAATTCATTTGGTTTCAATTTCAATAAATCTACGCCATTGACTTCCACATTTCCACTAGTAGGACGTTGCAGTAAGTTAATGGTACGAACTAGAGTACTTTTACCTGCACCACTATATCCGATAATTCCATAGATATCCCCGTCTTCCACATCGACAGAAACATTTCGAACGGCTTTTACGACTTTCTTACCTTGCGTAAAGGTCACGTCGATATTTTCTAATTTAATCATGTGTTCTCCTTTCTTTTCTTCAAACAAAAATCGTCCCTCGCTAACATGGGGTTAGCAAAAGGACGAGTCAAATTCTCGTGTTACCACCTTTGTTTATAGTATTCTCACAAATACTATCTCCGTCTGTTTCAATCAAAACAGAAAGCTGTATCGGGCTTACCCGTAATCGCCTAATCATTCAACGATTAACACTCCGAGGCCATCTTCAAAGCTTCCACTCATGTCTCTTTTCACCAACCGAGACTCTCTACTGAAAAGTTCCACTTTTACTCTTCTCATCAACGTGTCTTATAAACATGTTAATAGGATACCAACAAACCACCTTCTAGTCAATTAACACTTTTTTATTGCCGGTTATAACTTTTGGTTATATCTGTTTTAAAACTACTATATAATAGCTAATATTTTTCTAGCCTTTCATTTTCTTGTACAATGAGAATGACAACCTCGAAAGGAGCTTTCTTATGGAGCACGAATTAATTCCTTATAAAACAATGCCGACTTGGACGGCAGAAACATTACCAGAGCCGTTTAGAAAAATGCATAATACCAAAGTGGGGACTTGGGCACACCTCACGATTTTAGAAGGCGCGCTTACCTTCTATGAACTCGATGAAGACGGAAATGTTTTAGCCCAGCATCTCTTTACAAAAGATTCCGAAATCCCATTTGTTGAACCTCAAGCTTGGCACCGCGTTTCACCTGCCAGCGATGACTTGAAATGTTATCTCACTTTTTATTGCACGCCTGAAGATTATTTCGCAAAAAAATACGACCTCACGCGCACACACTCAGAAGTGATTGAGGCAACACCGAAGTTCCCAAAAGGAAAGGTGCTCGACCTTGGAAGTGGCGAAGGACGAAACAGCTTGTACTTGGCGAAAAAAGGCTTCGATGTGACTTCGCTCGACATCAACTCGATGAGCCTTGCGAAATTAGCACAGATTGCGGAAGCAGAAGGGCTTGATATCGATATTCAACCTTATAATATTGAGAGTGCAGATATTCCTGGAGGTCTCTATGACGTCATTATTTCAACAGTGGTACTAATGTTCTTAGATCCGTATGCAATTCCAGATGTGATTGAAAATATGCAATCCCATACAGCACCTGGCGGGTTCAACCTCATCGTAGCGGCCATGTCGACAGAAGACGCGCCATGTCCAGTGAACTTCCCAAAAACATTTGCAAGTGGCGAATTGAAAGACTACTACGCAGGCTGGACATTGCATAAATATAATGAAGACTTTGGTCAACTCCATAAAACGGACGAAAACGGCAATCGTATTAAAATGAGATTTGTGACCATGTTGGCGCAAAAATAAAGATGTGAGCAATCACAATATACTAAATAAAATACGAAAAAGGACATCAGCAAATTTGCTGATGTCCTTTCTTTTATCTTGTGTAGTTGGATGGGAAGACTCACATCCTGGTGTAGTTGAGCTCGCAATCGCAGAAATGGCGTGCGTTTCCCGAAACATCCGCGGAACGTTTCACGTCCCTTCCGGTGTTCCGGTCCAACGTTCCATTTCTGAACGCGATTGCTCACATCCTTTAGTTGAACTCGAAAAGGCAGAAACGACGTCCACTTCGACAAATAGCCGCACGACTGCGAGCAGTCCCTTGCGTTATTTGTCTCCAGTGATTCGTTTCTTAACGCCTTTTCTCGTATCCTTTTATTTGATATACAATGTGTCACCTTTTAACACAAATGTTGTATCTTCAGTGATAGTTTCACCTGTTAAGACTAAGACGTCTTTTCCATCTTTTGTTTCATCAACAACTCGATATTCGCCGTCTTTTTTCACAACTAGTACATTATATTTTAAGTTTTTTCCTTCTTCTGTAGTAGGGATTACAAGCACTTCTGTTACTCCTGTTAATTCAACCGCTTTTGAGAAATCATTGTTTTTAACAATATAGAATTTACCATCTTTTTTGACGATGTTATATCCTTCTCCGATTTCTTTATTCATTTCAACATTCTTCAACTCTTCTGATTCAGTTGTTGAGTTTTTGTCTTTAACGCTATCCGCTGCTTGTTTAATTTTCGCAGCAGCTTCGTTTAATTTATTTTGGTTATCTTGCAAGGCTTGTTGCACCACTTGAGAATTTTTCACTTGTTCTTGTTGCGCTTTTTGGCGGTCCTGTCTTGCTTGAAAACGTTGGAAACGTAAAAATGCATACACTGCAATAATCACAATCGAGATAATAACGCTTAAAATACGACGTCCTTTATTTTCCACTTACATTCACTCCTCTAATAAGATACGTTTATTTTATCATAAACCCGCTTTGTTTCCTATCCTATAAGCACCAAAAAAGCACTTCGGCATCACTACCAAAGTGCTCAATTTTATAAATGATCTGTTGCAGGCGGTGCAACCGTATCTGCAGAAGATGTTGTTTCTGTTGTTGACGGCTCTGGTCTTTGTACCGCTACTTTCGTTAAATCTACAGTAGCCGTTCTCGTCCCATCACTCCACGGAATTTCATAAGCTCTTCCAGAGTATACCCAATCTTGTTTTCCAGCTTCTTGTGCTTTTGAAGATTGGTCCAATTGATCTTTCATCCACGCTAAAGCTTGTTCCAACGTTGCAAATTCTTGTCCCGTATTCCCCTAACGGTTTCAAGCGTTGTGGTGGTGTTGCTACTGTTTCTGAACTTGAAGTAACTGTAGGAGCTTCAGTTGGAGTTGCTTCTCTTGTCTGAGGACCATTTTTCTGACTCTTCTCTTCTGCGTTCTTGGCTTGGAGTTGCCTGCAGCAACATTTCCTTGAACTTCTCTTGTGTTCTTTTCTTCAGTGACCACTTGTTTTTCAGTAGTTACTGTTTCAGTTGTTGGCGCTTGAGTTGTCTCTTGCTTTTTTCTCGGCGACTGCTTTCTTTTCAGTATTACTTGAAGGAGTTGACGAATTTGCTGGCGCACTTGTTTGTACTTCTACGACTTGAGTCACTTTTTGCATCGGACTCATCGCTTGTGAAATACCGTAAACACCTGCTAGCATCGCTAAAGATAGGCCTAACGTAATTCCCTAATTGACTCTGCTAAACCCTAATGATTTAAAAACCTTCTTGTATTTTTCACTAAAAATGCTTTCATCGTCCATCCCCTTTCTCCTTTTTATTTTTTTATTCAAACTATTATACCATATTTTTTCACATTTGTAGAATGAAAAATATATATTATCACAAATTTAATTATTATTGCAACAGTATCTAGCAACTTTGTTTGTGAAAAGTTATTAACAAAAAAATTTCACAATTTATTCTGCCTATTTTTTATGCACTTACATTATATATGAAAAATTGTTTCAATTGCCAGACAATTCCACTACAAAGGCTTGCCATGGAGAAAGTTTGTAAGCGTGTAAATCTGTAATCTCATCTTCTGTATTAGTCACCCAAAACCTTGTTAAATCGGGCATCTACAGAGATTTCTTCCTCAAAATCAGATAAATTCACGACCGTCAACCATCTTTCTTCCCCAAGCGTGCGATAATATGCGAACACATTAGAATGAGTCTCAAGTAACTCATAATCACCCCAAACCACGATTGGATGATCTTTTCTAAGTTGAATGAGTTTTCGATACGTATGGAATACAGAGTCTGGATTTTGGAGTTCCGCCTCTACGTTAATCTCTTTGTAATTTGGATTGAGAGCTAACCAAGGTGTCCCCGTCGTAAATCCACCACTTGCTTCGGCAGTCCACGGAATTGGTCTACGCGCATTGTCTCTCCCTTTGCATTTAGAGACTCCATAATCGACTCGACACTAAATCCTCTAGCAATACGATCATGGTACATATTAATCGACTCGATATCATCCAACTCTTCAATACTAGAGACTGGTGTATTCGTCAATCCAAGTTCTTCCCCTTGGTAAATATAAGGAGTCCCTTTCATCATATGTAGCAGAATTGCGAATGCCTTGGCACTGCGTACTCGATATTCCTTATCGTTCCCCCAGCGTGACACGATTCTTGGTAAATCATGATTGTTCCAGAATAGTGAATTCCAGCCTTCCTCGCCAAGTTCCGTTTGCCATTTTGAAAGAACCGCCTTTAATTCACTTACCTCGAGCGGTTTAAGGTCCCACTTCTCTTTACCTGGCTCATTATCTAAGAGTGAATGCTCAAACTGGAAGACCATCGATAATTCATGACGTACTGGATTTGAATAGAGTTTCGCGATTTCGGGTGTCGCTCCCCATGTTTCTCCAACTGTCAATAAATCTTTGTCTCCGAATGTCGCTTTATTCATTTCTTGTAGGTATTCATGCAATTTTGGACCATTTGACGTAATCCCTTCTAAAGGAATCTTCCCGATTAAATCAATCACGTCCATGCGGAATCCGCCAACGCCCTTATCAATCCAGAAATTCATCATATCATACACTTCACGGCGCACTTTTTCATTTTTCCCAGTTCAAATCAGGTTGTCTTTGACTAAATAAATGCAAGAAATATTGACCACTTGCTTCATCGTATTTCCATGCACTACCTAAAAAGACTGACTGTAAATCTGTTGGTGCTCCGCCATCTTCAGCAGGGTCCGCCCACACGTAGTAATCATGATAGGAATTGTCTTTTTCCTTTTCTTGACTCAATAAACCAATGATGTTCATCAGACGTATGATTCACAACGAGGTCCATAACAATTTTTTATACCGCGCTTATCCGCTTCTGAAATCAACTCTTCCATATCCGTCATCGTTCCGAACTCGTCCATAATGTCTTCATAGTCAGAAATATCATAGCCATTATCATCATTTGGCGACTTGTATACTGGAGAGAGCCAAATCGCTCCGATTCCTAGCGTGTGTAAATAGTCAAGTTTTTCAATAATTCCTCTTAAATCGCCAATCCCATCTCCGTTTGAATCTTTAAAACTACGTGGGTAAATTTGATAAACGACAACTTCTTGCCACCAATGTTTTTCCATAACAATCTCTCTTTTCTATTGCGATAGTGATTACACCTCCATGATAGCCCTAAATCCGCATAAATACTATATGTTTTTCGAATACTATTCCATTAAATTTGTATGACAAAAGCCAATATAAAAAGGAGAAAAAACAGAAATTCTGCTTTTTCTCCACTTCTTAAATAAACCCTGCAAAAATTTGCGCGCCAATGAGAGTAATCATTCCCGAAATCACGATGGATAAACCACTCATCGCACCTTCGACTTCCCCTAATTGCATGGCACGTGCTGTCCCAATAGCATGAGAAGACGTTCCAATCGCAATTCCTTTTGCGACCGGATGCGTAATTCCTGTTACTTTACAGATGATTTCACAGAACATATTTCCTAGAACCCCTGTCAGGATAATCACCGCTACGGTAATCGTCACATATCCACCTGTCTCTTGAGACAAGCCCATTCCAATGGCCGTCGTAATTGATTTTGGCAATAAGGTTACGTATTCTTCGTGCGTTAATTGGAAAGCAATGATAACACCCAAACCGTAAATAGACTCGTCAATACCCCTGCACTAATTCCTGCAAAGATGGCGCCTTTATGTTTCTTCAATTGTTCAATTTGTTGATACAACGGAATCGCTAAACAAACCGTTGCTGGCGTTAAGAGATAGCTTAAGCTATCCGCACTCGCATAATAGCTATCGTAGTCGATATTAAAGACATTTAATACGATAATGACGAAAATAATCGCTACAAGTAGCGGATTGAAGATTGGCCATTTATAACGGTCACGCAGAAATACGCCGATTTCAAAACCGATAATACTAATCACGAGCCCGATTGTAGCTGTATTAAGAACGAGTTGATTCACCATCTTGGGCTCCTTTCTCAAGGACGAACTGCGTTACCTTGCCAGAAACAATCATAACAGCAAAGGTCGTAATAATCGTGATGATGGATACTGGCACAATAATACGATGCAATTGATCCCACGACTCGATAATTCCAACGGCAGCTGGAATAAACATTAACGACATAATCTCGATTAAAAACGTTCCTGCTTGATATACTTTTTCAATTTTAACAACACCCGTCATTAATAAAGCCATCATTAAGGCCAGTCCATAGATGCTTGCTGGAATCGGAAGAGGGATGTAATATTTCATGATTTCACCGATGCAGGTCACAATCATGATCCAGCCAAACTGCTTAAAATATTTCATTAGATCTCCTTTAGTAAAAAAGCACCCTCTTCAAGCCGTGCTCGAATCGCGTGCAGGTCTCTTTCGTCTATAACATTCAGTTTGGAAAAGCTCTCTCTTCCAACTTGCCCTCATAGTATATTCAAATGTACAGAAAGTCAACTACAACCCTGTGAACATTTGTTACTTTTAGTGTTCTAAATCTGGCCTGTTTACTTGAATCACTTTTCGAAATTATCATAAAAGATAATTATCATATATGATAATCGCGGTGAAATAAAAAACACCCCGTCTAAGGCGAACCTTAAACGGAGCACTAAATTCAATATTAGTCTAAGTTTTTCATCGTTGGGAATAATAGGACGTTACGGATTGATTGGCTGTTTGTAAGTAACATAACTAAACGGTCAATTCCGATACCTACCCCACCCGTTGGAGATAAACCATATTCCAACGCTTGGATGAAGTCTTCATCGTGTGGATGCGCTTCGTCGTTCCCAGCAGATTTCTTCTACTTGTTTCATGAAACGTTCACGTTGATCGATTGGGTCTGTTAACTCCGTAAAGCCATTTCCGTACTCTTTTGTACAGATGAAGCATTCGAAACGATCTGTGAAGCGTGGGTCTTCATCGTTTTTACGAGCTAATGGAGATACTTCCACTGGATGTCCGAAGATGAAGGTTGGTTGAATTAATGTTTCTTCAACGAATGTTTCGAAGAATTCGTTCACGACATGTCCGAATGTCATTGAATCTTCGACTTTCACGCCTTTTTCTTTCGCAATGGCACGAGCTTCTTCGTCTGTCATATGTGGCCAGAAGTCAACACCTGTTACTTCTTTAATCGCATCGACCATATGAATTCTCTTCCATGGAGCTTTTAATTCTACTTCATGTTCGCCATAAGGAACTAATGTTGTTCCTAATACTCTCTTAGCAACGTCTGAGATGATTCCTTCTGTTAAATCCATGACATCTTTGTAGTCTGTGTAAGCTGTATAGATTTCGATTGAAGTAAATTCAGGGTTGTGAGTTGTATCGATACCTTCGTTACGGAAAACACGTCCGATTTCATATACACGTTCCATCCCACCTACTACTAAACGTTTTAAGTGTAACTCAGTAGCGATACGCATGTATAATTCCATATCTAACGCATTGTGGTGTGTGATAAATGGACGAGCATTTGCCCCACCCGCTAATGTGTGCAGTACTGGAGTTTCAACTTCTAAGTAATCACGTTCGTCTAAGTAACGACGGATTTCACGGATGATTTTACTACGTGTAACGAAACGGTCAAAGCTTTCGCGGTTACTGATTAAGTCTAAGTAACGTTGACGGTATTGTTGTTCTACGTTTGTTAATCCATGATATTTATCAGGAAGTGGACGAAGCGCTTTTGTTAAATGAACGAATTGCTCTGCTTTAACAGATAACTCACCAGTGTTTGTGACCATGACAGTCCCTACAACACCAACGATGTCTCCTAAGTCTGCTTTTGTGAAGACTTCGTACGCATCATCTCCAACAGCATCTTTACGCACGTAAATTTGGATTTGGCCTTTGCCGTCTTGAATGTGGGCAAAACCAGCTTTCCCTTTTCCACGTTTTGTCATCAACCGTCCAGCAATTTGAACCGTTACAGGCTCTTGTTCAGCAAGAGATTCCTTAGTAGCTCCTTCAAATTGTTTGTGGATTTCTTCAGTTGTATTTTTTTGTTTGAATCCAGTACCGAAAGGATCGATTCCTTTTTCGCGTAATTGATTCATTTTTTCACGACGAACTTGTAATTGGTCATTTAATGTTTCTTGTGTTTCTACTTCGAAAGACACGTTTGTTCCTCCTTTGAACGATGCTTGTTCTTCATAACTCTCCTTATTGTACCAAAAGAAGAGGCTTTATTGAAAGTATTTCAAGGCTTTTTGCTTAAATTTCTGCCAAGCGTTGTTTTTGACGTTCTTCACGCTCTAAATGTTCTACCACGAATTGGTCTAATAACGCTTCTACAGTTTGTAAATTCTCAGCTTCGTTGATGGCTACTTTTGTCTTAGAAGCACGTGGCACTCCTTTTAAGTAATAGCCTGCAAGCTTACGGAATTCTTTCGTTGCGACTGCTTCGCCTTTAAGGTTTGCAAGTCGTTGTAAGTGTAATTTTGCAATTTCGATTTTCTCTGGAACGGTATTTTCAGGAAGCAATTCTCCTGTTTCTAAATAATGAACCGTTTGACGAATCATCCAAGGGTTCGCTAAGGCTGCACGTCCAATCATAACGCCATCCACGCCTGCAATATCAATCATGCGTTTAGCATCTTCTGGGCTACGAACGTCCCCGTTTCCGATTAAAGGAATGCGCGTTAAGTTCTTCTTCACTTCACCAAGGATTTCCCAGTCGGCTTTTCCGTCATACATTTGAACACGAGTACGGCCATGCATCGCAACGGCACTAGCACCCGCACGTTCTGCAGCAAGGGCATTCTCGACCGCATATAAATGCTCGTGGTCCCATCCTGTACGCATCTTCACGGTTACAGGTTTATCGACTGCGTCTACTACTGCCGCAACCATTTCGTATACTTTATTTGGGTCGAGTAACCATTTCGCTCCGGCTTCTGCCTTAATGACTTTGTTTACAGGGCATCCCATGTTGATATCAATAATCGCCGCTTCTGTATTCTCAGCTACGTATTTGGCCGCTTCAACTAAAGTATCTTTGTTACCACCCATGATTTGAACGCTGAGTGGATACTCGTTTGGCTCGATATGAAGCATGCTTAATGTTTTCTCATTACGGAATTGAATCCCTTTGTCGCTGATCATTTCGCACACAACTAAACCAGCACCGAATTCTTTTACAGTGACACGGAAAGCAGAGTTCGAAATCCCAGCCATCGGGGCCACAACTACGCTATTGTCAATTTGAATATCTCCAATTTTGAAACTCATCTTAATCTCCTTTTTCAATCTTTGAATCGTCTATCAAGTGAACGACTTTTTCTAACTCAATCGAAAAGCACGAGCTGCATCACCAATAGTGAGTGCGACTCGTGCGCTAAGTTCACTTATTTCTTGCCGGATTATTGTACCATAACCCGCGCCATCTTGCATTTGATTCCCCTTAATAAAAGAGTCTCATCGAAAGCAGCAAGTACGTAATGAGGAATCCACCCGTTAAGAGTAACTGCCATCCCGTTGCGTTCACTGTTTTTAGTTGAAACGAAATCCAACTAAATAACGAAAAGCTAAGAATAAACCCCACTGCTGCCGCTGCGAGAATATACAGCATGAAAAGGAGCATTCGACCATCTGGTGAAAAAGAGTACACCATTGCTAACATCGTAAAGAAAACTAGGGTCCACGAAATCCACATCAAGACCGTGCAACCTTATCCATTTTTACTAAACCTGGTTGTTTTTTTCAAAACGTCGTTCTTCCACTAACCTCTTCCTTCTAAACCTTTTTTTATCCCAATCTAATTACTCCAGTGAAGACCAATAACAAAAAGGTGACCCAAGTGCCTGTGAGCAGTAGTTGCCACCAATTGTTTTTTTGAACGATTTTTTTCTTCTAATGCAATGAAAACGTACATCATGAAACTGATAAATGTCATGATCATGAGAATCGGCATGATGAAGATGGCAATCAACAGTCCTCCTGGGACGCCACGGCTGGTCATGAAAATCCATTGCGGCACTAACCCAAGCCACATCAAGACTTCTGCAATACTTTTTGCTTTCTCTAGTTTCATTGAAAACCTCCAAAAACTATCTAATATTTTGTTTCTGAATTTGTTTGGCCAGCGATTTTGGAGCAAGCGATAATAAGCAAATGCAAATTCCAAATAGGAACACCACCGAGCCAATCACTTCAAAGATGCTATTAAAATTCGAGAACACTCCAATCATGAGCGCCAATATAATGGCAGAAACCCCGACCTTCCGAACAGCCTTTGCGTTTACTCTGTAATAGTCTTCAATCGTTTCAGGAGTAGCCGATGTATATTGCAACTTCACAAGTTCCTGACACGTTTTTACGCCAATAATTAATCCCCATCCAGAAGCTCCCCGCCAATGGTCATCAATGAAAAGATCGGTAAAAACGGCTGCACCGATTTCGTCCATATTTTTCAATAGTTTTTTTACAGATGGATCCATCTCTTGGAAGGTCGCCATCGTAACCACTAAACAGATAAATGAGATAAGGGTAAACCACCCTGCTTTTGTTTGACACTTTTTCGTTCCATACGAACCTCCTTTATGTTAGATTCAGTATAAACAAAAAAATGAGCCGAGACTATAGCCTCGGCTCATTTATTTTAACAATTCTTTATTAATCTAAAATAGTAAATTTCTCGATAAACAACGGACTCACTGAGCGGTTTTCGTGAATACGACGAATTGCTTCCGCCATTAATTGGTCTACGCTGATTTGGACAATCTTACCACCTGTTTTTTCTTCAGGAACTTCGATTGAGTCTGTTACAACTACTTCTTTAATCACTGAATTGTTGATACGTTCTAATGCTGGGCCAGATAATACGGCGTGTGTACAGCAAGCATACACTTCAAGAGCACCTGCATCTTTAATCGCTTGTGCAGCAAGTGTGATTGTTCCAGCTGTATCAATCATGTCATCGATTAATACGGCAACTTTCCCTTTTACTTCACCGATGATATTCATGACTTCTGCCACGTTCGCTTTCGGACGACGTTTATCAACAATCGCGATTGGCGCATGTAAGAACTCAGCCATTTTACGAGCACGAGTTACCCCACCGTGGTCAGGAGATACAACAACGATATCTTTATCTTTGAAGTTGTTTTCTAAAAAGTGGTTCGCAAGAAGTGGAGCTCCTAATAAGTGGTCCACTGGAATGTCGAAGAACCCTTGAATTTGCGCAGCGTGTAAATCAAGTGTTAACACACGGTCTGCACCTGCTTGAGTAATCATGTTGGCAACTAATTTTGCTGTGATGGGTTCACGAGATTGTGCTTTACGGTCTTGACGAGCGTATCCATAGTAAGGAATAACAATGTTAATTGTTTTTGCACTCGCACGGCGTAATGCATCTACCATGATTAATAACTCCATTAAGTTATCATTTACTGGATAAGAAGTTGATTGAACGATATACACATGGCAGCCACGTACACTTTCATCGATATTGATTTTGATCTCGCCATCGCTGAATTGAGTGACAGAAACTTTACCAAGTTCTAAACCGACTTCTTCAGCAATCTTTGCCGCTAAAGGACGATTTGAGCTTAATGCGAATATTTTTAAATTAGGATCGGAATAATGTTCCACAATGATAACCCCCGAAGTTTATTTTTATAGTACTATCATACCGTGTTTTTGTTTAAATTTTTGAATATTTTTTTGCTAAAAATTTTTGGGGAAAAAAATTTTTAGTCTTTTTGAGCAGATGGTAATTTTGAAGCATAATCTTCTTTATTTACTTGACGACTACGTGCAATCGCAAGTGCTCCAGCTGGAACATCTTCGGTAATCGTTGAACCTGCAGCGATAAATACATCATCGCCCACTGTAACTGGCGCAACGATATTGGCATTACATCCGATAAATACATGGCTACCAATTGTCGCACGGTGTTTATTTTTACCATCGTAGTTTACAAACACAGTTCCACAACCAACGTTAATATCTTCGCCAAGGTCGGCATCCCCGATGTATGTTAAGTGGCCCTACTTTCGTATCAGCCCCAAGCGTTGAGTTCTTCACTTCTACAAAGTTCCCCACATGAACGCGTTCGCCTAATACAGAATTTGGACGTAAGTGTGCAAATGGTCCTGCATTACTGTCGAGTTTCATATGAGATTCTTCGACGTTTGCTGCTACAAGACGAACGCCGTCTTCTAACACGCTATCACGAACCACGCTGTGTGCTCCGATGAAGCAATTTGAACCGATGACGGTTTTGCCCTTTTAAGACAACACCTGGTTCAATCACAGTGTCTCGCACCGATTTGAACAGTTGATTCGATATACGTTGCTTCTGGGTCGATTAAAGTAACCCCGTTACGCATATGTTCTTCATTGATACGAAGACGCATGTATTTTTCAGCTTTAGAAAGAGCCACACGGTCGTTCACGCCCATTCCTTCGTCGAAATCTTTCATTGGGTAAGCAGAAACCACTTCTCCGCGTTTCTTCAAGATTTCTAATACGTCTGGTAAGTAGTACTCGCCTTGAGCGTTGTCGTTACCAACTTCGTGTAACGCGCTGAAAAGAGCAACATTATCGAAGCAGTAAGTACCCGTGTTGATTTCTTTGACTTGTTGTTCTTCAGGAGTTGCGTCTTTTTTTGTTCCACGTTTTTTAAGAACAGAACCGTCCGTATCGCGAATCACACGGCCGTATCCAGTTGGATCTTTGGGCAATCGCTGTAAGAATCGTTGCTTTTCGCGCCTGTACGTTCATGCTCTTCCATTAAAGCTGAAAGAGTTTCGCTTGTTAATAATGGAGTGTCTCCACAGATAACGATAGTTGTTCCTTCTTTTTCCTTGTAGAGAGATTCTGCTTGTAATACAGCATGTCCTGTTCCTAATTGTTCTGCTTGAACGGCATAAGAAACACGGTCTCCAAGATGGTTTTTGTACCATTTCTGCACCATGTCCAACAATCGCTACAATCTCAGTAGCTCCAGTTTTTCAACTTGGTCTACAACGTGCTCTACCATTGGTTTGCCGCAAACGGGATGCATTACTTTTGTAAAGGGAAGATTTCATACGAGTTCCTTTACCCGCAGCTAAAAATAATTCTGAATTTTTTTGTTTCATAATAAGCTCCTTGCTCTTTGAATTTCTACCTTCTAATAGTATAGTACCACGCTGTTTTTTTCAAGAAATCACTGGCTACAAACAAACTTTTTAAAAATAAAAAGGCTCCCAGCTTTTCAGCCGGGAAACCCTATTATCCAATAATTGTTTGGAGTATTGGGAATGACAATAACAAATAGAACTGTACTTAAAGTGACAATATTCGTTGAGAATTCGACATCCCCATCCCCTTGATTGGCTAAAATCGGTAGCACTGCTAAGGCTGGCGTTGCAGATTGAATCATAAACGTTTGATATTCTGCAGTAACCATTCCAGGTGCCATCAATTTAAGAACCGCAAACATTAATACTGGGGCAACGATAAAACGTCCTACTAATGCTACGATACTATCCTTATCAAATCGAATCGTCTTAATACCCTGCTTTTGGCTAATACAATCCCAATGTATACAAGTGATAACGGAGTTGTTAATCCTCCTACATAGCCCAATGTACTTGATACGAAACTAGGTAGTGGAATATTAATAATCAAGAACACTACTGAAACGATAAATCCAAGTAACGGAGCAGGAAGTAATTTCTTCCAATCGAAATGAGATTCTTGTTTCTTCTTTCCGCTTTTACTATCGCTTGTCATTAAAAAGACACCTAATGTCCAAGTCGAAATCGTATTCGTAATATAGTAAATCAAGAAGTATGCTAATGCATCATCACCGAACAATGCGATATTTAAAGGTAAACCGATAAAAATCGTATTCGCATTGACGAATGTATTAATGACTGTCCCTCTTCGACCTGGTGCCACTTTAAAGGCTTTGACACTTAAAAATGCCACAATATATCCAAGCGCGAAAGCAACAAATGTATAGATAAGCCCTCCTGATAAGCTAATCAATTTTTCTAGTGTTAAATATTTTAACACGGAAACAAAAATTGATACTGGCATCGCTACGTTCATAATCAATTTAGACAAATCATTGCCAAAATCATTATGGAACCAGCCTCTTACTTGTAGGAAATATCCAAGCACAATCAGTGCAATAATTGGAATAATGGACTCAAGAGATGTTAGAAATAACATCCGCATCGCCTCCTAATATTTTGGTGTCCATCTGAAGTCACGAACAGCTTTTTCCATATCTTGTTCAGCTGCGCGTGCTAGACCTTGTTCTTGTGCTTTTTTAGCGACTGCTGTTGCCACTTTCAATGACACTTCTGCCACGTATTTGAATGGAGGTAACACAGGTGCGCCTGGTTTTGTAATATCCACAATACCGCTTAAGGCATGCGCTGCAGCACCAATCATTTCGTCTGTTAATAGACTCGCTTCTGAAGCAAGCATTCCTAATCCAAGACCTGGGTAGATTAACGCATTGTTCGCTTGTCCGATAACATAGTTCACACCGTTGTACTCAATGTCGTCTGAAGGAATTCCTGTTGCAACGAAAGCTTTTCCGTTTGACCATTCGATAAGGTCTTTAGCTGTTGCTTCTGCTAATTTTGTAGGATTTGATAATGGGAAAATCACAGGACGTTCTGTGTTTTCGCACATTGCTTCAACGACTTCTTTTGTAAAGGTACTTGGTTGAGTTGAAGTTCCGACTAGGATAGTAGGTTTAACAGTTTTTACCACTTCTAATAAATCGGTTAATTTATCTGCATTTGCAAAATCACTACGTTTTTTCGCAAAAGGACGTTGTTCAGGAGTTAAGTCATCCATATCGTCGAATAACAAGCCTTGTTTGTCGACCATAAAGAAACGTTTATAAGCTTCTTCTTCGCTAAGGCCGTCAACGACCATTTCACGAAGGACACGAGAAGCAATTCCTGCCCCTGCAGTTCCACCACCGTAGCATAAGTACACTTGATCTGTTAGTTTTTCACCAGCAATATCCATTGCGGCAAACACCCCACCGAGTGTCACGATTCCTGTTCCTTGGATGTCATCGTTGAAAGTTGGGATTTGAGTTTTGTATTTATTTAAGATATTAGCCGCATTGCCACGTCCGAAGTCTTCCCAGTGTAAATATAGTTTAGGGAAGAGACGTTCTGCTGTTTCAACGAATTGGTCGATAAAGGCATAATAACGGTCCCCACGAACACGTTCATGACGATTTCCTAAATAATTTGGATCATCCAATAAGCTTTGGCGGTTTGTTCCGGCATCAATCACTAAAGGAAGAACACTTGCTGGATCGATTCCAGCCGCTCCTGTATAGACCATTAATTTACCAACAGAGATGTCTACCCCGTTTGTACCCCAGTCACCGATTCCAAGAATTCCTTCTGCGTCGGTCACAACGATTAAACGAATATCACGGTCACCCTGCCGCATTTTTCAAGGTTGCTTTCGATATTTTTCTGGATGGTTGATGTCTAAGTATGCTGCATATTGAGGGATCCACAAAGAGTTCGCTGTAGTTTTCAATCGTGTCCGCAATTGTTGGGATCATATACGATTGGGTTGAACTCCTCTAAGTGTTGTGAGAATAAATAGTAGAATAAAGTACGGTTTGTATTGAAGATTTCCATTAAGAAAAGACGTTTTTCAAGATCATTGGCTTTTTTTGGTGCATATGCGCATAGGTTTGCGCTGCTTGTTCTTCCAATGTTTGAACGTACGGTGGTAACAAACCTACCAATCCTAATTCTTGACGTTCTTCTTGTGTAAATGCTGTCCCTTTATTTTTTTGAAAAGGGTTGTTTAAAAATTTCGTGTCCACGCATGGTGATTCCTCCTTAAATGGTTGTTGATGAAACTGTACTATATACTCGGGTGTAAAGTCGTTCATCTGTCTAGGTGAGTATATAAATAAAAAGCCTTCATTCTCTAGAAGACTCGACAGACAGATTTCAAGTGTTCGTCTTCTAAAAGGAACTATCATTATCGCCTTTGGTAAGCAAACACCTTCTTTCAATTTTACATTGACGCTCGATTGTATATTCTCAAAACGAATGAGAATTTTGATATAATTAATTATATCACTTATTTTTACAATAAATATATAGAACGAAGTTAATTCTATTCACCATAAAAAGTTTTATCAATCGTTCAGCCTTCTTTACGATTGACATTTCTAAAAAATAACTTATAGCATAGTCAAACAGAGGTCGTCTTATAATTTTTATATATATGAGGAGGAACGTTTATGAAACTTCAACAACTGAAGTACTTTAACGAGTTATGCCGTTTAAAATCATTTTTCAAAAAGTAGCTTCAAATTCAAAGTCAGTCAACCAACTGTCAGCTACGCAATCAAAGGGTTAGAAGATACACTCGGTGTTCAGCTCATTGCTAGAGATCAATCTCATTCAAAGATTTCTCTCACAAAAGAAGGGCGAACTTTTTAGACAAATATTTCTCAAAAACGCCTTGCAACAACTTGAAATGGGCATAGGCTGCCCTAAAAAGCCTCCAATAATAGCCGTATAAAATTGGAATTACTGCTGCTCTTTTCTCGATTTCTTCGATTTGACCCAAACATTTGTCTTCACTAGAACAGATTTTTGGGTACAGAAATCATCTTACTGGAAGATGGTTCTAAAGAAATCACGAAAGAAGATTGCATCAAACCAACTAGATATTGCTTTATTTCGGAACATGCAAAGAAGTAACTAGTTCAGCAACATGATTTGAAAAAAATCGCAACCTTTCCCTTTTTAAATTAGCAGTGTCTAAAAAGTCATCCATTGGCAAAAGCATCGCATGTTCACATTTCTCAAGTAGAGCAAGAAGAATTCATTCTTTTTAACGAACACTTTGTTCACAATGAAGTATTCTGGCGGTTTATGAATACGTACGGAATCATCCCAAATATATTGGCCGAAGTTAGCGATATTCAAGGCTTCGAAAACTTTATCCAGCAGAAAAACACTATCGGCCTTCTCGTCGATTTTTTAAAACTGGACGGTATTCAACTGATTGACCTAGACGAGCCAGAACCTGTCCAATTTTATTTATATTTAGCCAAACAAAAAAATGGAAAGGTTACAGATGAGGCATTTAATGAGATGGAGTTGTATATTAAAAATCAAATGTACGCTTTAAAAAATTAATTCTAATAAGCTACTTATTCACTTTAAAAGACAATAGATCGAAAAAGGAACATCTTTTATGAAGTGCACCCCAAAAGTCAGGCAGAAAATCTAACTTTTGGGGTGTTTTTATTATGAAATGAACTTATGATGAGACCGCTTGAATCTAAGTAGAACCTAATGAATATAGCTTTCCTTTCGTACTTCCACTAGAAGTCAGTAAGCCCACTTTGACAAACAACGATAAGTAGCGTCGAACGGTGCGGCACTGAGCCCAGTGAGTTCTTGTGCTTGCTGATTACCGATATTCCCATACTGTTCAAGATAGGCCTTTACTTGTTCAAAGACTTCTCTCTCTTTTGGTTTTAAGGATGGCAAAACGATATACTCCGTATTTTCTTCTTCAATACGGTCTTGCACTTTCACCTCTTCCAGCGTTTCTAAAATCACTTCAAGCATAAACTCGACAAAGACCGTTGCGTCATTTTCCTTGTTGCTAGTGGCGAGTGCATCGTAGTACCCTTGCTGATGGGCATGAATGACCGACTCAATCGGGAGCCATTCGAATAACGGATTCCACCGGCTTAAGATGAGGCTTTGCCACAATCGTCCCATGCGACCATTCCCATCTTCAAATGGATGAATGATTTCTAATTCAAAATGAACGAGACAAGATTTCACTAAATCGAGCAAATCACTGTTCTTAGCCCAGGTGAACAAGTCTTCTACAAGACCTGGAACAAACTGCGGGCGCGCTCCCACATGAACCACTCGCCCACTGGCATCATAAACGCCGACATCACTTAATCGAAACTGACCTGGATGCTTTATAAGCTCTTGCGTCAACAGTTCATGCGCTTTTAGGAAATCTTCTACACGATAGGGTTCCATTGAAAATACACGCTCGTACGCCTCATACGCATTTTGTACTTCATGAATATCCTTTGGTGGGCCAAGCACCCTGCGTCCCTCGATAATATCTGTTACTTGCTCCAGCGTCAGACTATTATTCTCGATTGCTAGCGAGGACTGAATCGAACGAATTCGATTTTCCTTGCGCAGTAATAGCGGACGTTTCTCGATTGAATATTTCGTCAGGAGTTCCGCAATATTATGCACCAGCCCCAACATCTTTTCTGTAATTTGAAAATTCACTTGCATCCGTCTCACCTCTCTTTTTTCTATTGTACTGGTACTTCTTTGTAGAATCAAGCGAATTATGAGCGAAAAACAAGCGAAAAAGTTGTTTTTCCCTATTGATTTATTGTATACACAGAACTATACTACTGTATATACAGTAAACAAAGGGAGAGTTTTATTCTGATGAAAAATGTTCGTTTTATGACACTAACCGCACTATTAACCGCGATTGCCATCTTCATTCCTATCGCGATGCCACTAAAATTGGTGATTCCACCTGCTTCATATACACTCGGAAGCCACGTTGCAATCTTTATCGCGATGTTTATCAATCCGTGGATGGCCATCTTCGTCGTTCTGGGGTCATCGTATGGATTCTTTATTTCCGGAGCATATCCACTCGTTATCGTATTCCGCGCGCTTTCGCATATTCTCTTTGCGACACTAGGAGCCTTTTTCCTACAAAAATATCCAAAGACACTAGAAAATCGCAAAGCGTCATGGATTTTCAACTTCGTATTGGCGCTCATTCATGCAGTCGGAGAAGTATTAGCCTGCGTGCTCTTCTACTCCGTTTCAGGAACGGATTTGCAAAGCATGTTTTACGTCCTCTTTGTCCTAGTCGGATTTGGTACAGTGATTCACAGTATGGTAGACTATGAATTAGCACTAGCGGTGTATAAAGTTTTACAAAAAAGACGTTAAAAGAGGGACACTATGCCAAAAGAACGAAAAGCCGAATTACTTAAACTGCTAAAAAACGCGCCAAAGCCACTCAATGGTCAAAGTCTGGCGGAACATTTCCACGTGACACGACAAATTATCGTGCAAGATATCGCGCTTCTTCGCGCTGACGGAGCCACGATTCTATCGACCAACCGCGGATATGTCTACAAAGAGCAAGAGAGTTCGCCGTACGTTCATCGCCTCTTTCAAGGTCAAACATGACACCAAGGCTATCGAAAGTGAACTGCTGGCGATTGTCGACAATGGAGGTCGCGTTCAAAATATTCAAATCGACCATCCAGTTTATGGTGAAATCCAAACGCTCGTGAAACTGACCTGTCGCCGTGACGTTCAGCACTTCTTGGAACAAATCCATCAAGCCGACTTCCGCCCACTGTCGTCTCTAACAGACGGTGTGCATTATCATCTGGTTGAGGCCGAAAACCAACAAGACCTCGACTTTATCGAAGACGCCCTCGACAAATTAGGGTATTTAGTGAAAGAAGATTAAATGAAAGGAGCACCACACGATTGTGTGGTGCTCTTTTTCTATGTCTATATCTCTTTTCTTTAGATGTATGACCCGTTTCCCTAACCTTTTTGCCTGTGCTTCTGTCATTTCTACAACATTACCCCCAATTTGTATTGTGCGGCATGTTCCCTTTATTGTACCAATACACATCTGACTTTTCCCTTTTTTAGCTACATATACAGTGCGGTATTCTTCTTGATTTACTGTTGTTTCGGTTACAGCTTCAGTTACAGCCTCAGTCTGGGCAACAGTAGTTTCTACTTTCTTCGCAAATAGCGGTTCCGCATTTCCTGTCGCATAGTCGATTTTTGCATTTGGTGAAGTATTCTCTAAAATTACGTGAGTCACGCCATCTTTATCGATGTTCTCTTGTTTTGTTCCAAATGAAATCTTCATCAGAGTTCCATCGCTTTTAATTCCAGCATACTGCAACTCAATTTTTCGAGGAATGAGTTCATCCCCTTCGTAAATTGGCGTTACTTTATAATCCAACCAATCATTTGGATGAGCATTAATCCAATCTGCAAGATTATTCTCGTAGAAAAGCATCGCGGTTTGGTTTGCGGAATCCTTATCGGACAAACTACCTGTATTTAACAGGGCAGTCATCGGTGTTAAATTACGCAACTCATTATCAAGTCCGCTGAATTGGTACCCTACTAAGTGCCCACGGTTCATGAGCCACGCTTCTTTCCCACTTCCGGAATCATCAATCGGCATCTTGTAGTTATGCCAACCAACAGGATCTACACTGATTTTCGGTTCTCTTTTCGCTTTCGGTTTATCTTTGATATTCAGTTGAATATGAGCTGATGTCGAACGCTCTAATTTATCAAGGTCTCCCAAAACCAATTGCTTTTCCTTCTTAAACGGAAGTAACGAATCTGGCAACTTCGCAGGTGCCACTGTCGTCGTTTCAACCGTTGTAACCTTCGCTACTGTCTCTGTTGTCGCTTTCGACTCTTTCTTATGTCCCCCACATGCAGCCAAAGAAACGCAAGCGACTACTAATAACCCCAATTTCCAATTCGATTGAATCTTCACCCTAATTCCCCCTAGTTTACTTTGTTAAAAAACACACTAACTAGATTTAGTATAGTCCTCCTACACCCTGAATACAATAGAGTTTTTATTTAATTTTTCGTCCTTTCGGGTGAAAAAAGCGTATAGGATATTTTACGAATAGAAAAAGACCTGACATTTTTGTCAGATCTTCTAAGTCATCCATAATTCAAGCCTCTGATTGGCTAAACTAAGTCATTATTTGCTTTTTCAGTTAGTTCAAATTCATATTCCATACTTCTCCCTCAATTTTAGAAGCGCCTCTTTCCCATCTAGCACACGACCTTCTTTAACATCTTCGAGTGCTTCGTTTAGTAGACTTGCTTCTTCATATTGTCTTTCTGCTTCAAAATCTGTCATCGGAATATCATTCATTTTTTATTCCTCCTTTTTATTGGTCTATTAATTGTACCATATCTTATCTAGAACTACACTTTTCCTCCGCAACAAAAAAGACCTGGCATTTCTGCCAGGTCTATAAAGCTGCGTTATATTTTAAGCGCACATATTTATTGAGTATAAAACACTCATCTCCGTACAGTTTATTCTTTGCTTGAATACGACTCTTTTGCCCATTCTAGCACCGGCAATTCGCGGTTTGCTAAGAGTACGCCCCACGGTTTCGCCGCGCACCGTTTGTACTCTTCGACGGCTTCTTCGTAAGTGAGTTTTCAACGTCGACAACTCGAATTCCTCTAGTTCTTTTGGAGTCATCTCTGTTTTCCCAAAGTTTGTCACGAGGCAGAGGAAATAGTGGTTCACATTATGACGGTGAATCTGATTGTAGTAATCGCTCACCGTGCCAATCTTGCACAGCACCTCCACGCTAGCGCCGAGCTCTTCCTTCAACTCCCGATGAATCGCCTCTTCGGGTGTCTCGCCAACTTCGACACCACCACCAGCCGTTTCGATAAAGGCTCCGTTGCCAAAGATATCGTCTCTACAAACTCGGACAAAGTAGAAAAAACCTTCCTCGTCCACAACAATCGCACGAGCAATGTGCCGATCATGCGTAATATTCGTCTTCTCCCACTGTGTATCTTCCAATGTTAACGCTAATTCCTTCACTGCCAAACTCTCTTTCTACAGTATTTCTCTACGTAAATATCATTAATAACACAAATAGTACAAGTAATCCAACACCTAAGGTTAACGCAATCTTGCCAACACGAATCGCATCTGCATCCGTTTGACTCCCTACCTTCTTACGAGCTTCAAAATCATTTATAAGCCCAAACTTCTTTTTGAATACGATGAGATAACCAAAACTTGAAAATGTGATTCCTAGTGCAAATATGATTATTTTTAATAATAACATTTTCCTCACCTCAGATTTTGCTGAAACTACCATGCTTTCAGCCTTAATTCACTACTATTATCTCTCCTCCAATACAAAAAGACAATATTAAAACTTACAATTAATTCCTTTCTACCGCTTCTTTTAATATTATTTGGAACATGATAAAATATTAACAGAGTTAGATTTAGGAGGGTTTTATGAAAAACAAAATTTTATTAACTTCTGTTACTATGCTGTCTGCACTAATAGTAGCGGCTTGCGGGAACGACAAAAAGAAAGCGCCCGAAACAACTCCAGCTCCAACAACAGAAGTAACTACAACCGTAAACACTACAACCACTCCTACAACAACGGCTGGAACTGCTGAAACAAAAGAAGTCTCACTTGATAACACTCAACGGGTCGGGCGTGAAGATGTTGGTTATTTCAACGTCCCTAAAGATTGGGTAGCATACAAAGACCCAAACGGTGGCCCTCAATTCCAATACGCTTCAAAAGATCCATATAATATGATTACGATTAATGGATATGGCAAAGACCAATTAACCGTCAATGCTGGGGAAACTTTTGGGGCTGAGTTACTAGCTAACCGCTTGTATGAAGGCTGGCAATACAATCCTAAAGTTGATAAAACGCAAAAGGAAAAGACAAAATTTGCTGGCGAGGATGCTTTCCTTATTAAAATTCAATTGAAAGACGGCAAATACTTGTTCCAATGGGTTTTCCAAAGAGGAGAAAAAGTATACGACGTTTTACTGGAAGGAACAGAGAATACAGTCGCAACATTAAGATCTATTCTTGAACAATCTTGGGGCTTAGATTCAAAAACTCCAGGCCAATAAACAAAACTCTGAACTCAATCAAGGAGAACAATCAGTATGAAAAACAAAATTTTATTAGGTTCTATAACGCTTCTATCTGCTTTAATGGTAGCCGCATGCGGGAACGACAAAAAGAAAGCAACGGAAACAACGGCAGCTCCAACAACAGAAGTAACGACAGCTACACCAACGACGACTGCTCCTACAACAACTGCTAGCGCTTCTTCTGATGCAAAAGACGTCTCACTTGGAGATACTCAACGTATTGGACGTGAAGATGTTGCTATATCAATGTCCCTAAAGATTGGATAGTATACAGCAGCTCAAAATATCCTGATCTATTCCGATATTCTTCACCAGATAAATACACTGTTTTAGTACTCAGAAGTTTTAGTAAAGAGCAATTTAAACTTAACGATGGGGAACCATGGGGAGCAAAAGCAGTTGCGGACCGCATGTATGTTAAATGGAAAGATGACAAACAACAGACTAGTTTAGAAGGCGTAAAGACAAAATTTGCTGGAGAAGAAGCTTTCTTATTAAAAGTAACATTTACAGACGGAAAAACTCTATTTGATTGGTTCTTCCTAAAAGGAGATCTCGTCTATCGAGTTGCAATCGAAGGTACAGAAGAAACAATTAATTCATTAAGATCTATTTTACAAAATACATGGAGCTTAGATCCTAAATTTCCTAGACAATACTAAAAGAGACAGACTATGACAATCAGTCTTTGTTCACAGTTCGAGAAAAATTAGCTTTCTATTTAAATCCAATCTAAAGAATGGTAAAATAAACTTGTGACAACAACTTTTAAGGAGAACAATCAATATGAAAAACAAAATTTTATTAGGTTCTGTGACACTTCTATCTGCTTTAATGGTAGCCGCTTGTGGGAACGGAGAAAAGAAAGCAACGGAAACAACTGCAGCACCAACAACAGAAGTGACTACAGCTACACCAACTACTGCAGCACCAACGACAACTGCAGGAACTTCTTCTGAAACAAAAGAAGTATCTCTTGAAGATACTCAAACGTATCGGACGTGAAGATGTTGGTTATGTCAATGTTCCTAAAGACTGGAAAGAGTTCAAGGATTTAAATGGCGGCCCTCAATATCAATACTCTGCATTAGATGCATACAATATTGTGACATTAAACGCATTCACTAAAGAACAAGCACAACCTGGCAATGGTGAAACATGGGGCGCAGAAATGATTGCGAACCGTTTATATAGCACATATAAAAAAGCTGATGGCATTGATAAAATTCAAGGCGCAAAAACAAAAGTAGCTGGAATGGATGCTTTTTCTAATCCAAATTCTTACAAAAGAAGGCAAATATTTCTTCATTTGGGTCTTCCCAAAAAGATGATAAAGTGTATTCAACAAGTTTTGAAGGAAATAAAGAAACACTTCAAAAAATGTTTGACTTGATTGAACAAACATGGGGCTTAGATGCGAAAACTCCAGGACAATAATCGCTAACATACGAAAAGTAGTAAGGAGAACCATTACTATAAAAAACAAAATTTTATTAGGTTCTGTAACGCTTCTGTCTGCTTTAATGGTAGCGGCTTGCGGAAACGGAGAAAAGAAAGCAACGGAAACAACTGCAGCACCAACAACAGAAGTGACTACAGCTACACCAACTACAACAGCTCAAACGACAACTACTGGCGTATCTTCTGATGCAAAAGAAGTATCACTTGCAGATACTCAACGTGTGGGGAGTGAAAAAGTTGGTTATATCAATATCCCTAAAGATTGGGTCCCGTACAAAGGTGAAAATAGCTAACAACAATTCCAATATTCTTCAACAGACAAATACAATGTATTATCAATGAACGCATACACTAAAGAGACTGTTAAACTTGGTGATAACGAAACCTTTAGCGCAAGATTAATTGCGGACCGTTTATATAACTACTGGCAAAAGGAAAAAGATCAAACAAGTCTCCAAGGTGTAAAAGCTAAATTTGCTGGTGAGGACTCCTTCTTAATGAAAGTATCATTCTCAGATGGAAAACACCTATACGAATGGGTTTTTCAAAAAGGAGATAAAGTATACACAATCGCAATCGAAGGTACAGCAGATATGATTAACACCTTAAGACCTGTTTTCGAACAATCATTTGGCTCAAATCCAAAAACTCCCGAAAATTAATCACTAGCATACTAAAAGAGACTGATTCGCACAATCAGTCTCTTTTTTATACTCTCCCCTTTTTGATAAGAATGAATTTCTACTCTTTGTCAAATCGTGTTAATGAAGACTCCATAAAAAAAGTATCTAATCCTATTATAAGTAGGATTAGATACTTAATTTTTCATATTAACTTAAAATAGTTAAACAGAATTATTTCTTGTCTTTAGCAATTTTAAATGTTAAACCACCTGCTGCTAATAGAGCTAAGAATGCTAAGAATGTTGTTACAAATGTACTTGCTTGACCTGTGTTTGGTAATTCTGGTTGACCTTCTGTTGTGCTTGTTGAAGGTTCTTCTGAAGTAGTAGTTGTTGTTGGTACTTCAGGATTTGGAACAACTGGTGGAGTGACTGGTGGAGTGACTGGTGGAGTGACTGGTGGAGTCACTGGTGGAGTGACTGGTGAGTCACTGGTGGAGTCACTGGTGGAGTCACTGGTGGAGTCACTGGTGGAGTCACTGGTGGAGTCACTGGTGGAGTCACTGGTGGAGTCACTGGTGGAGTCACTGGTGGAACAACTGGTGGAGTGAATGTGTTTGTAAATGTTTCTCCATTTACGAAAGTAGCAGTTGCTACTAATTGACCTTCGCCATTATCAGTAACTTCAACTACTAATTCTAATTCACTTTCATCATAAGTAATTGTTTCATCAGAACCTTTAGTTTCTTTAACTTTAAATTTATATGTTCCAGCTTTTTCAAAAACAACATCTTTGAAAATTACTTCACCTGTAGCTCCGTTTTTCGCATTAGCGACAGTAGTTCCAGTAGTTGTATCAACTAAAGCAAAATCAAATTCGCCTTCACGTAATTCACGTCCAGTTAATTCTTTTTTAAGTGGAATATTTAACTTCACTGCAGCTGCTGTATAATTATTTTCGAATTTTTGATCTCCGTCTTTATATTCAACAGTTGCTTGTAATTGTCCATTGCCATCATCTGTTACTTTAACTGTTGCAGTTACTTGAGTAGTATCGTATTCAATACCACCTTTAGTTCCCTTAACTTCTCTGATAGTAAATGTATATTCTCCAGCTTCATTGAATGATTGTTCAAATGAAACAGCACCTGCTGCGTTATTTTTCGCAGTTGCAACTACTTCATTATTGTTGTTTACTAATTCAAACTCAAACTCTTCTGCTTGTAAATCACGTCCGTTTAATACTTTAGTAATTTCAAACATTGCTTTAGCTTGACCAGCTTTATAACTATTTTTGAAAGTAGTATCATCGTTAGCATATTTCACTGCAGCTGTTAATTGACCATTTCCATCATCTGTCACAGTTACTGTCACAGATTTTTCTGATTTGTCATAAGTTACACCAGCAAGAGAACCTTCTTTTTCAACAATTTTATAGTTGTATGTTCCAGCAGCATCATATGAAATTTCATCAAATGTTACTGTTCCTGCTGCAGTATTTTGTTTAGTTTGTAATACTGCTCCATTTTCATCTTTAAGGTCAAATGAGAATTCGCCATCTTTTAATGTTCTACCTGCTAATTCTTTAGTTACAACAAATTGTGCTTTTGAAGATTTTGCAGCATAGCTGTTTTCAAATGTAGAATCTCCGTCTTTATATTCAACTGCCGCTTGTAATTGACCATTTCCATCATCTGTTACAGTAACAACTGCTGTTACAACAGAAGCATCATATGTCACACCAGCTTTTGCAGTATTTTTTTCTTTAATAGTGTAGTTAAATGTTCCAGCTTTTGTAAATGAAACTGCATCGAAAGAAACTTCACCATTTGCTTTGTTTGTCTTAGTTTGAACTTCTTGGCCGTCTGGATCAGTTAGTGTGAACTCAAAATCTCCATCAGCTAAAGCTTTACCAGTCATATTCTTAGTTACTTTAAACTCAGCAGTTGCTGGTGATGCTTGATATGAATTTTCAAAAGTATTATCTTCGTTAGAATATGTTACTTGAGCTTGTAATTTTCCTTCTGCAGTTTCTGAAACTACAACAGTAGCTTCTACTGTACTTTCATCGTAAGTTACACCCGCTAAAGAACCTTTAACTTCTTTAATTTGATATTTATAAGTACCTGCTGCTTCAATAGTTAGTTCATCAAATGTTACTGTACCAGTATTAGCATTAGTTTTTGTTTGAAGAACATTTGAAGTCGCACCATCGATTAATTGGAATGAAAACTCTTCTGCTTTAAGTCACGTCCAGCTAATGTTTTATTAGCATTTAATGCAACTTTTACAGTTGGTTTTTCAAATGTGTTATTAAATGTTACTGCATCTGAAGTTACAGTAGCTTTTAGAGCACCGTTTTCAGTAGTAACTTTAACAACTACTGGTTTTTTCTCAGTATCATAAGTTACACCTTTGGCAGAACCTTTAACTTCTGAAATAGAATAATTATAAGTACCTGCTGATTTAAATTCAACACCTGTGAACGTAATTGTTCCATCTTGTGTGTTCTTAGCTGTACCTACTAAATTATCTTCAGAATCGTATAAATTGAAAGTAAATTCTTCATTTTCTAATTGACGACCAGTAAGGTTTTTCTTAGCAACGATATCTAAAGTTGCTGGTACTGGCTCATCTTTAAGGTTAACTGTTGATCCAGCTGCCCCTAAAACAACTGTATACTCTTTAGGATCTAATTTGTATCCTTGTGGAGCTGTTTTTTCTTTAATTGTAAATGTTTTTCCTGCGAAAGATTGTGCATATTCTGCTGTGATAGCAACACCTTTTGCATCTGTAGTTACTTCTTGTGTTGAACCATCTTCTGCAGTAATTGTATAAACTGCGCCATTTACAGGTGAAAAGTTAAATGCATCTGTTTTATTAATTTTAATTCTGTAAGCTGTAGCAGCCACAATTGTACCTGAATATAATGATGTAGCTTCCGCTGTCATTGAAGTTCTAGTATTGTTACTACGTTGAGTCAATTGTGTTCCAGTTGCATCTGTTACAGAAAGAGTATTAGCTACTTTTTGTCCATCGTTAGGAGTAGTAGTTTTATATTCAATCCAGTATTTCTTCGTACCATCAACTAATGTAATGTCTAAAGTAGTATAGTTAGCATTCCATTTTACTGTATAATCAGTACCTTCTGTTAGTAAAACAAAATCCCTACCAGCAGCAGAAGTTCCTGCATTTAATGAAGGTGCGCTATATACTCTTAGTGACTCTGGAATATATTGAATCGCAGCATATTTAGAATCTGTTGGTAAGCTATCATTTACAACAACGTTTGGACCTAAATCTTGGCCACCTGTGTTAACACGTACACGCCATGCTGAATAGTAATCACCTGAACTTGGAGAGTTAATAGCTGCAAGTTTTGGAGATTCCCATGCTTCATTAGAAACTTGACCTCCAGCTTTAGCGAAGTTCTCATAACCTTCTACAGTTCCTTGAATCGTTTTAGAAGTAAACAAGTGTGTCACTTGATTCTTCATTGCGTTAGAAACATAAGGTTGTTCTTTCTTAGTTACATCTGAGTTGTACTTAAAGGTTGCCGCGAAGTTCCCGCTAACATCTTTTACTACATCTCCTCCAGTAGCAGCTAGATATTGTTCAAGGTTTTTTAATGTAACCTTAACAGTTCCTCCGTTAGCTACACCGTTTTTTGTTACAACTGCATCAGCAATTGGAACTCTTGTGCTAGGATCTGTCAATTCAAGAGTACCATTATAAACATCCATTGGTGCTGGAATGTTAAATGTGAAGTAATCTCCATTTGACAAATTCCCGTTATAATTCTTCAAGTCAAATAACACTCTTAACTTATAAGCTAAGTCAGTTCTGACTTGATATACACCTTCACTATCGGTAGTTTGAGGTGTATCACTAGCGTTTAATAATTCAACGCTTGTAATAACATTGGTTAATTCCTTAACCCCATCGGCGTTAGCAGTGCCGTGAGTAAACAGCATTGTTAACAACGATAATAATGAAAGAAAAAAATAATTTTAAAATATTTCTTCATATAAGTTTCCCCTTTTTATTTATTTTTTTCTTACTAATGAACACTATAACATCTATTTCAAAAAAATTCTATTATTTTTTTCTGTTTTCAAAAACCATATTTTTTATTTTTAAAAAAATTTTTATTCCATTTACTTCGAAATAACTTGATTTCTATATCTTGTGGCATTGATTTAATTTGTCATTTTTAGACACTATATCTATTATGAAGCGTTGCCTGTATTTCTTTCATTGATTTACTGAATATTTTTATCTACTATCGTTATTATTTTGTTGAAATCTCTAATTGTTATTTCTTTTTTTAAGAATAATTTTTAAGTACTTTTTCATTCTAAATTTAATATTTTGTTTGACTTTGTATTCTCAAGATATATTACTATCCTTATATATCTCCAGAAAAAAACTTACTATTATTTTTTTAATCTTCTTTTTAATTAGTCAACTACTCTCATTGTACTATCTTATACTCAAAATTTTAAGCTAATTTTTCTAAGCCCCTTTGACTTAGTAACGTTTTACCATTAATCATATTCCACCGTTCAACTCTCTTACAGAAACTTCTGCTAAAAAGGTACGAGTTGCACCTCGGTCATTTGATTTAAGCTTTCCACTGATTCATGCCACCTTCAACGTTTACCACGTCAAAGCCTTTTGTCTCCAAAAACTGGCAGGCACGTTCAGAACGCATACCGCCTTGACAAATCACATAATAGCGTTTGGACGCATCCAACTGCTTATAACCATTATCTAACGTACTCAGCGGTGCATTCACAGCATCTTCGATATGCCCAGCTTGAAATTCCTCCACTTCACGAACGTCTAGAACTGTGATGTCCTCTTTTTGATGCAACGCTTGAAATTCTAACGGTTTAATTCTTTCCATTTTCTCCCCCCCTTTCTCCTACTTCGGCTTCATCCACTGATTGACAATCCGTGGAGTTCCATCATCTACTTATATAATACCGCACTCTTTAAACTCATTCCGCATCATTTGCTTTTGCATCACTACATTATCCGCATGCGTATCGAGAGGAATATAACAACCTTCAGACCTATGCTTGAACAATCTTGGGGCTTAGATCCAAATACTCCAGAAAAATAATCACTAACATACTAAAAGAGACTAATCCATGTGCGATTAGTCTCTTTCTTTATCGTTATACTCTTGTAGCCCATTCCTCGCGCAAAATCCCATACTTCATGCTGTCATAATATTGTCCTTGATAGTAGCGAACTTTACGGATTTGCCCCTCTTTTAGGAACCCTAATTTCTCAGCAACGGCCATCATCGCACCGTTTCCACTCCAAGTCGTCATTCCAATATGTTCGAGCGCATCGGTTTCGTGGAAAATGGCATCCACCCACTTCGTTAGCGCGGTAGTCGCAACTCCCTGACCCCACAACTGGTCATCGTAAATCACAATCCCGATTTCTAGCCATCGTGTGGCTTCATCCACCCATGATTTTGAAACCATCCCCACAGGCAGACCATCTGCAATAATACATCTGCAATCTTCGCTCATTAAAAAGTCCGCAATCGGGCTTTCTTCGAAGCTTTTAGCATCGTCAAACTTGCGATAGTCATTAAAATACGGCGCGTTAAACTTCGTCCACGCTGGATGGTCTGTAGAAAAACCAATCATCCAAATCGTTTCAAGGAAGCTTTTGTTAAAAGGAACTAGTTGCATCTCGGTCGTTTGCTTTAAGCTTTCCACTGATTCATTCCCCCTTCTACATTTACCACATCAAAACCTTTTGTCTCCAAAAACTTGCAGGCACGTTCAGAGCGCATCCCGCCTTGGCAAATCACGTAATAGCGTTTGGACGCATCCAGCTGTTCATACCCCTTATCTAACGTGCTAAGTGGCACATTCACAGCACCTTCGATATGTCCTGCTTGAAATTCTTCCACTTCACGAACGTCTAGAATTGTAATGTCCTCTTTTTGGTGCAACGCTTGAAATGCTGCTGGTTCAATTCTTTCCATGTTCTTACTCCCTTTCTCCAACTTCATTTTCTCTCACTTCCTACTGTATCGTATTCCAGCGAAAATACAAAGCGCCGTGCACAAATTCGTGCATGGCACTGTCATTATTTAATATTATGTTTGTTCATTTTTTGTTGGAAAATTCCAGTGATGATCTCACGCAATTCTTCGCGTTCTTTTTCAGGAAGTTCTCCTTCTTGTTTTGCAACTGCGTAAAGTTCAGGATTTTCTTTCGCGATACGTTGAACAGTTTTTGTTGTCGCATGACCTCTGACTAAGAACGGAATTGCCTTAATCCATTCTTCTGGCACTAACGCTAGAATTTTCTTAGCCGCTTCTTTATCCGTCAACACCGCTGTGCTCAATTCTTTTTAATTTGTTCTTGTTCTCTTTCGGTAAAATCTTTAATATCCATCCCTAATCCTCTTTTCAGACTTTAATCTCTACTCTAGTTAGTATAATCAAATCGGATTACTTGTGCATCTACATCAACTTGGGCATGTACTCCAAAAGGAACAATACAGCGTGGTGTCGCATGTCCAACATTAATATTGTAAACAATAGAGACCTCTTTGTCCGTTAACTCCTCTAATAGTACTGCTTTGTATTCTTCATAATGAATTTCATTTTGAGGTTTACCAACCAAGACACCAGAAACTACATCAAAGATTCCATACTGTTTTAAAGCTTGGATCATCTTTCGATACAACTCAACACTTGGTCGTTCCTCGCTTGTTTCCAGCAACAGAATTTTCCCACTCCAGTCTTCAAGCGTTGGAAACAGCTTATATTTCTGAGTAAGCTGTACAGAATCTGCATATAATGAAGAATCGAAACAATCATACATTGATTCTAAGCATCCTCCTAGAATCGGTCCGCTAAACTGGGCATTCCCTTTTAATAATTCAAACCCTTGATTTGGAAAACTTGGAGTCGAAACGCCTAATCCTTTTTCACTAAAATCTTCTCTCTCCTGATACCAAATCTCACTTGGGCGAATTTCTTTAATTCTTCCCGTTGTCAGTAATTCCTCAAAATACGATTTCGTATATGGGAGCATTTCCGTTGAAAGTTCGCATACATCCGGTAAGAATGCCTGTCCATAAAAGCTTTGAATGCCAACTTTATGTAACATTAAATGATTCATTGTTGTATCTGAAAAGCCTAAAAAAATCTTCTGTTTAGCAACCTTTTTAAGCGCGTCCTGTTCAAATAAGTAAGGGAGTAGGCGATAGGTATCATCCCCGCCAATCGCAGTTAAAATCATATCAATCGAGTCATCTTGAAATGCATCTAGCAAGTCTTGCGCTCTACATTCTGGATGCTGTTTAATATATTCAAGCCCTTTTAAAGAATGGGGTAAAAATTCAACTGCTACACCATACTCTGCTAATCGTTTCTTTCCAAGATTGAGTTCATGTTGAATGAAGTTCTCTCCCATTATTCCGCTGGATAAGCTAACGATTCCTATCTTCTTTACTTTCATCGAACTCTCCTCTGTTTCCTATTTTCTGTAGTTTTCTGCTTCATGCCCCTAAATATTTAATATAGATTTGACATGGATTCCATTCATCCCACAAAGTCGGGAAGCATTCTAACTCCTTATACCCCATCGCCTTATAAAAAAGATTCGTGCGATCATACTGTTCGTAATGTCCCATTTTCACAGTCTTCACTTGGGAATAAGTGTATCCTAAACTCCGAGCTAGTTGCTCATACGCCTCATTCAATTTTTGGCCGATTCCTTGGCGGTGAAATTCCTTTTTGACTCCCATTACAAAAATATCTGCACAATCCTCACTCGTAGCATTCAACACAACATATCCTGCGAGTTTATCGTCTACAAAACAAGCTAGAAACGGTTTACCCATCGCATCATCGACATATTCCTGCGTGCTTTCTGGCATTCCAAACCATTCTGGAAGATCATATAAAACTTCTTTTGAAATCGATTCTTTTTCCTCTTTATCTATAATTTCTCTAATAATCATGTTCATCTTTAATGTCCTACTTTCTTTAAAAAGTCTCGCGCTAATGCGATTTGTCGTTCTCTTTCCCATTGATATAACTATTTTGTTCCCACTCATTCCAAGAATACTCTTCTGGCTTTATCGTCTTTGCCTCTATTTCCTTTAACTGTATTGTCATTATACCAAATAACTTGAGAAGGTTATATTCCCATTCTCCCCCTTTCTCCAACATGTCAAAAACACCTATAGCACTTTGAAACTGCTATGGGTGTTATCATTACTTTATGGATTCAAAGGAATGCCTGCTAATCGTCTAAAATAGTGACGTTCTCCTCCATGCATCATTTCTTTTTCTTTGGTTTCGGAGTAGGCAGTTCATCATAGATAGCCTTAAACAAATCCATTAAGAACTCCTTATCTTCTACATTTTCCACCAGAAGCATTTCTTTTGCCCCTTCATAAGGTTTTTCTAATGAAGCGTCAGGCATACTTTCTCTAGCAGAAGTCACATTTTTGATTAGGAATCGATCATCATAAATTCCGCCGGCAACCTTTTCTCTGTAATACAAAATATATTCTCCCATCATTGCTCGATAGCGGATATCCTCTAATCCTGATAATTGTTCTAAAATATACGCTAAATATTCCTTGCTAGAAGCCATCCTTTCACCATCCCCCCCGTTACTTCCAGATTACATTTCCAAGATGAATACATCCTTATCTACTTCATCTCTACCCATTTGTTGTTATCCATAATAAATGGCTTCGCTAACCCTTCTCCGGTATAGTCTTGATATTTCGTTTCAAGATACTTGTAGACATCTTCTTTCGTCTTGAATTTTATCGCTTGGTATGGCTCCTCGAAGGTGAGTTTCGACAAATAGGAACCCATCACCCGTTGGCACTAAGACTCCCACGTGGCCAATAAAGAGCGATTCCCCGTCCAAATTATCGTGAATCACGACGGAGAGCATACGCGCATTTTCGTCAAAAGTAAATTGCGATAGGAACTGTTCCATCTTTTTCGCATGCGTCTTCACGTCTGTCGTAGCTTCCGTTTCCACACGCGAGAACAAACGATTCAAGTCTTCTTTTTCGTCCGCACTAAAGAGATGCCCCTTGTCAATCGCATCATTATCGATAAATAAGAGCTCGCTATCCGGAGTAATCTTCGGGATTGTAACCTTATTCTTCAGCAGCGCATACGTATTAATGCGACAGTTCGTTCCAACAAAATCCCCGTGTTTTGCAGTCCAAAGAGGAGTGATTTTCTCAACATCGTACTCCGTTTTTGTAAACGACGCAAAGTCCCCTTGCAAGCCTGTCTCGCCGACAATTGCATTATAGTCATTCACGAACTCGAAAAACTTCTCCACACTTTCTTTATCCAAGTACGCAGACAACAACGCCTTCACTTCCTCAACACTTGAGGGATTGCTGATATTGGAATATGTCGCAACCCATTGCGGTGCTTCCTGAGGTTGGGCAGCTACGGTTGTCGTCTCTGGAGAGGCCTGCGTTGTCGTTTCTTTTTGCGTCTGTCCGCAACCTGCTAAGCCAATCAGTACGGCTGCACAAAGTCCTAATTTTACTCTTTTCGAAATACTCTTCATTCTTTTCGTCCTTTCACTGTCGTTTTCTACGATTACCCAGCGATTCATCCTCAACTTTAAGTTCTCCACTGCATTTGTGGAGTTTCCCTCCAAGCCTCTTTTCCTAGAGGTAAGTCTTTGATTTCCCCGATAGAGGAATCGAGCTCATAGGCTTGTTTCAAGCTCACTAGCATCAAGTCCTCAATGGTATGCTCCTCGTTGCATAGAAACTGCCACATGCCGTCGTCCTCGTCATGGCTTACGTATAGAATCGGCTGTTCTCCTCTTACAATATGCTTGCACAGTATCGTTGCCGTATTTGGGTCTTCACGAAATGGAAAATTCATAACCATCCTCCTCAGTCTCCTCGTATCGACGAACCGTTGAATGCGGTTTCATCTCTCACTTATAATCTATCTTATTCTATAGAAAAATACAATAAAACCTCTGTGAACTTTAGGAAAACTATACAAAAAACGAGCACCCAAAGATGCCCGTTTGGTTTTAGAATAAATCAAAAATTAACTTGAAATTTAAAATCGTTAGGATAACGGCTACCGCGTATCCAAGGAAGGTATTCCATTTGGCGTTGGTGAACTCACCCATGAGAGATTTCTTCGATGTGAAGTAAATCAATGGGAAGATAGAGAATGGTAACGCCACTGATAGGAATACTTGTGAGTATACCAAGAGTTGGTCCAATGTTTTTTCTTGCGAACCGAATAACATCGCTACGACAATCACCGGTAGTAAGGCGAATAAACGAGTTACCAAACGGATTACCCATTGTGGTAATTTCATATGTAAGAAACCTTCCATCACGATTTGTCCGGTCAATGTTCCTGTGATTGTTGAGTTTTGACCACTTGCTAAAAGTGCCACGGCAAAGAGTGTCGATAAGGTCGAACTTGCGACTGCTCCAGCAATTTTTGAATCTTGCAACGCATTATACATTTGCGAGAAGGCTGAGATTTCGGATGCGTGTCCGAAGAATAACGCTGCTCCTAAGATTAATAGGAGTGAGTTCACGACGAACGCTAGGCTCAACTCAATGTTTGAGTCCCATGTCATGAAACGAACGGCTTTACGCACGTTGTCTGGATCCGTGTAGTCCACTTTCTCGTTTGTGAGAGTGATGAATGCAAGTATAAGTTGTGCGGCATTACTGTTGCTCCGACAATCCCTAGCGCCAATGTTAAGATGCTATCGTGTCCAGGCGCTGTTGGTTCGAATAACTGCGCTGTTGGTAGGAATCCTGTGAAAATTCCTGAAATACTTGGTTCTGCTAACGCTACTAAATAGACGAAAATCAATAGAATAGTGAAAATCAATGTGGATACAATCGCTTCGATTTTCTTAAATCCGAGCTTCATAATTCCAAGAAGCAAGAATACGTCGAGAACCGTGATAAAGATGGCTCCCATAATTGGAATCCCGAATAAGAGGTTCAAGGCGATGGCCGATCCAAGCACCTCCGCTAAGTCTGTCGCCATCAAGGCTAATTCGACAATCACCCATAAAATATGACGAAGCCATTTTGGTGCGTGGTGCGCTGTTGCTTGCGCTAAGTCCATACGTGTGACAATCCCAAGTTTCCCTGCCATTTGTTGCAACTGCATTGCGATTAATGAAGAAATAAGGATTACGAAGAGCAATGTATATTTGTACGAAGCCCCTCCGACCACGCTGGTAATCCAGTTACCTGGGTCCATGTACCCTACCGCTACGAGCGCTCCGGGTCCTAAGAAGGCTTTTAAGTTTTGCCAGAAATTATTATTCTTTGGCGTCTCAATCGATTGGTTTACTTCTGAAAGTGATACTTTTTCATGAGTAGACATCCTGTTCTCCCCTTTCTATTGCAAATAATTTCATTGTATGTAAATCTTCTGAAAACAAGTCATATCCATATAAAAAACAGTACCTATTATAGCACTCAAGCACTCATCGTGCAATGTGAGATGTTACAGTTCATCAAACTGCTGTCTTTCCTCCTAACAAATAACCTGAAATCAGGAAACAAAAAATGGAAATAAACTCTAAAAGCTTACTTCCATTTTAAAACATTTATATTATTTGCACCGTGCTCTGCTTAAAACGATTGTCGTCTGACAAGAGTTGTAGAAACCTCTACAGATTTTCTTTTATCTCCATTGATAATCGCAAGAACTCCATCAATCATTTCTTTTGCTAACTGACTATAATCTGGAGAAATGGTTGATAATGCAGGTGTATAATATTGTGCTATTGGAATATTGTCAAACCCTACAATAGCTAATTGGTCAGGAATCGAGATTCCTTTTTCGTAACACGCACGAATAATCCCTTGGACTTTTTCATCCCCAGAGACAAATATAATATCCGGTATATTCGTACCTATTAAATTATCCATCGCATAATGATACACAGATTCAATCGTAGCTAATCCATAAACAACTTCTAAAGCAATTTCATACTTTTTCTCTTTTACAAAAGTACGAGCACCCTTCTCACGATCTTTATTAACAAGTGACTCTCCACCCATTAGTAGCCACATGTCACGAAGCCCTTTATCAGCAACGGCTCCCATCAAATCGTACATTGCTTGGAAATCATTATTCGAAACATAAATAACACCTTCTGTCTGTGATTCCCCAAACACAATAAAAAGGCATATTATTTTTTTCTTTAAATATTGAATTCTACTATCATCTTTACCTTCATAAAAGACAATAACTCCATCGACTAAACTTCCAGTACTTGAAATAATAGAATCCTTAATTGAATCCCCTTCACCAAAATACTCGACGATTGCATTGACTCCCATTTCTTTACAAGTTTGTAAAACCTTATCCAATAGTGTCTGGAACCAGATTAATGGGAAGGACTCCATCTTCTTGACTGAAATGAGAATATTCGTTGTTTCTTTCTTAGTCAGATTTTGTGCATACGCATTTGGAATATAAGACAGTTCATCAATTACCTTCATCACAGACTGGTAAGTTGCTGATCTAACTCCATCACCACCATTGATAACACGGGAAACAGTTTTTGGAGAGACCCCTGAAATGCGCGCAATATCATAAATTGTATATTTTTTCTTTTCCATTTCTACTCCTCAAATATGCTTTTCTTAATTATAATTCATAAAAGATATCTAAGCCATAAAAAATAAATATTTATATTCTTGTAGAAACAATTATCTCTTCTTTCTATTTATCTATGTTAAATAAAATATTTCCTTCTTTAAATCCTAATTTTTCAAGCTTTCTCTTTGCTATTACTTGAATCGCAGAATATAAAAATGGACGGCCAAACAATTCAATCCTCTCCGATTCTTCCTGATGATTTGTCTCTCGGATTATTTGAATAATGTATTGTATATAACAATCAATAATGGAAACTAATTTTTTCTCTAGTTAACACATTTAAAAAGCAGTTGTTCATTTGATAAACGGAATGCCCATACCATATCACATAGATTGTAAAGTGTATAAATACGATATTCTTCTTTTTAAACAATTTTCGTTATAACATTGAATTTTTCCATTTTCAATATCTATTTTAAATATTTTCATCCCTTAACATCCCTTAACATCCCTTAACACACCTTCAATCATCCTCTTTTAGAATAATTTTTCATCACTAAATAATTACAATTTCAAAAAGGGCAAGATTTCTTGCCCTTAATTTATATTAACTAATCTCTTCAACATAAATGACGCCTGGAAGATTAGAAAGTTCTTCCATAAGTCGAAGATGTTCAAAGCTTCCAGCTAATTCTAACGTTACAAAAGAAGCAATTTTCTTCTCTGGTACATCGAAATACTGGATTCGACTTTGGTTCACTCACCGAATGCAGTCCTTGAGTCAGTAATTCTAATTCGATTTTCTGCACAATAGACTAATACACGATTATAGGCTTCCGTAGAATTGACTACAATATAGAGTTCAATTACGCGAGAGCGTTTTTGTAGATACATCTTTAACGGTTGAAACATGGATATCACGCCCCAAATAGAAACGGCTGCTAAAATTGCTCCCTTATAAAAGCCTACTCCTATTGCGAGTCCTATTCCTGCAGAGCCCCAAATACCAGCGGCTGTGGTTAGCCCTGTAACCTTTTTCTTTTCTGTGACAAGGATCGTCCCTGCCCCTAAGAAACCAACTCCCGAAACAACCTGTGCTCCTAATCTGGTCGGATCTCCGGTCCCAAACTTATATGAAACAAATTCATTAGTCATCATGATTAAACATGCCGCAACACAAACGACACTATGCGTTCTAATTCCTGCTGGTTGCGATTTACTACCTCGCTCCATGCCGATAACCATTCCGGCTATCAAAGACAATGCAATTCGGATAAAAATATCTGTATTCGTTAATTCAATACCTGATGTAACCATAATTATTTTCTAGTTGTTTTGCCACGTCTTTGTGTGAAGTAAAGTACTGCTGAAGAAATAATCATCAATACAATTGTATATACAAAGACAAGCGCTTGTGCATTTGATGTTGCTGTTTCATCACCAGCTGAACGGATAGTAATACCTAAAGGTTGAGCTAATGGATGATACAAGAATACAGATAAGTCGAAGTCTGTTAATAGAGAGTTAAAGTTAAGCGCAATAACTGAAAGTACTACCGGTAAAATAAACGGAATAATAACCTTCATCATTGTATAAAACGGAGACGCTCCCATACTACGAGCTGCATCTTCCATCTCATCATCAACACTAAACAAAATAGCACGAACCATACGATAAGAGAATGGAATCTTCACAATAATATATCCAATTAATAGAATTACTAGCGTTCCTACTAAAATGAAATTAAATACAAGTGGTTGTGGTTGATTAAATGTAAATAGCAAACTAATTGCTAATAGAGTATTTGGTAATAACCAAGGTAATAACGCACCATATTCAAATAAGGAGTCAAAGCGAGCTTTATGTTTACGAACCACACGTGCAAATACAACGGCAAGAACTGTCGCAGTGATAGCAGCAAGACTGGCATATACAAAGCTGACTAAGAATGGTGAGAACGCAACACTATTAGTCAAGAACTGATGATAGTTTTCTAGAGTAAAGTTAGCTAATGACAAGTTACCTGTTTGAATCGCCACTGGATCAGTGAATGAGTACAAGACAATGAAAATCAAAGGTAACATGAACACTACGAATAAAGCGTATGCCACGATATGTGCAATGATATTCCATGGTTTTGAAGTAATCTTTTGTTTCTTTAAAGGTGCTTTTGTTTTAGAAATTGAAATATAATTTCCACCTTTTTCAATCTTATTCATGATACTTAATAAGATTGTTGTTGCAACCCCTAGGACAATCGCAAGTAACGCAGCAAGGTCACGAGAGTTCCCCATCCCTGCAAAAGTGATAATCATCGGGTTAATTGTTTGGAATTGTTTACCCCCTACAATCATTGGAGCCGCAACTGCTGATAACCCGCTTAAGAAAATCATGATTGTTAAGGCAAATAATGTTGGCGTTAATGTTGGTAAAACAATTTTTCTGAATACGGTAAATGGTTTTGCTCCCATATTACGCGCTGCTTCAATAGTATGATAATCGACACCACGAATGGTATTTGTTAAGAACAATGTATGGTTGGCTGTACCTGAGAAGGTCATAATGAATAATACAGCACCATATCCCACAAACCAGTTTGGATCAAGGTTTGGTAGGAAGTTTTGAAGAATTCTTGTAATCATTCCATAAGGGCCGTATACGAATTTATACCCTGTTGCAAGAACCACACCACCATAAATTAAAGATGTCATATATCCAAGTTTTAAGATCTTGGCACCTTTAATATCGAAGTATTCTGTGAACAACACACAAAGAAGACCGACTACGTTAACTGTAACAATTAACGATAATGCTAGTTTAAAACTGTTCATAATACTTTGAATTGCACGTGGTGATTTAAGTACACGATTAACAGCATCTAGCGTAAATTGTCCATCTTTGACAAACACACTTAATACCAAATCAATATTTGGATAAATAATAAACGTTACGAGGAACCAGATTAGCCCTATACGAATGAGCCAATCTTTCCAATTTAACTTATGACGCATGTTGTACCTCCTTAATATTGCACAACATCTGAAGGTGTAATATAAAGTTCCACATTTTCCCCTACAGATTTGATTGCAAATTGACTATCAATGCGTGTAACATTAACAACCTGATGGTCTGACACTTGAACAGTGTAACGCACAGTTACACCAGAAAATTCTGTATCAATAATTGTTCCTTTTAGAACAATATCGTCTTCTGTTTCACGTCTGAAACGAATTTTTCTAAACGAATATATCCTTTTTTATCTTCTAAAGGAATGTTTGGATTGCTTTCTAAAATCTCATGAACTGTTTCTTCAGAAAGGACGTTAATATCTCCGATAAAGTCACAAACAAATTCTGTTTTAGATTGATGGTAAATTTCAGGAGGCGTTCCCACTTGTTCGATGAAACCATTGTTAAATACAGCAATTCTATCTGATAATGTCAATGCCTCTTCTTGGTCGTGTGTAACATACAATGTTGTAATTCCTAAATCTTTTTGTAGACGTTTCAATTCTTTTCTTAGGTCTACACGTAATTTAGCATCCAAGTTAGAGAGCGGTTCGTCAAGGCAGAGAATTTTTGGTTCTAATACTAATGCACGGGCTAGCGCCACACGTTGTTGTTGCCCTCCGGATAATTCAGATACATTACGTTGCAATTGTTGGTCAGAAATTTTAATTTTTGCTGCTACCGCTGCAACTTTTGCTTTAATCACATCTGGAGCTACTTTCTTCACTTTCAAACCAAACGCAATATTATCAAAAACAGTCATCGTAGGAAATAATGCATAAGATTGGAACACAATTCCGATTCCACGTTTTTCAGGTTCTAATTTAGTAACATCCTTACCATTTACTTCAATACGACCTGCTGATGGATCTAAGAACCCTACTAATGCACGTAAAGTTGTTGATTTTCCGCATCCTGAAGGTCCTAAGAATGTAAAGAACTCCCCTTCGTTAATTTCTAAATTCAAATTGTCAATCGCAATAAAATCACCGTATTTAATTTGAATGTTATCAAATTTAATCATATCGTTTACTCCTTTATGTTATCTTAAAAAGTCTCGCGTAGACTCTTTCTATGGTATAGAGTAGAATCCTAGCGAGACTCTTATTGATTAATTCAACATTTAATATTACTTAACGTATTCTAATTCAGCTTTTTCAACCCATTGGTCTAAGTATTTACCAACAACTTCCCAGTTAATATCTTGTGGTTTAAGTTGGTCAACAAATTTCTTAGTTGCTTCTGGTAATTCTTTTACAGCATCTTTATTCGCTGGAATAGAACCGAATTTTTGGCTGTATTCAGCTTGGATGTCTGCTTGACCGAACCAGTTGATGAATTCTTTTGCTAATGCTTGTTTCTTACTTGTGTTAAGAATCATTGTTTGCTCTGTTACAAAAGGAACTCCGATTTCAGGTGTCATAACTTTGAATTCAACATTTTGTTCTTTTTGTCCGACTAACGCTCCAGAACCCCAAATCATACCGTATTGGATTGGGCTTTCTTTATCTAACACTTTAACAACTGTGCTTTCACCTTTTTGAAGTGTATAGGCATTCGCGAAGTATTCTTTTGCAACTTCCCATCCTTTTTCTGATACGCCTAAATCTCCTTTTTCATCAAGGTAACGAACTAAGATACTTGCGTAAATCGCACGTCCTGTTCCTCCAGTTAATCCATAGATAGAATATTTACCTTTATATTTTTCTGCTAATTCAGTCCAGTCTTTAGGCATTTCTTTAACTTCTGGATTTCCAATCAATACTAAAGGTTGAACGATAACTGGGTTATAGTATCCATCTTTATCGGCTAATGATGCATCAATCTTGTTAAGCCATTCTGGTTTGAATTGAGCTAGAAGGCTTGCATCACGAAGTTTATTTGAGTCTACAGCACCGATACCAAACACCATATCTGCTACTGAGTTATTTTTTTCAGCGATAACACGGTCAGCTAATTGCGCACCAGCGATATCCACCATACGAATGTTGAAACCAGCTTCTTTCGCTTTAGCAGTTAGCCAATCTCCACGTCCATTTGAAACAGAGTTAGAATAAATTACTAATTCTTGGCTCTTATCAGCTTTTTCTTCAGACTGTGCTTGAGGTGCAGTTGTTGTAGCGTTTGATGAACTATTTGCTCCTCCTGAGCATGCAGCTAATGTTGTAACTGCAAGCCCTGCAGCTAGTAAAGTTTTTAAAAATTTCGATTTTTTCATGTTGAAATCTCCTTTTTGTTTTTATTTATAATTTTTATTTTCCAAACTTTTCGCAATATGGAACAAAACGTCTCATATCTTCAAACACTGTATAATCAATACGATTTACAGTAATGATAGGAACTTTTTTTCAAGTAAAACTTTTGTTAATTCCTTTTTCACTTTAGTAAACTCTTCATTTTTCTTCTTCAGTTAATGGAACTCGAAGATATCCAATTGAGATATGGAATTGGTAACGATCATGGTTAGGGAAACGAACACCCTGCTTTTTTTCAGAAACATAGGTTCTAATTTCTTCTAATCGTTTAGCGGATTTTTCATCTGCTGGTTCAACTAAAATGTTTTGATTTCCCATTTCAGTCACACGCATATGAATCTCTTCGTTTAGCAATGGGAAAAATTTCTAGTTGTTTTTGCAAAAGTAATCATGGATTTCTTGTAATGGTGTATCCAACGATAGGTGGCTACTCCAAAATTCAGGCTCACGATTTTTCATCGCAAAGCAATTCAATTACAGTCATATGAATAGAATCTCTAGGGGTGAGAGTAAACTTATCAATAAAAAGGTAATTCTCTATAGCGAGCCTGAATAATATCCACAACTTCCATTAAATCTGGTTTTGTATAAAGATTGGCAACAACAGTGTTACCTGGAAAATGATTAAATTCTCCATTTTCTTTAAATTTTATTTTTGTAAGATTTTTTTCATGTTATTCTTCCTTCTTTTGTTTTTTTGACACCGGTGTCAAACGGTAACTTCATTATAGTGTGTAACCGATTTCTTGTCAACCGTTTTCATAAACTTTTTTTATTCCTGTTTTTATTGTCTTTTTTACTATTACAAAGCAGAATTATACTATTGATATCCGTTTGGATTTTTCGATTGCCAATTCCATGTATCTCTACACATGTCTTCAACTGATTTCGTTGTCTTCCAATTTAATTCCTTATAAGCTTTGTCTGCATTTGCATAACAAGTCGCAACGTCTCCTGATCGTCTTGGAACAATTTTATAAGGAATTGGAACCCTATTAACACTTTCAAATGTATTTATAAGTTGTAATACACTAGTGCCTTCTCCTGAACCAAGGTTATAAATATAAACATCTGTTTTTTCAGATACTTTTTCTAACGCTTTTATGTGGCCAATCGCTAAATCCACTACATGGATATAATCTCGAACTCCAGTACCATCTACCGTATCATAATCATCTCCAAAAACACTTAGCTCTGGTCGCTTACCTACCGCTACTTGTGCAATAAAAGGCATCAAGTTGTTAGGAATTCCTGAAGGGTCTTCACCAATCAACCCAGACTCGTGAGCCCCAATTGGATTGAAATAACGAAGCAATGCAATACTCCACTCTGAATCTGCTACATGAACATCTTTTAAAATTTGCTCAAGCATCACTTTGGTGTACCCATAAGGATTTGTTGCACTTGTCGGCATTGTCTCAATGAGGGGTGACTGATTGTGAATGCCGTATACAGTCGCACTTGAAGAAAAGACAATCTTTTTAACATTAAATTCTGACATCACTTCAACAAGTGCCAATGTACTCATAATATTATTTTCGTAGTACATCACAGGCTTTTGCACGGATTCTCCGACAGCTTTATAACCTGCAAAATGAATTGCAGCCTCAATAGATTCTTGTTCAAAAACTTTTCTCAATTCTTGTTTATCACAAACATCTAATTCGTAAACGCAGGACGTTTCCCTGTAATTGCTTCAATCCTATCTAATACCAAGATGCTAGAGTTCGAAAGGTTATCGACAATTATGACTTCCTTCCCTAAATTTAATAATTCTACTACGGTATGGCTACCAATATAACCAGCTCCGCCTGTCACCAATATTGCCATTTGGGGTTCCTCCTAATTAATTCCAACCGACTTAACAAATCTCATAAATGCTTCATGTCCAAACGGAGTATTCTTATAGACGCCAGCATCTTCGAGAACTCTTGCAAACACTTGTCCTACTTCGTGTTGAACTACACTATTAATCTCTTCTTCTTTAACGTTAGGGTATTTTTCTTTTAATTGGTCTGCCCATTCTAAATGATAATCTGCAATTGCGTTATCTTTGCCTAAAAGATATTTCTCAACTTCCTCTAACTCTGTTTTCAAACGAGGTGGTAAAATCGCAAGTCCCATCACTTCAATTAACCCGATATTTTCCTTTTTAATATGCTGAACATCTTTATGAGGATGATATACGCCATCTGGATGTAACTCTGATGTGTGATTATCTCTCAAAACAAGATCCATTTCAAATTGACCATCCACTACACGAGCAATCGGAGTGATTGTATGGTGCGGAATTTCTCCAGTTGTAGCAATAATATCTGCCTCTAAATCGGTATACCCTTGCCATGATTTTAAAATCTTCGAAGCTAATTCCACTATTCTTTGTTTATTCTTACCACGCAATCGAAGAACAGACATTGGCCATTTCACAATACCAGCTTGAATATCTTCGAATCCTGAAAACACGAAGGTTGTTTCACATTCCGCTACTTCCATTGGGAAAATGTATTTTCCACCTTGATAATGGTTGTGACTTAAAATAGAGCCACCTGCAATAGGGAGGTCAGCGTTTGATCCTGCAAAATAACCCGGAATAATATCTACAATTTCTAATAGTTGTTCAAATGTTTTAGGAGTAATCGCCATCGGAATATGCTTTGTATTTAGAAAAATGGCATGCTCATTAAAATATGAATATGGTGAATATTGTAATCCCCATTCTTCATCTCCAAGTTTCATTCGGATAATTCTATGATTCGCACGAGCTGGGTAGTTTACTCTTCCTTGATACCCTTCATTTTCCATACACAAAAGACATTTTGGATAATTCGAAGTTTTCATCAATTTCTCAGCTGCAATTGTTTTAGGGTCTTTTTCTGGTTTAGAAAGATTAATCGTAATCTCAAGCGGTCCATATTTTGTTTCTGTACGGAATGCAATATTTTTAGCAATCGCTGATAATTTAATATAGTCGTTGTCTTTACTTAGTTGATAAAAATCATTTACAGCTTTTTCAGGAGATTCTTGATAAGTACCCCAGAAATTTTCATTAACAGCACTTGGAATTGGAGTAATAAAGTTCATTAACTCTGCGCCTAAACAGTCTTTTTCTTCTGCCAAGGGGCCTACTTTCCCATTTTTCTCAGCTAATTCAACGAGCATATCTTTTAATTTTTTTATATCCGTTTCACTTGTAGATGTATTAGCTCCTTCCTCTCCTACTAGAGCAAGTATTCTATTCTTTACATATGAGTAATCCATAGGTTTATACAGCCCAGATTGAATTACTTGTTCAACAAAATTATTGATTACTGTTTGCATCATTTTCTCCTATTAATCTATTTGATTATTCAATTATTTTCTTCATTTCAGGGTCTTCAATCCTTTAAAAGATCAACAACTAGTATACTTGCATCATCTTTCTTTCCATAAATAGGATCGACTTCCTGTGATTGCTTTCTCATTACAATTAAATCATCCAACTTATCCTCTGGGTGTTGAGAATAAAACTCATAAAAGCCATCACTCATTAATACAATTTGATTACTAGTCACTTCTGTACTTCCGTAAATAGCATGTTCCACACAAGATTCATCCAGCGAGCCAATCCAATATCCATTTGACGTATTGGCCAGTTCTCTAATTTTTTGTAAGATTGTTTTTCTTTGGACGCCTTCCTTACTTGAATGTGCAATTTCCTTTTTTCCTAAATCAAACAAACGGTCCACACGATGGTCGGTTATCTCTTTGTTATTCACGAGCACGACACAATCTCCAAGAATCATGTATTCCAGTTTTGTTTTTGTTAATTTTGCAAAAACAAAGGCGAAAGTCGGCAGTTTACAATATTCTTCATGATTAAAATCATCTAACCCTATAATCGAACGGACCTCCTTAATACTTTCAGAAAATATTTCTTTTAACGTTTTTGATTCTGCACAATGTTTTGCAATCACCTTAGACAATAAATGCGTTACTTCAGAAACCGAATATCCAATCGATTTTTTTGCATTATATAAATCTGTGGCTCCATCAATCACCCAAAAGAAATTTCCAAAACTACCAAGCGCATCTTCGTTTTCAACCGCCGTACCTTGAATAGAACAAATGCTTTTAATTTTCATGACGTTTCTTCACTCCTCCGACTCCAAAAAATACTCCTAATCCAACAAGGGAAGCAATAGCACCTAAATAACTATTCGTTCCTGTTTGTGGTAATTCTTTTTGATTTCTGTTTGCTTCAGCTTGAACGAGTGCTTCTTTTGCTGGGGTGTCGGATTTCTTGCCTTCTTCAGAAACCTTACGGAATTCGTACTGTAGATATCTTTCAAATCGTTCCCCTTGTGCAATCGGAATAATTACTTCCCCAACTTTGTCAATTAAGTTAGCTAATTGATCATCGGAGTAGGTTGCAAGATAATAATACCCATTTTTATTTCTTGCAATCACATGATAGTTCCCATTTTCTGTATGAATATCGGCATTCCCAAGTCCTAAAGCTACTACGGAAATATTTCCATAATCTCCAGAATTTAGCAATGAAATGGAGTTCCCTGTTAAGTTTGAAAAAGAATTATCGATTGCTGTAATGCTGCCTGTAGAGTTATTGATGACAATCCCATCTTTCCCGCCGTTAATAACGTTCCCTGAAACAGTTAATCCATCACTAATGCGAAGAAGTTCAATTGAAGGAACTTCAGAATCTTGAGCTTGATTATTAATGATATTGTTTGTTACTTCAATATCTTTTACTTTTCCTAAGTACTCTTCACTATCTCTGGCTACTCGGATTGCTTGTGTTTTAGGGTCTTTAATATTGAATCGATTATTTGTAATTACTACTTTCTTATTTAAGTCCAGAACATCTTCTGTATTATTGTAACTAAAAGCATTTACTAACGCTCCACCATTTTCCCTGTATCGAACACTTTCTTCCTTTGTCTTTTTATCAAATACATTATCTTTAATCACAATATCTGTGAATCCAGTAAATCGAATCCCTGAATAAACTAAGTTGTCGAAAATGATTGTTCAAAATCTTAATATTTGAAGGATTTTTGAGTAGTAATGGCTTGATAATGCGTACCAATTGCGGTTACCAACTCACCGGACTTATCACTCTTTCCAAAGTATGAATTTTGAATGGTTACATTTTCTGACTTCACACCAGTTTCGTTTAATGCGTACGGGAATCCTTTTCTTGTCATCGGTTCGATTTGAATCGACTCTTTTGTAATCATCGCATTATCTTTAATCGTTTTAGGTAATGCTTGACCTAAGAAACGAGATTGATCCACCAATACATTTTTAGACCCCGCAATTTGAATGGCATGCCCTTGATAACTATCTTTAAACGTTACATTGCGGATAGTGACATTTGAGCTATTCCCAATCGCAAAACCACCAGAAGAATTAATAAACGGTAAATTCTTTGGTTTAGTGCCTTCTTCATTCAAAGCACCATTCATATCAATCGTACCACCCGTAAAACTAATATTTTCTGTTGGTTCCCAGAAAATCTTATCTCCTCCATTAATGAAAGGACCCGTCATAAATACGATTGAAGGACGTCCTTGGAAATTAATTCCGTTAACAATCGTTGCATTATCATGCAAGCGAATATCGATATTACTCTTTAATTGGACCATTTTCTTTACAAGGTACGTTCCTTCAGGGAAATATAATTTTCCTCCACCTAGCCCTTGAGATGCAGCATTGATAGCTGCCTGCATAGCTTCATGATCATCCGTAACTCCATCCCCAACTGCACCGAAATCTTTAACATTTAAAGTGTCAGTTGTAGGATGAGCAGCTTCTACCCCATTCGCACTTCTTTCCGATACAGAACGAAGTGCGGTAGCTGGTACATTTAGTTTTTCATCATTTGTATCTTTATTTACTTCTTCTACTTTTTCACCAGCATCAGCTTTCTTAGGAGTTTCTACATTTTCTTTTGGAATTGCATTCTCTACCGTAGTTTCTAACTGATTATCCTTTTGAACGGGAGTATTTTTCGCCTCTTTATCATCCTCTTGAACTTTCAGGCGATGTCTCCGTTGTTACTAGCTTATTTTCTTCTGTAGTTGACTGAGTAGAGTGGGCTACTTCCTCTGCCAATACATTTTGTGCGCCCACGAAGGAAACCGCTAACAAAATTGAGCAAACTCCAACTTTTAACTTACGAATACCAAATACTTTTTTGCCGTCTAAACGTTTCATAATGACCTCCATATTTTCTGACCTAATAGATATTTACTTTTTGACACCGGTGTCATTTAATGACGACTACATCTTATCGCTCGAACGATTAAATGTCAAGCGTTTTCAAAACTGTTCATTTATATACTAAATCAAAGTAACAAAAAAGAATGCTGATCTTCAACATTCTTCTTCACGCTATTTTTATTCTTAGTTCTTCTGAATTCGTATTGGATACCGCTTCACGGCTTGAGGTAACTCTTCCAGCAGCGCATCGTTGGCTTTGCTTTTCCCCATGAAGAACATGGTCGTTGCGCCGTCCTTTTGTTCAATAATGATGAAATAACGGCTGCCGCCACCCCTTCGACCACGCATGAAATCAATCGTAATCCGGCGAATGGATGCAAGAGGAATCCGACGCTTTTTGAAACAGAATGCCACGTGAATATAAAACATACCCCGCGCGATATGAAATGGTGCCATAAACGGACCTCCACTCTGTTTTGCGGCTGTCCATCGGCGAACGAAAATGACAAGCACACATGTCGCAATGAATCCACCACTCACCAAGAACACCATCGGAATCCCGAATCTCGCTCCACTTTCTATTGTTGCCATCGTCGTTCCTCCTTTATCATTTCTTCAATTCTATCGATTCTATCGATAGATTTTATACTTCCTCTCTATCTTACCGAGCTTTTTTACTTTTTTCCACCTCTTTTAAGTAAGTTTTAAGTTCATGGTGCAAAGTATAGTTATCCAAACGGAAAGGAGAAGCTCCCCCACCAGGCGAGCGGTGACAAACAATGAAAACTATCGTAATTATCCCTTCATATGAACCAGAGGAAAAATTAATCACTTTAACACAGCAATTAATCGCCAAAGACTTAGAAGTAGTCGTTGTCGATGATGGCAGCGGGGAGAAATATCTTCCTATCTTCAACCAACTCACAGGAGCGACCGTTTTAACGCATCCTGAAAACAAAGGAAAAGGCGAGGGCCTAAAAACAGCTTATCGATACATTAAAGCAACATACGCAGGCGAGGAAGTGGCCATCGTCACGGCGGACTCAGACGGACAACACAGTCCAGAAGACATCATGCGTATCGCCACTAGGGCATCTCTTGAGAAAGACAGCCTCGTACTCGGCATTCGAAACTTCGACGGAACCCACGTCCCACTGAGAAGCCGTGTTGGAAACAAAATTACCTTGAAAATTTTCGAACTCACAAGCGGCACGAAAATTAGTGATACACAAACCGGTCTTCGTGGATTCTCAAGCGCTCATTTAGAAAAAATGCTTGAAATCTCAGGATCACGTTTCGAATACGAAATGAATGTGTTGATGGTTTGGGCAAAAGAAAAACGCCCATTCTGCGAACTAGAAAGTCAGACGATTTACGAGAACAAAAATGAGGGCTCACACTTTAATCCTCTTCGCGATTCATTCAGAATCTACAAAGAGATTTTCCAATTCGCCCTATCATCAATCCTCTTTTTTTCTAGACTACACCCTCTACGCCTTCCAGATTTTTATCGGCGTACCACTCGTGACCGCTAACGTGGTCGCAAGGGTGATTAGCGCAGGATTCAACTTCTTCGTGAATAAGAAGTTCGTCTTTGCCAGCGACAAACCCGTTCTAAAAGAACTCAGCGGCTATATTTTACTCGCCAGCTTTTCATTAACGCTGAACACATTGATTTTAATGGGCCTCAGCTACGGATTCGGTATCGGACCACTCGTTGGTAAAATCATCACCGAAATCGGAATGTTCTTCTTTAACTGGTTTGTACAGAAGAAAGTCATTTTTGGACAAGAGAAAGGTGTGCATTATGTCAAATAACAAAAAAGGAAAATCACTCAGAAAAATCTTAACGACCGCTTATACGGCAGTCCTCATCGGGGCTTCGGGAATGGTCGTCGCCGATACGCTCTTCATCTCAAAGAGCCTAGCAAAGTTCAGTAACGAAACGGCAGCGGCAACGAATACGGCCACAGGAACGAGCGCAAGCGGCACGGGAACGTCAGGGAACTCAAGTAGCTCTAGTAGCACTGGCACTTCTTCAACGCCAACCGTGAGCACGGCGACTGCCTACGAGGACGATACGAAATCCATCACGATTGACACGTACGAGCGAAATAACACGCAAATCCACGTCGCAACGGTGAAAATTAAAGGGAACGCCTCGATTAAGACCGCCTTGTCCAATGAAACCTACGGCAGAAACGTAGTCGCGAAGACCTCGACAACCGCTAAAAGCGTGAACGCAGTCCTTGCGATTAACGGGGACTACTACGGTGCTAGAGATGCTGGATATGTCGTTCGTAACGGACAACTGCTCCGAAGCCAGAGCCAGAGTGCCGACCAAGAGGATTTAGTCATCTACAAAGACGGAAGCTTCGGCATCATCAAAGAAGGTGACATCACAGCCCAACAGTTAGTCGATAACGGCGCGATGCAAGTCTTGTCATTTGGACCAGCGTTGATTGAAAACGGACAAGTGGCCGTAGACAGCTCTGACGAGGTGGGGAAGCCATGGCGAGCAACCCGCGTACAGCCATCGGAATCGTCGACGACAGTACTTATGTATTCGTGGTGTCAGACGGACGAACAAGCGAAAGCCAAGGATTATCGTTGAAACAATTAGCTGATTTTATGAAAGAATTAAACGTCACTACCGCCTATAACTTAGACGGTGGCGGATCATCATCGATGTACTTTAACGGACAAATCATTAACAAACCGACAACAAACGGTCGAAACATCCAAGAAAGAGAGGTGAGTGACATTGTCTACTTATAAAAAGAAAACAGGACTGACATTCTACACAATCGCAACGGTGGTGACACTCGTCGTCGGAACAGTGTATGAATTCTTCAGCCACCAAGTCTACTCCCCATTCATGTACTTGCTCTTTATGATTCCACTCGTGCTTGGAGTGGTACCAAATCTCATCGCAAAAATGACCGGGAAAACCTTCCTGGAGTCAGAAGACGCACAAGCAGCCTATAAGATGGGTGTCCTCACCTTTATCTTCGGCAGCTTCCTCAAAGGAGTCTTCGACATCTACGGAACCAGTTCCGTCTACCCAACCCTCTACTTACCAGTAGGTGTATTGCTACTAGTTGCAGCACTGGGATTAGAGATGTACTACAAGAAGGCAGTTGCTAAATAAAAAGAAAAGGCCGGAGTCCTGTACGGGGCTCCGGTTTGTTGTTGTTAATAGATAGTGACTACGCAAAACTAAAAATAAGCAATCTCTGCATCTCCATAATCAATAATATCCATTGTATTTAATGACATTTTTAAGCCAATTCCATGCTCCGATTCTCTAGGAGAACCAAAAACAAGTCCAAAAATAAAATCTGGTTCGTCATCTTCTGATAACAAATGTATTCCAAGTAATTCTAAAGGTATTTTTTCGCCAAATTCGTTAAAAACTTTCTCTTCTGCTTTATAAAACCACACTCCTGATTTTTCTAACAGTTGATGTATTTTTGTTTGATAACTGCTTGGAAGATTCGTTGCGAATTCAGATATTTCTAAATCATCTGATACCTCTAACCATACTTTTCTACTCGCTTCTGGAATAGTTACATATGTCCCGAAATTTTCATCTAAGACTATTTTAAACTCATTCATAGGTTTCTCCTTTAACTATTGGTAATCATTTATACAGTTCTTTCTAAAAGTTCTTTCCCCATCCTCACAACATACAATCTTTCATCTTCACCGGCAAGTTGGCTAAGTAGCTCAGTTGCTCGCTCTGTTTCTCCTTTAATCGCAGCGTTCAAAGCTCGGTAGTAGATGATTTCGAGCTGTGGGTACTTGTATTCGTTCGTTAAGGTTTCGAAGTAGTCGTTGCTCTCGTTCGCGATCGTTAAGTCATAGAGAGCCACACTCATCTTTTGCGTCTTTTCGGCCAGCGTAGGGTCTGTGATCGTCAGTTCCTCAATCATCGAATTCAGCTCTTCTCGGCTCAACTCCGGCTGACTCAATACAACTGAACGAATTAGATAGCTTTGCAAGACGTTTCGGTATTGTGGTGGAAGTCCATCCCGACTCAAGATTTCTGTGGCCTTTCGAATCGCCGTCTCGAAGTCCCCTGTCATGTACGCCAAGGACACTTCCGACGTTGCCGCGTCTAATCGGAGGACCGCTCTTTTGGCCTCTTTATTCGTCTCGATATATTGTTCCCACGATGCAAAATCCAAATCCGTATGCAGTAATTTCGCTACAGTGGTTAAATACCATTTATTAATCAAATAGATGGCAAGAGCTAACCCGGCGACAATCACAAGGACGCCCCCTGTTCGCATCGGAATGTCACTGACTGCGAACGCGACGCAAAGAATGAGGAGCATTGTCAAAATCCCCGCGCATCTCGTATAGAGCGTATATTTTTTCCGTACTGCTTGATAATCCATATCGTTCCTCCAAGGTCGCAACCAGAACATGATTGCGGTTACAAAAAAATTTATGTCTTTAATCAAAATGACTGTCTTAGCCCATTATCTCACGTTCTCTATTCTGCTTCAATGGCTTATAGGAGATTATTTGATAACAAGTTTAATATTTATTCTCATAGTACTTATTGATAAAAATCATCAAAATAGGAGAACACCCTAGCGAAATTGCTAACAGCGCGGCAGGTAAGTACGCTTGTACTGCAATACAGACAACTGCAATAATTCCCATTAGGAGCATAAGAACAGATGACATCGTTGCATTTACTTTGTCTCTGATTTTTTCATTCCGCTCGTCATTCACGCTAATTTTATAGTCACGGTCCTTTTCTAATAGTCTATGGTAAGTGAGTTGCACATATGAAACAGATACGCTGATGGCAAAAACAAAAATCAACAGCACTTTGATAGCTTCATTCAAATTGAGAGTCAATGCTAGAATCAAACTACAAAGTCCGATTACATATCCTAAATACCAGATTTTATTAGTCATCATTTTTCATCCTCCTCGTAAATAAATACCTCTTCAATGGATATATCAAAGAACCTAGCTATTTTAAATGCCAAGATAATGGACGGATTGTATCTGCCGTTCTCTAACGATCCCACTGTCTGCCGTGAAACTTCAAGCGCATTCGCCAGCTCTTCTTGCGTAATTCCTTTTGCTTTTCGAATTTCTTCCAGTCTATTTCTCACATCACATCACCTCTCAAGATGGAAAGTTTACTTTACATACAATATAATTATTTTTCAGCAAAATGTCAAGCTAACTTTCCATCATTAAATAAAAAGAAGCAGGCAAATTTTACTTCGCCTGCTTCCATCAAATTCTACTGTTACCCTCTCTCTTTGAACTCATCGAAGTATAGCACCTCGACTTGCCCAGACCAATCCAAGACGCAGCCAACGAAGTCAACAAGGTCGAGCCCTGGCATTTCATAAGTGTCGCCGTCATTGACGCTTCCGGTTGCATCTTCAATATAAGTCACCTTATAGCCTCTGTCTGACGCGATAATTGCAGTAAATAAGCAACAATATTCCGCGTTCAGTCCTGTAATCACCACTTCATCTACCGGATGGTTCGCAAGAATCGCCTTCAACTCTTCGCTCTGGAAAATATTTGGCGAGTCTTTTTCAACGATAAAATCCGCATCCGCAGAAAGCTCTTCGTCAAGCGCTCCTCTCTCGTCGCCATTGTAAATAATACTCTCCTCATTCTCATCAATATGACGCGTATGAATAATGAGTTCCCCGCTCGCCTTGAACATCTCTTGTAACTTCAAAATATTCTCCCTAAGCAGGTCAAAATCCCCTCTAGCTAACATTCCTTTTTGACAATCTAAAACAATTAATGCTTTCACTAATCGTACTCCTTTATATGTTTTTAATGAGTTAATTTTCAATTTGATGTTCTTTGATATACAAAATACGGACCAGTATTTAAATATATAAAATGATCTACAACTACCCTAAATCAACTTATATTCATACCACTCTTCATCTACCTTCTGAAATCCCAAAGCCAAAAACATTCTTTGACTTTGAGTATTAAAAGGATATATTTGTGCAGGGGACTGACCCCAAAAAGTGAGAATTTAATAAAAACACCCTAGGGCTACCGTCTCCGGTATTCAACCGGAGACAGGTAGTCCAATTTTTGTTGGATTCTTTTTTCATTATAATATTTGATGTAATTTTCTACAATTTGAATTACAATAGAAGATGAAGTTATTACTTCATCTTTTATGTAGAAAGCTTCGCACTTTAGCGAAGAATGGAAGCTTTCGATGGGTGCATTATCTGCGGGAGTCCCCTTACGGGACATACTGCGGATAATGCCTTTTTCTTTACATAAATTGTAGTATTCAGCAGAAGTATAAACGCTGCCTTGATCACTATGTAGTAGAACATCCTTAGGTAAATCAATTTGATTTAATGTATCCAATACAAACTTAGTATCCTGTTTTGAGGAAATTGTATAAGCAATGATTTCTCCATTATGTAAATCCATAATGGAAGATAAATATAATCGTTTAGGACCAAAAAGGCAAATATGTGATATCAGTAGTCAATTTTTGCATAGGTTTTATCCGCTGAAAAAAATTTCTATTCAGAGTATTGCCAGTAATTGAGAAAGGTTTACCTATTTTTGATAGCTTTTTTTCGGCTTCACTGCACAATTCCAACCATTTTTTTCTGCATAATCCGCTGTACAACCTTATGATTAACAATCTGATTTAATTCCTTCTGAATCAAATACTTAATCTTTCTGTATCCATAAATAAATTTGTTTTTTCTTACAAATTTTTACCAATAGTTTCCTCAATAACTGATGGAGAAAAAGTCTTTCTTTTTTTCCATCGGTAGTAAAGTAGATGTAGGTACATTAAGACAAGAACAAATTAAATGTACCGCATATTTATCTTTCAATTCTTCCACTAACTTTACAACTATTTGAGGCGACACTTCCTTTCCAATTCCTTGTATTTTTTTAATATTTCTAATTCAACTTCTTTTCTTTTTAATTCTAATTTTAATTGATCGATTTCTGAAAGTTCAGCCATCCCTTTTTCGTAAGAATATTGTTTTTCCCACCTGTTGGTGGAAACGATGAGTTTCACCATTTTTATACCATCTAAAACCATGTTTCTACTTGAGTTTCATTTTTTATGTTTAACTCCTGCATTACTTGTTTTGTAGTATATCCCTGTAATTTCATTTCTACGGCTTTATTCTTTGTATCGACAGAATAGGCTACACGTTTTTTAACCATAAAAAGACACCTCCATGTGCATTTGATAATATTGTACCAAATCCAACTTGAGGTGTTTTTTTATTTAATTCTCATTTACGGGGGTCAGTGCCATATAAGCAAAAAAACCTTTTTTTATTTTTTTCAGATATTCACTGACAATTTTTTTCTTCCGTCCATATCTAAATGGTTTTGTTGGTTCATCTATAAGTAAAAAAACCATCTTCTCTTGTAAACAAAAATAGCTAAGAGGATTTTTGTTTGTTCTCCTTTGGAAAGCGTTTCAAACTTTCTGTAAACAAGACTCTCATCTACATTTAGCAAATTAAGTTCTCTAAATAATTTCCATTCTTCCTCATCTGAAATTAGTTCTTTATATAACTCAATCACCAATTTTTGAAGTATCACTTAAATTAGGTGGAAATTTAATAAAGTCAACACTTTTTGCTGATTTTTTTCCTTTATATACTTCTTGGTTTAGCAGTAGCTTAAATAGTGTTGATTTTTCCAATTCCATTTCTTCCTATCAGCCCTGTTTTTCCAGTTCGTATCAAATGAAAATGATACATTTTCAAATACAGGTTTGACATAGCCATAATATGAAAAAAAGTGAGGTTTTTCAATTTTAATTGTTGACACAAAAACACCTCCAAAAATTTGCATTTGTCTACACCATTTGAATACTTATATCAGCCCAATATGTTGCGCATTCCGTTTTGAAGTAGCACGCAATCAATCACATTTCAACTTGCTCGTTTTCTTGGGTGTACATTGCATGGACCGAATATCTACTTCGCTGATACCTCAGCTCGCTACAAGCAGTGCCACACACTCGATATGTGGTAATATTCTGCTTTTTATACTAATAAACAAAAAGGCAATGAAAATCATTTTTAAAATGATACTGCAGAATGGAAAGATTATCACCACTTCCAAAAAGAAACGACATCCATTCTATAATTTAAATTCCTTTTCTTTACTAATTCTATTACTCGCCAATATAGTATAAATTAAATAACCAATAAAAAAAGCAACCAGTCTTACAACTCACTACTTTTCATATGATAATTTACAAATGTCTTTCCAGCCACTCGATCTTTTTTTAAAATCCTTATTGTTATTGTGATTATTTCGATAGGAGTCTTGAGAAGAAGCTTTGTAAATACTTAGATACTGCTCCAGACTTGGAAGACGAAAAGTGATGCCTTCAATCTGAATAAGCTCTATATCCGATTCCGAAACTCCTGCAAAAATCAGATAAGGTATCGATACTTCCAAATTCAACACTCACTCTATCCTTTTTGGAATTCATGCTCATGAATATCTATTAAGACGTAGCCTAAGTCTTTCATCACTTTCATTATCTTGTCCCAGTCATAAATTCTGAGATGATCAGGTGCTTCCCAACCTCTAGGGTCACCAGGCACATGAATGTCAATGTCAGACGAGCCCCCAATTTTTCTTTCGTTCTAAACTCCAATCCCAAAGAACCCCATCAGTGTCGGTGTAATTCCGACTCGATTTAAATAGAAACAAATGGTTTTAAATTCTTCAAATAAAGAGACTCATGTTTACTCTAATCCTTTCATCTAAATGTTCGTTATTTCTACTTTATTACCTTGAACAAAATCATCTTCGTTTTCTAGAGTATATCCAGTTATTTTTGGATACGAATTCTTTTTCCTTCTTTTAAGGACCCCAAATGCCACTAGATCTTTATAAGAAGGATTTTTGATATAATTCAACATATACATCTCTAGTCCTTCTGATTTTTGAACGATTATTCACATTTCACTAACAAACTTACACACTCCACATGCGCAGTCATCGGGAACATATCCACGGGTTGCACGTACTGTTCCTCGTAGCTTCGTTTTTAACTGCTAAGTTGAATCACTTATTGGCACCCTCTAGCTGGACCTGTGTATGAGCTAGCAAATCTCCTAGATGCCTTTTTATCTTTCCTAAAAATTGCCATCGCCAGTAACAACAGTGCAAGTAAGGTTGCTAAAGACGAGAGGATAATGGAGATTAGATCAAAATCACTATAGACTCCATGAATAGTTCCCATATGTCCTAATTGCGAAGGTAAAAATTTGATGAGATTTCTAATAAAGCTGGCCTGAATTGTTTTTTTCTGATAGACCAGACGAAGCCCTGCTTTTGATTTCCCCAAAACTTCCATTTTTGCATAATCCGAAAATGTGAAATAAAGCATGATTGGCAGAACACTGATAAAAAATGTAAGAGTCTGTGCCTGAAATTCTGTTTGAATTGGTACACCATTAAAAACAATGTAGTAATAAGTTATAGCGCAAAGAAAAAGAATACCCAAGTAAGTTATGATTAACAGATAATCAAATAGTAGTTCAGTTATTCTTTTTAACCGAAATAGGATTAATTTCCAAAATCTCCATTATTTATTCTCCTGTCTAAGAATGTACAAGTAGTGATATCCTCTCAACATAAAATAAGTGAACCTTAAGTATGCCATGTGAACCTTTCTGTATCTGGACACATAGCTACAAACTGAAATTAACCATTTCTCATCATTACTGAAAATTTTCAAGTTAATCCAAGCAAATTTCTATTTTAATCCTATCTGGATCTTCAAAATAGATTGCATAATGTTCAGCACCACCAGCATATGGATATTTATCATCATAAAGCAAAACTATATTTCTCTGAATAAGATTCTTCCTAATTTGATCGATTTTATCCTTAGTTTGACAACGAAAAGCAAGGTGATTCAAGCCGATATTACATCTATTATATCCGTTATTAAGATACTTTTCTTTTGTCTGTACAAACAATATAAAATTCGTCCTTTTTATAGGAAAATCCATCTTTCCATTCTTGAAACAACTCAAAACCTAAAATGCTAAATATCCACGAATAGAATTCCTTGGTTTTATCTAAATTACTTACATAAATCTCAATATGATGCATTGTTTTTCCTCCATCTGGTGCTGGAAATATCAATATACTCAATTTTTACTTCACTGATGACTCAGCTCGTACAAGCAGTGATACCGCCTCAACAGCCTCAGTCATAGAGAACATATCCACATACTTTTTAACAATAATATGAGGTTATCGTTAAAAAGGTTGATCTCGAGAAATTAGGATTTATTTGGCACACTTTTTCATAAATTCATGAATCAATTTATTTACAACATCTGGTCTATCTGTGTTGGAATTATGCCCAGCATTATCAATCCACTCAACAGGCTTTCCCGATATTTTCTCATATGATTTCAAATATCGGATACAAGAACCTGCTCGATCTTCTTTACCGCATATCACCATATGTGGAGATTTTATTTCATAAGCCAGATTTTTTTCTACTGCTTTTGCTAAGATTTTATATCCATGTCCTACTAGATGAGAATATCTTTTCTGGTTTCCATCGTAAACCATCATCATATCTAACATTAATTTTCTTCCGTATTCAGTTGTTGATACGCCTTTCGTACCCTGTCTCAAAAGTGTTTTCCATGGATAAAATCTATATATTGCTTCTACCCTTTTTAATAACCATAATTCTATTACGGTATAATACCGCCTTTGAAGAGGAGGTGAATCAATTGTAACAATACCATTTAGTTTTTCAGAATATAGTTCTGCATAAACCTGCCCTAGATAACCTCCCATTGATTGTCCAATTAAGATTGGTTGATCAATTCCTTCATTGATTAATATTTCATTCAGCCATTTTGCTTCATCAAACAAATCAAAATCAAGGTCAAAAGGATATGACGAAGCATGCCCAGGTGCGTCCCACACCAATACTCTGAACTTATCCTTAAAATATTCTATCTGTTTGTCAAACAGTCTATGATCAGCAGTAAGGCCAGGTAAAAATATAAGAGCGATTCTTGATTGTTTATTAATTTCATTTATCCAATAATGAATCACTCCTGATGAAGTTTCTAGTGTTTTTTCCAGCATTATTGTCCCCCACAACACTAATTTGTCATTGTTTAAAATAAATCTCATCATATAATTCCATAAACTCTTGAGCGAACTTTGCGACAAGTTCATAATCAAGTCCAGTGGCTATGGTTTCTTCATTATTATCAGCTTTTAATGCTCAATTATATGAGCCGTGCATTACATAGCCCATATCTATGATAAAAGCCTATCATGCATACGGTTATATTCTCTACTTTCCCATCTCGAAATAACCACAACATCTGCTTCTACTTCACTGATGCCTCAGCTCGTACAAGCAGTGATACCGCCTCAACATGCGCGGTCATTGGGAACATATCCACGGGTTGCACGTACTGCGCCTCGTACCCGCGTTCCTTGAAGTGGACAAGGTCGCGAGCAAGTGTTGCTGGGTTACAGCTTACGTACACGAGACGCTCAGGTCCCGTTGCACACGCCGCTTCAATAAACGCAAGGTCGAGCCCTTTACGCGGTGGATCCACGACAATCACATCTGGCTGGATGCCTTCTTCCTTCCAGCGTGGCATAATTTTCTCGGCCGCACCCGTTTCAAAGTGCACATTCGTCACACCATTCAGTTTCGCATTTTCCTTGGCCATCACAATCGCATCATCCACGATTTCCATGGCATAGACTTTCTTGGCATCGCGGGCAAAGGCCAAGCTCATCGTCCCGATTCCGCAATACGCATCCACAACTGTCTCGCCGCCCTTCAAGTCCGCAGCGTCGATGGCTTGCTGATAGAGTACTTCGGTTTGCACGGTATTGACTTGGAAGAACGAACGCGCGCTAATCTTGAACGTGAATTCGAACAACTTCTCTTCGTACACATCTTCCCCGAACAACACCTTTGTCTCACGTCCCATGATGACGTTCGTTGGCTTCGGTTGGATGTTTTGTACGATAGACACCACTTCCGGATGCGCCGCTGTAATATCTCTGACAATCGCCTCAGCTTGTGACAACACCTTTGTTCTCGTCACAAAAAATAATCATCACTTGCTTTGTACGTAGACCTCGTCGAACGATAATATGCTTCAAGTCGCCAGTATTGTTGGCCTCATCATACG
>BNJS01002411.1_pt1 | contig 77599 bp, 116 predicted proteins | sample 8540461 | NCBI WGS metagenome assembly BNJS01 (sample SAMD00202454, study PRJDB9452) | human saliva metagenome | isolation source: human saliva | place: Japan
AAGCGTTACGTATTGCTAAGGAGCGGCCTTGGCCTTGCTTTCGTGCGGTTGTAGACGCTGAGCTTCCATAGCCTGCATCGATGAGATGCCCCGCCATCGCTGCGCCCATGATGCCGTTTTTCCGATGAATCCAATTTTTTTCATATAGCATTTCCATTCTCCTTCATACAATTTCGGTGTAGTGCAGGATGAAGCAAAAATCAAGGGAATCATGATAATTGCAGGATTTTTTCTGATTGATTCCGAATCTTATAATGTATATATATTGAGTGAAATGCGGTGGGTATGGATGACGGATGCGACTGGAATTTTAGCAGCATGTCGTTACGGGCTCGTGCTTGATTCATACGGGCGACCATGCGATTCGGTGGACTGCGGTATGTATTAGGAACGCGCACGCCTACGCGAGATGAACTGCGAGCCATCTTGCTCCAACCCCGCTGAGATCGACGCGGCTTTTCTGACCGCACGCGCACATCGATCACTGCGGGCGATCCCGCGTCTCGTGCGTGAGGGCCGGTGGGCAATGTCTACGCCACGCGCGCCACCTGTGACTCGTGCGCATCATGCTGCTGGACTCGAAGTGGCTATCCAAGAGAGAGCGACGCGGAGATGCTGGAACCGCAAGAACGCAGCATGACGTGCGAGGAACCAATTGCACCGCTCTTACACACAGGCAGACAGTCTTTGCGGCACTGGGAACACTTTACACTTGCTAATTCTATCAGACGGTGGATCTGGGAATGGCCACCTGGGCCACGTTCCGTGATGTGGGTCATCCCCTCGGCCTCAAGGATCCCTCGAAATTGTGGGTGCGGAGGGGATGCAGGAGTCCAACTGGCCTTTCGCAAGGATCTTGACAGCGATCAGTTGCTGATCCTGCGCGACCCGAGTAGACTGTGGGGCGGACTTCCCATCGTCGAGTCCAATCGGCGGTGACCCATTCATCGCGACTTGCGATGAGACGGCACCTTGAGGTCGTCCGCGCCACGATGCACCGCGGCGGCAATGTCAAATATACCGTCCTTTGCCGTCGGGCGATGCAGACGCCTCGGCTACTTCTGGCAATCTGTGAAGGAGGCGTCTTGACGACGACATCCTGATCACTACCGACAGTCCTCCTTGCGATTCAGGCATGCGCGTCTTTCAAACCATGAGGAGTTCTCGGATGAGGAGACGATTGCGTTCTTCGAACAGCGCATGATTCCGGCGTTTCCGCAGGTGGCATCGCCGATGGCAGAGTCGCGCTCAACCTGGCGGAGGCCTGCACCGGCCTTTCCGCCCGGGATGGCGGACGGGGGCGTGCCTTCCCACTATCTGAAGATAAATTTGGCGGCTGAGCTTACGGCGCCTTCTGCCTGGCCACCATGGGAGGAAGTCCCGCGCGGCTGCGGACGGTACTGGCGCGTGCGCGTCCTCGGTGAGATTGCTGCCGGCGCAAAGATCGAGGTGCCTGACGGCTTCTCCGGCCGCATGCGCGGATGCGGTGCAGACTGTGGAGTGGATGCGCGAGTCACTGCACCGCGTCCTGCAAAAGGTGTTTCGTACACGGCGAAGGACAGGCACAGGGAGGCACTGGAAGGAGCGTATTCAGGAGGAACTTCCGGGCCTGAAGTCTATGCAATTGCCCCTGGCGATCTCGTGACGATTCAGGGGTGTGCCAGTTCCGAACTTGGCCGACAGTCCTATACCGTTCCATCGAGGCGGAGATGGAGGACAGCTGCGCGCGACTTTGACGCCGAGTATCGCCTCCGCGCAAGCCGCTCATCCGCGCCGTTATTCGCCAGCCAAAGCTTTGCGGAGCCGCCCATCCGCGCCTCTCGAAGCGTACCTACCTGCAAGAAACCCACCGCCCCTGCACAATATCCGATGGGACAGCCTGCCAGAATGCCGTGCGCTGCGGACAGTCCAGCTTTTGCATCCTTTAGAAATACGTTAAAAGAGGGTGTTCCTGAGAAGGCAATTACTTAATAAATAAGAAGAAAGGAAAGAGATACGTCCTCGCCTTCCATGGAAAATGATGGGTAAAAGAGTGGGAACTACCATTCTATGCTCGGTGATGCCACTGACGACAACCGTCATTTCAAGTGGGGGGGAACAGCATGAAATTCCGTAAGCAAGAACTATGCGCGGCATTCTCGGAGATCGTGGCGCGCTGCAGGAGAACCTGGTTTGCCGCGCTGATGTCGCTTCGGTGAGTCGAAGTTCCCGTCGGTCTGATGGGCCAGCAGGTATGACTCGCGCAGCGCATCGGCCCGGCCTTGTGCAGGAGGTCGCGCCCCGGCACCTGTGCGGCGGCTCATCTCGATACCTCGACGGCAGTCAGGAGCCCGGCGGCGAGGATGCAGATCACGCATTTCGGCGATGCGCATGGAGCAGCGTATTAATGCGTCTGCGCGGGGCGGTACGGGCCTTTATCGACTGGCATGGCATCCTCAAAGGTCGGCTCTGACCAACTTAACAGCCGCACCAAGGAAAAGTGCAGGCGCGTTTGGCGCCATCGCCCTCGCGCCGTGTCTTTGCTAAGACGGATGTCCAAGTACTGATGAATGATGCGAAGGCGGATATTGCGCTTCGATCTTCAGGCGGTGGCCAATCAGACCATCGTACCCGCTGCGCAGGGGCGTCCTGGCTGAGGCAGGCCGCCTTCTCGGCGAATTCTCGCCGTACTTTCTCCTGGAACTGAAACGACGTTTTGACGAGATGCTGAAACCTGACGAGATCACGTCAATGTGGATTGGCGGTACCTGGCCTCGGTCGCGTCGGCGCGGCGCTCTGATGATGCCAAGGCAAACTGATATGCGGGAGATGGAGGCGGTGTATCGTACGTGCGGAGGTGCCGTGGTGAGCGGAAATGCGCACGGCGTGGATCGCAGCCTTTCAGGATGCGGCGGCGGATTGCGCTGCATCTAAGGAGCGACACGATCGCATCGCGTGCGACGCGGTGACTTTTCGTCCTATCGTTTCTGGTTTGACCGCATCGATGTTGGATCGACGACGACGAAGTTTTCGTCGCCACCGGAAAAGACAAGGAACTACTCTACAACGGTATTACGGCAGCAATCAGGGCTCGCCGCTGCGCTTCCGGTCATCGAGGCACTGCGACTTTGCATATGCCAGGATGCTATGGGCCGCCGCATCGCAGGCGCTGTACACGGGCTACGGCGAGGCGATTGTCAAGGCGGCAACGTGACGGCGGTGAGGTGGAGACTTTTGCCCACCTGCGCGCAGTACAGGAGTTCTGCCTGAGGGTGAGCTGAGTCAGAGCATCGGCGGTGACATGAAGTGCTTCTGTCCAGAATGCAGCGTCGGCAACATCAGCACCCAACGAGGCGTGCCCGGCGGGCTGTGCCCCTATCCAGAACTCGCCGAGCCGCCATGACGCCGGCGGAGTTCGTGGCAAGCGCGATTGACGCAAAGGCACCTGCTGACCAAAATGCGCTGCACCGTTTCCGGCGAACTCCAAGGCCGCAGGCGCAGAAGGAGGGGGCGGAGGTCGCCGAGCATCTCGGCGGGGCATCGCCTTTCGGTGGTGAAGAACGCCTCTTTAAGGTCATGTAGCCAGGTTGACCATGCCCGGACTGTGCAGGGCGGACGTTCTACAACGATGCCGCGTCCTGCGCTCCATCAGAACCTGCTCGGCAGCACATCCGTCCTGACATCGCAGGGTTGATGGGCATACGGTGCGGCGATCCTTGCGATGGAGGCAGGACGGAAGGCCCCTCTGCTAGGCGCGGGAGGAACTGGGCACGTTTCTGCCAAGACGAGCACCTACTGCTGCGGAAAAGCGGCGTCTCATTACGATGGCAGCAGTTCCCGAACGGGGAGAGCGTTACTTTACGCTGGCAACCAGCTGCAGCGCGGCATCGGCGGCGCGAAGGCGGCGGACGAGACGCTGAATATCCATGTCTTGGCATTGCCGTCTCTTCTGCCAATTAAGCAAGTCGCCGGATTGAAATGCGCCGCGGACGCATCGGCATCCTGCACGCCGTTACGTGGCCGAGGGTCACCTGTTCCAGTTCACCTCTTTGATCGGCCTGGTTACGGTGTCGTTCTTCGGGCAACTCGCAGCCTTCTAAGGCGCGGCGACTGTTCCGTAATAGATCTGGCTCTGCTACCCGGCAAAGCTCGCCTACGGCACGCTGACCATCGAAAAGGGCGTTGATACGATCTTCTCTATCCGTGCGGAACCGCATGTAAGGTGAGATGCGACCGACCCGTCGGCGAACAACTACAACCGCCTGATCGTCGCATCCTAAGTGCGGAGAACATCTGCATCAACAGCGGATGTCCTGCGCGAGGAATCACATCCAGCTTCCGCAGCCAGTTCCCCACGCACAACGACCGTGCTGATCGAGCGTCCGTGGAGGAGTTTCGCGCCGAGGGTACCGCCAGCAGGGCGGAGATTACCGCGGGCGGTCGATGCCGGTTATGCTGAGACTGGTTATGCACGCAGTGACAGTTCGTGACTACGGACAGCAGATCCTGGATCGCATTGAGAAAAGACGGGCGGCAGCACGCCATCCTCCAGGGACGTACCATATCGACCTCGACCAACCACGGCATCCCTGAGATGATCCAGTCCTATGTTGCCAGATTCTATCCAGATGGTGTACTACATGCCGGCCAGTAAACGGCGTCTTGGTGTCGTCAACCAGTGGAGTTTATCATGCACGCCTTACCATGCAGCATAGCCCGTTGCGGAGCATCCGAACGTGACGCTGATCCAGGCTTGAGCTCCTCCGGCCAGGCCCCGATGCACACAAACAGAGGTGCGGATCCCTGTCGCGCTAGCGCATCTACATGGATCACCTGACGAGGTGCCGAACCAGGTGAGACAAATGGCCTGCGCTCGCTGATCGTGAGGGTCGCGGCGGGATGCCTGTCTACCACGATGCACCTGCGTCATCGAGCGTCCGCGCTTTACTGAGGATCATTGTTTCGAAGACGCATACGATTCTCGCCCGCGATGCACTGATTCACTTTTGATCTGTTCCATGACGAGATGAAAGCATTATATCATGCCGCCATTCCGCCGGCGGGCAAAGTGCCACGCTGACCTCGGTCTGCGCCGCGTGGCCAAACGATATGTGCTACCCTGCCGTCGTCATCGGACAGCCTCGCCGCGTTCGAAGGCGGGCTGTGCGGATCCATCATACGAGCATCGCCCTCTGATTCGCGCAGTTATGCCGCGGCTCAACTACCTTGGTGTCCTGCAAGGCGCCAGTGACGCGGGCTTCCTGAATGCTGTCTTGCCGCCAAAGTGGTCTGAGGAGACGGATCTCGCTCTTTAAAACTGATGATGTCGACGCCATCGGGCGCGTATCCATGCGGCGATCCTGATGAACGGCGCAACCGCATGATGCTGCATGAGCTTGATCAAGGAGTACGCAGGCGGCGTATGAGAAATGGAGGCAAAAGTGGTGAGTGAGCTGCTGTACGGCAGCATCTTCTGCCCTGCCAGTATGGTGAAGGACATCGTGCGCGATTTTGACCTGATAATCCACCGATTAGATACGGGAAACCGAAGGTCGGTACGTTGTCGGCGAAATCAGTTTGGCAAACATGTTCGTCGCAAAACAATGCATCGAAAAGTGAGCGGGGAGGGTGAGGTCGGGATGCCTGACTTCGTCGACTTTCCGTATTCCGCCCATGACCCACTGCAGCGCGCGCCGCTTGCGGCCCTACACCGCCCTGCGGACGTATGTCTACTGGCGGTGATCGAGTTCTTCCGCGCACCGATGCGGCAAGGTCTGAAGCGAGAGCTACGTCACCTGTCCGCCGCAGTCCATTGACCATAACACGGCAGAGCTTATGGCGGCGCGTGCACGTCAGCCCTTCGGCAACATGGCAGGGGAGGGCGGTTCCTCACGGGCGAGATGGTCAAGCTCAATGGAGGAGGGCGTTCACTGTCGTTCGTGTCGCAGCCGCCCGGGCTGCCCGCCGAATCACGCGACGGCGCAGCGGCGTCATGCACGACCTGCGCAAAGGCGCCTCACGGCGCGAATATCACGGGCGATTGACTCGCGATGCGGGCTCGGAGTGAGCCGTTAATCCAGTCAACGGGCTGGAAATTCGATGCTTGCTGCGGCAGTGAGCGTCGCCCGCAGGAAGCGTATACTCTGCGGCAGCACAGTGATCGAGCGGTAAAATTCGCCTGCGGGTTAAGCGCGTTGAGTTTATTCTGTATCGGTGCAAAGAGATGTTGTACTGATGTGCAGCATCTCTTTTGCAAAAATTCGTTCCAAGGGAACAAATTTTATACAAAGATGCGTCTTGAAAAATACTTGACTGAGCCACTCTTCTGAAGTATCCAGTATATATACGACAGAGGTTTTGAGAATATAGGAACTGCTGAAGCGTTGAAGTCCGTCGGATTGCGTGCAGATTTTGTCCCGTCTGGCGAGACAAACCGGATCGGCAGCAGAGGCTGCGTGAGCGATTTGTCGAGCACAGAGCAGCGAAAAGATGTACCAAGACGGCGGTGCTGAATTTACCAGTGCTCGTGGTATATGCGGTACGAGGTGTTCGGAGGTTCGGCGTATGAGCAAGCGATGGAAAACACGCAGAACAGTGACAGAAGACGCGTCGGACTTCTTCGGCGTACTCGCGCCTCGTCTGGATGGGAATTTCGCCCCTGCATCTGACGAATCCCTCATCTCGACAGCTCGGCGGACTTTTGTGTGAGGTGCCCGCAGCACTACGGGTGAGCGGCCCGGTCGACGTACAGACCTACCGGCAAAAGAGTCGCGGTGCAAAAGCGATCCTCGAGGAGGGCAAATCATCGAGGCACGCATACCCAAGCGCTGACGGCACAATCCATGCGAGTACATCTCCGCATCCCCGTGATTGCCGTCAGGAGCAGAGCTGCAGGCCAGCAGGCTCACGTCCCTCATGACATGAGAATCTGGACCGCCTTGATAATAATGGCCAATTAGGGTGGAAACTGCGCGGGAGTACTGGAAATCACGAGTGCTCTGGTCGCCTTTGTCCCCTGAGAGGATGGAATTTCCATCCTGCTGCGGGACAGGGCTTTTGCATATCTGGAAGGAGAGCATTTTATGAGTTAAAGCTGACACTTGCTGGATGGCCCCGTCTTCGCGAAGCCAGAGGCAGGGACGAGCATACTGGACGCCGTCACGGCGTGCAGCAACTTGGCGAAAAAGGCACCTGCGGCGCGCGTCGCGACGGTGCAGGTCGTCGGATCTTGACGACGCCGGTCACGCGAAGCTGCGACGCTGCGCTGTGCGTGCTGACCTCGACGACGAGGGCGGCTGTCATGCTCTGCGCCATACGGCGGCGCACGCCGCGTAGCAGGCGTGGCGCCTGTATCCGGAGAGCCACAGCAGCCTGCGATCGACCCAAGCGATCGAGAACGGCTACTACGATTTCGCGAGCATGGAGCACCAGCCGACGGACGCCGATCTTCGTGGAGTATCGAAAAGGAAATGAAGAAGATCGCCGTAGGAGAATCTGCCGCTTGGTCACGCCGCGAGGATCGTGCAGGCAGAGTGCGATTGCACCTTTCCGTGAGAAGTGGTGAGGACTCATAAGGTGGAGCTGATTGATGGATCTGCATGGAGGACGAGGTGACTTCCCTCGATACGCAGGGCGAGTTCACCTGACCCCGCGCAGGCTGGCGGTCGCCGACCGGCAAGGCTGCAAGGCACGATGCCGCAGAGTGTCGCAGGTGCATGGCGGCGGGCAGCTGAGGAAGAACAAGATGCTGCAGCGCATCGGCGGCACGTGCGCGCTGAGAAGCAGTAAGAAACCGATGCCTACCTAAGTCTATGCTGGAGGAGGCGGCAAAAGCGCACCACCGGAAAACTCGGCAGAGAACTGGACTCTTCAGCCTGCATGAGGAGGGACCGGGCTTCCCGTTCTTCCATCCGAACGGCATGGCACCGGCAACGCATTGCGCTCGACTATTGGCGTGAGGTTCATCGCCGCTACGGCTATCAGGAGATCAGCACGCCTGCGATCCTCACCTGTAGCTCGGGAGACCTCAGGGGCGTGGTTCCCATTACCGTGAGAATATGTATACGACTGAGATTGACGAGAGACTATGCGATCAAGCTGATGAACTGCCCCGGCTGCATGCTCGTCTATCGTTCCCAGCTGCACAGCTTACGGCGATCTGCCGCTGCGCCTGTGCAGAGCTGGGACTCGTCCATCGTCACGAGCTTTCGGCGCTCTGCACGGGCTTTTCGCGTCGCAACTTCACGCAGGATGATGCGTATCTCTTTTGTGACCCCTGATCAGATCGAGGGTGAGAATCCAGCACACGATTGACCTCTTCGACGAGGTCTCACCGCACGTTCGGACTCGACGTACAAGGTGGAGCTCCTTGACGCGCTGAGGACCCGATGGGCACAGATGAGATGTGGAGATGGCGACGAATGGTCTGCAGAGCACTGGACAATCGTGGCCGGATTATGTTGTCAACGAGGGAGACGGCGCGTTTTACGGCCCGAAGATCGACTTCCACCTGCGCACCCCATCGGACGTACGTGGCGAGTGCACGATCCAGCCCGATATGAGTCTGCCCGAGAAGTTCGATCTCACCTATGTCGGCGAGGACGGCGAAAAAGCATCGTCCCGTCATGCTGCATCGCGTGGTCTATGGCCCGATTGAGCGTTTCATCGGTATCCGATCGAGAACTATGCAGGTGCATTCCCCGTGTGGATGGCTCCTGTGCAGGTACGTATCCTGCTGATCACGGAGCGTCATAGCCGCATACGCGGAGGAACTGTACAAGAAGATGTTTGATCTCGGCCTCCGTGTCGGGTGGACGCACGGCAACGCAAAAGACGCTACAAGATCCGTGAGAGCCAGGGTCAAGAAGACGCCGTACACGCTGGTGGTTGGGTGATCAGGGAGATGGAGGCGGCACAGCTGCCTTCCGCAAGTATGGGGAGAAGGACAGTACAGTCCTGCCGTCGTGACTTTATCGCGCGCGTACAGGAAAAATTGCGACGCGCGTACTGGAGTATTGACATGGATACGCCGATCTGTGGTAATATATCCTACGTTGAAAGCAGAAGCCACCGCTTCACCTGCGCACAGATGTCTGACGGGTTGCATGAGAGAGTGTATCAGGGGTGCTTTATGCCTTTTTCTATTGCCGGATGGCGTATCTGCGCATCCCGTACCAGGAGGTGTTCTTGCCACCAGCAGGGAATTCTGCGAATCAATGAGGAAATCCATATCCGTGAGGTGCGTGTCACCAGTGCGGAGGGGAAATAGCTTGGCATATGCTGACGCGCGATGCCCTTCGCATGGCGGAGGAGCAGCATCTCGACCTGGTCGAGGTGGGCGCGAAGGCAAGCCGCCCGTCTGCCGTATCTCATGGACTTTTGGAAAGTTCCGCTGAGCAGCAGAAACGTGAGAAAGAAGCAAGAAGAAGCAAAAGATCATCAGCATCAAGGAGGTCAAGCTGCGTCCGAACATCGACGAGCATGACTTCAATGTTAAGCTGAAGGGATCGCATCCCGCTTCGTCGAAGAGGGCAACAAGGTCAAGGTGACGATCATGTTCCGGTGGGCGTGAGCTCTCCCATCCGGAACTTGAGCGCGTGGTCCCTCGATCGCGTCTCCGAGCGGCTGGGCGATCTCGTGTCGATCGAACGCGGCGCTGAGCTCGAGGGAAAGAATATGACGATGATTCTTTCGCCGAAGGTGCAGTATTCGCCAAGGCGGCAAAACCCGCGAAGCAGGAAGATAAAGGAGGAAATGGCGATGCCGAAGATTAAAACGCGCCGCGCTGCAGCAAAGCGCTTTACCGTAACCGAGCGGAGAGTTCCGCCGCAACAAGGCGTACAAGAGACATATTCTGGAGAAGAAGACGGCCGAAGCGTAAGCGCAACCTGCGCAAGGCAGCACTTGCCGACAACTCGACTCAAGCGCATCCGCAGAGATGCTCCCTACGCATAAACGGGGGCAAGGAAGAGAACCTCTACGTGGGTAGGAAACAGGAGGAATTGCTATGCTAAGAGTAAAGAGCGGTGTTACGGCACACCGTCGTCATAAGAAGATTTTGAAGCTTGCTAAGGGCTATCGCGGCTCGCGCAGCAAGCAGTTTAGAGGCAAACGAGACCGTCATGAAGGCGCTCTCACTATGCGCGCCGTGACCGTCGATGCAAAAGAAGGCACGTTCCGTCGTCTCTGGATCGCGCGCATCAATGCAGCAGCGCGTACGAACGGCATCTCGTACAGCCGCTTTTATTGCGGGTCTGACGAATGCAGGGGCCGAGGTCAACCGCAAGATGCTCGCCGATCTCGCGATTGCGCGATGCGAGCGGTATTCACGCAGCTTGTGAACGTCGCAAAGGAAAAATCAGTAAGATGGGAGCAGCCTGATGAGTCATCGGATTCATCAGGCTCTTTTTATACGATGAAAAAGATCGAGACAATCACGAGTGCGGAGAACCCGCTCATCCGCCGCCTCTCTGTCGGGTTGGCGCGCAGCCCGCGCCGCGCCGCCAAGGAAAATGTGCTTTTGGTGGAGGGACTGCGCCTGCCGAGATGGCAGCGCGCTCAGACGGAGCAGATTCTACACGCCGTAGTGACGGAGCGTGCCTTGGCGACGGAGCGGGCTGCCGTACTGGCAGAGCAGCTGCAGCGCGTGGCGGTGCCGGTTAGCTGCGTCACGTCGCGGGTCTTGCCGCCTGCGCGGAGACGGACGCGCCGCAGGGAATCCTGCTGCTGCGTGCAGCGTCCCCTGCGGGCATTGACCGATCTCTGTACACGCGGCGGAGAAAGCACCGTTTTATCTGGCTCGATCGTGTGCAGGATCCCGGCAACGTCGGCAGTGATTCTCCGCACGGCGGATGCAGCGGGCGCAGCGGGCGTGATACTTCTGCGCGGCTGTGCGGATGTATACAGCAGCAAGGGCTCGTCCGTGCGACGATGGGCTCTCTGGTTTTTACGTTCCCTTTATCAGCGGCGTCGATGATGAGGAACTCCTGCGTTTCGCACAGGAACAAACGCCTATATCTCTATGCGGCTGCGTAGCGACGCCGATGCCGTGACGCATTTTTGCGGCGGATCTGTGTCGCCCCACGATTGTCGTTCTCGGCAATGAGGCAAACGGTGTATCGGAGCGCCTCTGGGCGCGTGTCGGCATCTCTACGTCCCCGCCGTGCGGGCAGGCGGAGTCGCTCAACGTCGCCTCGGCTGCCACGGCGATCCTCTATGAGTCCATGCGTCAGCGCAACTATGACTGCGCACGCAGTGAAAACACTGTCGCGCAGCAGCGCGGCTGTACTATTTGTTTTCGAGGATGGCGAGCAGTTCGTCCTTCGTGATGAGCCCGATGGACTCATCGACGGGCTCTCCAGTTCTTGAAGAAGATGAGGATCGGCATGCTCATCACGCCGTATCGCTCGGCGATGTCCTGCGCATCATCCACGTTGATCTTACAGAACTTGACCATCGCTGCGTGCGGTGGAGGCCTCCTCCAGCACGGGGATGAGCATACGGCACGGCACTACAGTATGACGCCCAAAAATCGACGACGACCATACGCTTTTCCGCTAGGACTTCGGAGGCAAATGTTTCTCTTGTTAATTCGATGACAGCCATAGCCTGAATCTCCTTTGCAGTAGTATGAAATGCACGGATGCTCCACGCCAATGATGATAAACCTTCGTTAGTCCGTGCTTCTGTGAACATTTTCTATTATCATAATAAAAACAAGAAATTTTTCAATAGATATAGGAAAAAGCCATTGAAACTTTTTTCCCCTAATAAAATAAGTTCTTCCCTAGCGTCCGTCGGTTGTGCATGTCCCGGAGAAAAAGTATATAATGATAAAAATAGAGTTTAATTTATTTGCCATGGAGCGATGGAGAAGAGAGGAACGGAAGATGGCAGGAAGAAGAGAGCACCGCTGAGGCCCGATACTCAGGCAGAACAAGCGGATCTTTGATCTGATGAAAAACACAACCTCCGACTATGCCTTCATGATGGATCCGACTGCCGATGTGTTTCTTGCTCCGCCTGCACTTGTCCGAGATTATGCGCTGCCGTCGGAGACAGTGACCCATGTTGCCGACGTGCTGCGCCCATTGGTCTGCATACAGGATCGCCACGCCTTTGATGCGATATTTTCCTCGTTGCTGGACGTGACGGAGGGGCGGGAACGGCAGCTGACTTCTGCATTACGAATGCGAAGGGCAATCTCACATGGCTGCGCCTGAAGGGAAGATCGGACTGTCCGAGGATGGACAGCCGAATCTCTTCGTTGGGACGATCAGCCAGCTTGCACGGCGTAATGCGGCAGACTCGGTGACGGGGCTGCTGAACCGCTATCAGTTCACCGAGGATCTTGGCGAGCGCTGCAGCACGGCGCGTGAGACGAGGGAAGGGCGGAGGTCTCCTCGTCACGGGCATCGATAATTTCCGCATGGTGAACGAGGCATTCAACCATGAGGTCGGTGATGCAATTCTACGGGAGATTTCGGGTGCATCCTGCAGAATGTCCCGCGCCGTCTCTCGCTCTATCGTTTTGGACGGGGGATGAGTTCGGGCTCATCTATCCTGAGGCGGACGAGGAGATGCTGCAGAGTTTTTCATCCGCGTCCAGCGCGAGTTTGCGCACCCGCAGGTCTATGGCGGACGGCAGTATCTCGTCACCATGTCGGCGGGCATGGTGTTCTATCTGCAGGCGGCGCGCGATCGCTTGTCCTGCATAAATACGCGCAGGCGGCACTGGATACGGCAAAAGCAGGCGGAAAGAATCGACTGAATGCGTTCTCGAAGGAGGTCTACAACCGCTGGCTGCGGTCGCTGACGATTCAGGAGCAGATCCTCGAGGATGTCAGGCGAGGCTGCCGCAATTTCGAGCTATACTTCCAGCCGCAGGTCGCAGGCGACGACCAGCATATCGTCGGTGCGGAGACGCTGCTCCGTTGGAAGAACGAAAAGGGCACATGGTCGCGCCGCATGGAATCTCATCCGTATCCCTGAGGAGACCAAGACCATTGTGCCCTGTCGGGCGCTGGATTTTTGAGCAGGCGCTGCGCGTCTGCAAGGAGTGGCGGAAGAAGATTCCGAACTTCCGCATGAGCGTCAACATGAGCTATGAGCAGATCAAGGATCTCTCGTTCCTCGAGTTCATCGAGGATCTGCCTGCATCGGCATGATATGCCGCCGGATGCCGTCGTCCTGGAACTGACGGAGAGCAAGATCGTCATCGACATGAAATTCGTCAATGCGCAGTTCGACGCATTTCGGATGCACGGCATCAAGATCGCCATGGACGATTTCGGCACGGGATACTCTGCGCTGTCTCGCTCAAGAATCTGAACTGCGACATCATCAAGATCGACCGTGCGTTTGTCATGCGGATTCTGGACAATCATTTCGATCAGAAGCTCGTCGAGTATACGGTGGAGCTCTGCCACAGCATCGGCAAGACCACCTGCATCGAGGGCGTGGAGCATCAGGACGAGTACGACTGCCCTCGTCAAGATCTGCAAGACCGATACGATTCAGGGCCACCTCTTTGGACGCCCCTGAACCGCAGGATATATTTGAACAAAAAGTTTTTGGGGATGTAATGGCAAGAGAAAAAAAGCAGAGGAGGGCTGACCTCGCTCGGCGCGCAGCGGACGGACTACGGATATGACTATGCGCCTGAGGCATTGGAGACCTTTCAAAACCAGCATACGGATCATGACTACTGGGTACGCTTTAACTGCCCCGAGTTTACGACACTCTGTCCGATTACGGGGCAGCCGGACTACGGAACGATCTATATTTCCTATATGCCGGCGGAGCGCATGGTCGAGAGTAAATCACTGAAGCTCTATCTGGTGAGCTTTCGTAATCACGGCGACTTCCACGAGGATGTTGTCAATGTCATCATGCGTGATTTGATCCGCCTGATGGCACCGAAGTACATCGAGGTGCAGGGGAAATTTCTGCGCGCGGCGGCATCCTCGATCGACCCCTATGCAAACTACGGCATCCCGGGGACGAAGTACGAGACTCTGGCGTGGGAGCGCCTCGCGCAGCACGACCGTGTACCGGAACGGGTGGACAACCGTTGACGGCGCGGCAAAACGGATCGCTCTCATCAATGACATCACGGGGCTTTGGCCCGATGCTCAGTGGCCGTGCAGCTCCCGCTGATCTCTGCGATGCGTGTGCAGGCGTGTCCGCTCCCAACGGCGATTCTTTTCCCGTACATACAGGCTTTTCCAAACCACTATCTCGACGATTACATCGGCGCGTATGCGCCCGTACATGGAGAACTGGGCGGAGAACGATCTCGATTTCGATGCGATCCTCACGGGCTTTCTCGGCTCGGAGGAGCAGATCGAGGTCGTCCTCGATGCGGTGCATACGTTTACGGGGCAGGATACGCTGGTCATTGTCGATCCCGTGATGGGAGATCATGAAAGCTCCCACTCTCGTATACGCCCGCACTCTGTGCGAAAGATGCGTCAGCTGATGCCGCTCGCAGACGTTGTGACGCCAAACCTCACAGAGGCGTGTCAGCTCCTCGATCTGCCGTATCCGCTGACGGCGTGGTGACCGATGCAGAGCTGTCTCACATGGCACACCAGCTCGCAGCGATGGGGCCGCGTGCTGCTGTCATTACCGGCCTCACGCGGGCGACTGCGTGCGCACGTACCTCTATGAGGATGGAGAGAGCCGCTGCTATGATCGTGTGAAGATCGGGCGTGATCGTTCCGGTTCGGGCGATGTGTTTGCGGCGATTGTCGCGGCGTCCCTCGTGCGCGGTATCCCACTTGCGGATGGAGTGAAATGTGCCGCCGACTTTATCGGTCACTGCCTCACCTATGCGGAGGAGCTGGATCTGCCGTGGAATTACGGGCTGCCCTTTTTGAGGAATTTATGAGCGAGCTGACCAAACTGTGAGCTGTGCATACAAAAAGCTGCCGTAAGGGCAGCTTTTCTCATTCTGTGTATCATTAGGAGCATATTATGATTGTTTATGCGACCCATGCGGGTGGCCGCTATATGCCGATGGAGGAGAGTCTGCGCGAGCAGCCTGAGGGCAAGCGTGCCATCTGCGTCAATATCACGAACTCCTGTAACTGTGACTGCGTTTTTCTGTCTGCGCAGCATGAAGGAGATGGCGAAGGAGTCCTCGCTCTGGATTGACCATGACCCGACACTGGCTGAGATCACGGAAGAGCTCGACCGCCTGCCGTGGGAATACATCTCCGAAGTCGTATGCTGCGGTTTCGGCGAGCCCCTGATGCGCCTAGACACGGTGCTCGGTGTCCCTGCGCTATGTCAAGGCGCATCATCCGCAGGTGCCGACGCGCGTCAATCACGAACGGGCTGGGCGAGCTGGAGCATGGCACCGTCTTTGCACAGCGCTTTGCGGGGCTGCTCGACACCATCTCCATCAGTCTCAATGCATCGAATGCCGAGCGTTATCTTGCACTCACGCGCTCGAAGTTCGGCATCGGTTCCTATGAGGCAATGCTCACCTTTGCCGAGCACTGCAAGCCCTACATTCCCCATGTTGTTCTCACTGTCGTGGAGAAGGTGGAGAACGAGGAGGAGATCGCTCGCTGTCGCAAGATCTGTGCGGAGCGCGGACTCGACCCTGCGCGTGCGCACATACGAGGACAGCTAAGGGCTCACTGCTTTCAGATCACCGTCATTCCCTAAGCCCATTATAGCGTCAGCTTCGCCCCATAGAGCGGCGTTTGCCGATCCATCGCAGCGAGGAGGCGCGGCACGGGGAGTACGCGCAGCAGGATGAAGCAGATCAGAGCCTCGGGGACGAGGTAGGTCGCGTTGAACACGAGGGAATACAGATAGGGCGACATTCCCTCCGGTGCGTATGGAGCCGAAGAACACAGCACCCGAGATAAAGTGGCAGGCGAAGCGTGCCGCAAAGGCGAGCGCGGCTCCCGCGAAGATCCGTCCCGGTACGGCAGCAGCAATCGCGAGTGCCATATAGGGGCAGCGGATAGTCGAAGAGTACCTGCAGGGGGTGCAGGATGAATGCATCCTGCATGAGGTTGATCATGCCGTAGAGGAAGCCCGCGAGACAGCCGATGCCTGCCCCCGTAACGGTAGGTGAGAAAGAGAGGGGAATCATCCCGCCGATGGTGACGCTCCCGCCCTGCGGCATGTGAAAGATGCGCAGCTGATGCAGTACGATCGTGAGCGCGAGCATCAGTGCGACGCTGATGAGCATGTGGGTCGTGAAGTGAATGCGCCGCATCTGCAGATAGCCGAGGATCAGGATGAGTACGGCGAGCAGCGCAAAGAGACTGGTTGGCTGCGCGATCAGATCGGCAGTACTTTTCATGAGTGTGTCCACGGAAACCCTCCTGTGAGGATACAATTTGTGTGGGGACATCGGTGACCCTCGTATAGAATACTATAAAAACAATGTTTGTTCAAATTGGAAATGTGCTCTTAGCAGACATTCCCTTCATCTTATCCGCATGTCCATAGATTTTTGGCGTGAATATGGTAAACTGAGAATTGTTGTTTGAATCGTATTGTCGTCGACGACGTGCACATACAGGAGGACGTTATGGACGAAAAGATCAGAGAACTCAAGGCGCGTGCCCGAGCTGCGATTGCAGAGACGGCGGGCTCGCTGAGTGAGCTTAACGATATACGTGTCAAAATTCTGGGGAAAAGGGAGAGCTGACGACCCTCATGCGCAGCATGGGCGCCCTCGCGCAGGGAGGAACGTCCGCGCATCGGCAAGATCGTCAATGAGGCGCGTGCCGAGCTCGAGGAGCTCCTCGCGAAGAAGTCTGAGGGAACTTGCCCAGCGTGAACTGGCGGCCAAGATCGACACCGAGCGGATCGACGTCACGCTGCCCGGCCGCACGATGCAGATCGGACATCTGCATCCGCTCACGATCACGCTGGAACCGTATCAAGAAAAATCTTTCTGCAGATGGGCTTTACGGTAGAGGAAGCGCCTGAGATTGAGACGGACTACTACAACTTCGAGGCGCTCAACCTGCCGAAGGATCACCCCGCGCGCGATATGCAGGATTCCTTCTACATCACGGAGGATATTCTGCTGCGCCTCTGCATACCTCGCCCGTGCAGGCGCGTACGATGCAGAAGAACGAGCCGAATGCTCCGATCCGCATGATCGCGCCCGGACGCGTCTATCGCCGCGACTCCTACGATGCGACGCACTCGCCGATGTTCACGCAGGTGGAGGCTCGTCATCGACAAGGACATCTCCTTTGCCGATCTCAAAGGAACGCTTGAGCTGTGCCTGCATGAACTCTTCGACGCCGACGCCAAGGTGCGTTTTTCGCCCGAGTTTCTTCCCCGTTCACCGAGCCGTCCACCGAGGTTGATATTTCCTGCCCGCCTGCGTGGTGCGGGCTGCCGCGTGCAGGGCACGGGCTGGCTCGAAAATCCTCGGCGCGGGTAGTGGTGCATCCGAACGTTCTGCGCATGAGCGGCTACGATCCAAATGTAGTGTCTGGTTTTGCATTCGGCATGGGCGTAGAGCGCATCGCGATGCTTGCGTACGGCGTGGATGATCTGCGCCTGTTCTACGATCAACGACGTGCGTTTCTTGCATCAATTCTAAGGAGGCGGGACTTGCAGGGTTCTCCATCAAATGGCTGAAGGATTATGTTGAGATAGATGAGCCGGCGGAGGAGATTGCCGACCGCCTGACGATGGCCGGTGCCCGTCGAGCGCATTGTGCGTGCCGACGAGGGGCTTGAAAAAGGTCATCACCGGGCGCATCGAGAAGATCACGCCGCATCCGGACCTCGATCATCTGCTCGTCTGTCAGCTGAACATGGGCTGTGCGGAGCTGACGCAGATCGTGACGGGCGCATCCAATGTGCGCGAGGGTCATATCGTCCCCTGTCGCCACGGTCGGCGCAGTGCTCCCCGACGGCAAGAAGATCTCGAAGGGCAAGCTGCGCGGCATCCCCTCGAACGGCATGATGTGTTCGGCGGGCGAGCTTGCCATTGATACCGAGGGTCTGCCCGATGAGCAGGTGAACGGCATCTACATTCTGCCGCCCGATACACCCGTCGGTGTACCGGCGGCGCAGGTACTCGGCCTCGACGATGTGATCCTCGAGTTCGAGCTGACGGCAAACCGCGCCGACTGCTTCAGTGTCATCGGGATTGCGCGGGAGGTCGCCGCGCTGACGGGCAAATCGCTGCGCATGCCGACGATTGAGGTGAAGGAGACGGCGGGCGTACGCGCTGCGGATCTCGTCTCCATTCACATCGACGACAAGGAGCTGTGCCATCGTTTCTCCGCGCGTGTCCTGCGCGATGTGAAGGTTGCTCCCCTACGCCCGCATGGATGGTGGATCGTCTGCGCGGTGCGGGCATCCGCTCGATCAACAATGTCGTCGACGTGACGAACTCTCGTCATGCTGGAGCTGGGACAACCTCCACGCGTACGGACTACGATCGTATCGCAGGACATACGCTGACGGCGCGACGCGCTCGTGCGGGGAACAGCTCCATACGCTGGATGATTCAAATCGCATCGCCGTCGGAGATGAGCTCGTCATTGCCGACAGCGAGAAACCCGCAGGGCTTGCCGGCATCATGGGCGGACCTCGATTCCGAAGTGACGGATAAAACGACGACGGTCGTCCTTGAGGCGGCGTCCTTCCATGGGCCGGCCATCCGCCGCACGGCGCGGCGCATCGGTCTCCGCCCGAGGCATCGGGACGGTTTGAGCGCGGCGTGGATGAGACGGAGACCATTCGTGCCGTGACACGTGCCGCACAGCTCCTCACGGAGATGGATGCCCTGCACCGTGGCAGAGGGGACGATTGACGTCAATCCCTGCGCCGCGCGTCCCGACAGGTACTCACGTTCAGTGCGGCGCCGTCGCGGAGCGCATCGGTGCGAACATCCCGGGCGAGTGGATGGCATCGGCACTGCGCTCCCTCGGTTTTTACTCGTCGAGGAGCAGGGGGTTGAGACCTATCGCGTCGTCGTTCCTTCATGGCGCGGAGACGTGACGCTGATGGAGGACATCTCGGAGGAGGTTGCGCGGCTCTACGGCTTTGACAACATCGCATCGAAGATGCCGTCGGGGCAGTCCTGCAGGGATCGGTCGGTGAGATGCAGGCGTTTGTCGATACCATGCGCGAGACCCTTGCCTCCCCTCGGCATGACGGAGGAGCTCTCGTTCAGCTTTTACGAGCGCAGCGGCTCTCGACAAGCTCTGCGTGCCCGAGGACAGCGTCCTCCGCCGCGCGATTCCCCTATCACGAACCCGCTCATGGAGGAGTATCCGCTCGTCCGCACGACCCTCCTGACGAGCATTCTCGATAATGCGGCGCGCAACGTGACACGTCGGAATCTCGATCTGCGCCTCTTTGACATTGCGCCCGTCTTCTTCCCGAAGGCACTGCCCGTCACGGAACTCGTCGAGGAAAAGTGCAAGGTGGCAGGACTTCTCACAGGGAGGCTGCAATCCCATCGCATGGGATACGGATAATGCGATGGTCGATTTCTACGATGCAAAGGGCGTGCTGGAGCATTTCCTCTCCGCTATCGGCGTACAAAAATACACGGTGGAGCGCGGCGAGCACTTTGCCATGCACCCCGGCAAGACAGCGTTCTTCAAAAAGGGGCGTGACGTGATCGCCGTCCTCGGCGAGATTCATCCGACGGTCGCCGCGAACTTTGGCATCGGACAGAGTGTCTACGTCTTCGAGATGGATGCCGAGACACTGCTGCGCTACCGCAAGAAAAAGGCTGCGATTAAAGGCTCTGCCGAGTATCCCGCATCGACGCGCGACCTTGCGATCCTCGTGGATGCTGACCTCTACGACGGCGGAGATCGAGCGCGTCATTGCGAAGAAGGGCGGCAGTTACTTCGGCAGTGCGACCCTCTTTGATGTCTATGAGGGCAAACAGGTGGGCGAGGGGAAGAAGAGCATGGCATTCCCACCTGCATTTCCAGTCCGATGACAAGACCCTGACCGATGAGGAAGTGGATGCGGCATTCGCCGCGATCCTGCAGGCGGCGGAGGAGCAGCTTCACGCACAGCTTCGCGGATAAAAGGCGGTGAGAGCATGGCAGATGAAAAACAGACGACAAAGCGCGTTGTCGTCGAGATGTTTGGGCAGAGCTACCAGCTCAAGACCGATGAACCGGATCGCCTCAAGCGGCTGGCGGCAGAGAGTGACCGCCGCATCAAGGAGATGTCGAAGAAGGTGCGCAGCTTCGATGTTCAGCGCATCGCAGTGCTTTCCGTGCTCCAACTGATGGATGAATATGAGCAGCTGCGGCGCGACTACGATGAGCTCGTACAGCTCCTTGAGGAAAAGTAAAAAAATAAGCTATGATGTGCGTGCATCATAGCTTATTTTTACGGAGTGTTAAATCGGACGGGCGTATCTACGATTACCGGCCCCCGTGGATTCGGGTAGCTGCCGACCGCATACGCTGCGGCGACCGCCGCCTCATCAGAACACTGTATCCGGAGGAGGAGGAGACGGAGACATTTGTGATTGCCCCGAGGCGCTGATCGTTGTGAGGATCTTCGTCACCCTCCAGATGGCGCTTGAGTGCCATATAGGGTACTCATTTGCATCGACCGCTGCCCAGAACCCATTTGTGTCAAATGGCGCACTGCCCGTACCGGATACATTTGGCGTCGCCCGTGCCTTGTCCTGCGCCTGTACCCGCACCTTGCCCCTGACCGTCCCCCGTGCCGTCGCCGCTGCCATTTCCCGTACCGGATCCTGTGCCGGTACTGCTTCCGCCGTCGCCGCTGCCCGATGACGAGCCCGTACTCGCGGCAGGCGGCGCAGAGCCGTCCGCAGCCGAAGCAGCGGGGAGGATGCCTGCGGAACCGTCACGGCATCCTGCGCTGGGATGGCGGGCATCGCTTGCCGTCACGGGGACGGTCTGCTGCACCGTCTCAACGCGCTTTTGCGACCTCCTCCGCCTTCAGCGGCTCCGGGAAGAGACTTTCGGCACTGCCGCCGCCCTCATGCCCGCCGCCCTGACTGAAACTGATGCCCGCAGATCGATCTCATAGATCTGCTGCTCCCTGCTTTGCGACGACGGCAGAGTCCGACGGCGAGCAGGAGAAAGATGACGACGTGAATGGCGGCAGAGACGATATATGCTTTTTCTCCATGAGAGATGTTGCTCCATCGATCTATCCTTCTGCTCTGCTGCAATCGAGAGCCGTTTGACCCCGCTCCTTTGAGCATGTCCATCACGGCGACCACCTGCCCATGCGCCGTGCGCTGGTCTGCCTGCAGGACGACCGCCGCGTTCGGATTCTCCTCCATGTGACGCTTCATGATCGCCGCGGACTCCGTGATGCTCACGGGATTGTTGTCAATCGTGATATGCCCGTCTCGCATCGAGCGTCATGATGATCGGCAGCTGTGCTGGTGCAGTCGCGGTCTGTGCCTGCGGCAGCTGAACGGCGAGAGCCTTCTGCGCCACCGTCTGCAGGCTGTTCATCATAAAGAAGACGAGCAGGAAAAAGATGATGTCGATCATCGGAATAATCATGAACTCTATGTCAATATAAAAATTCACTTTTTTAAATTTTTATCTTGGGCAGCACGAATAAAACTTGTTAGATTCGCGCTGATTTTGCCGGAACAAGACAGCGAGCAGAATGTAGAATGAGGCTCTGCCTAGGATTTTTGCAGACGTGAGAAAAAAAGATTCCTTTGAGATGGTGCGGCTGAAAATCTCCGTACTTCCTTTGTTCACTCTGTTTTGACAATGGGATTTTTTATTATACTGGGTATGTTGGGGAAAGTGTGCCTATGGCATTTTCCCAATCTTTCGGATGAGAAGGGAGGTGAACATTTGTTATTCGAACGAATTTTACGCTTTTTTCATCGTACTCATTACGGCAGTCGTCGGTGCGACTGTCTTTGAGCTTGCCGTTCCGACGGCGAACGCCTATTTCTCTGCGCCGCTCTGGCATACGGAACTGGGGATCTTCGACTTGTCGCTTGCGGGACTGCTCTGCATTCTGTGCGGGACGGTGCTCGGCGGGCTGATCGGCTATCCGTTGGCTCCATTTTTTACCGGACGGCTGCGCAGTCTCTCCATCTGGGTGGAGGGGCAGCTCGCGAAGATGCCGACACGTGATGTGATTGCCGGGGCAATTGGGCTTTTTATCGGACTTATCATAGCACGCCTCCTTGGTGATGCATTTTCACGATTCCCATTGTCGGTGACTACATCCCCATCGTGTTCAGCATTGTGATCGGGTATCTCGGGGTGCACATTATGGTGCAGAAACAGCAGGAGATCGCTGAGGTTTTTGACTTCGTTCCGCGCTTTTTACGCGAGGTGATCCGCATGCGCCCCGATGTGCGTACCCCCATGCCGCTGACGGTGCGGGATGGGCAGGAGGACAGGCAGTACAAGCTGCTCGATACGAGCGTCATCATCGACGGCCGCATTGCGGATATCTGCGAGACGGGCTTTCTTGAGGGGACGCTGCTCATCCCCTGTCTTTGTACTGGAGGAGCTGCAGCATATCGCCGACTCACCGGATGCCCTGAAGCGTGTGCGCGGACGGCGCGGGCTCGATATTCTGCAAAAGATCCGCAAGGAGTCGCGCATGAAGGTGGAGATCACGGAGGCGGACTTTGAGGACATCGCCGAGGTGGATTCCAAGCTCCTCCAGCTTGCGCAGGAGGTCGGCGGGAAGATCATCACGAACGACTTCAACCTCAACAAGGTGGCGCAGCTGCGCGGTGTTCCCGTGCTCAATATCAATGCGCTCTCGAATGCGGTCAAGCCTGTGGCGATTCCGGGTGACCTGATGTCCGTACAGATTGTCCGACCGGGCAAGGAGCATGGACAGGGGCTTGCCTATCTCGATGATGGTACGATGATCGTGGTGGATGGTGGATTCCGCTGCATGAATGAGGTTGTCTCCGTGGAGGTGACTTCGGCACTCAGACGGCAGCGGGACGGATGATTTTTTTGCCAAAATGGCACGATGATGGAGTGCATCGGGAGGGAAATGTATGGTAAGTGTAGTTTTTCCGGCGGCAGGACAGGCGCATCGGATGCAGGTCGGTCTCAACAAGGTCTTTCTGACCCTCGCGGGAAAGCCGATGCTGCTGCGGACGCTGCTGACCTTTTCAAAGGTTCCGGCGGTCGGTGAGCTGATTATTGCGGTCGGTGCCGATGAGGTGACGGCGGTCAAGGGACTGCTCAGCCGTGTCAAGGGGCTTGCCCCATGGCGCGTGGTCGAGGGCGGCACGGAGCGGCAGTATTCGATCCGCAACGGTCTGGCTGTCGTATCGGAGGAGGCGGACATCGTCCTCGTTCACGATGCGGCGCGGCCGCTCATCCGGCGCGAGACGATCGAGGAGCTGATCCGCGTCGTACGCGCAGAGGGTGCAGGCATCGTCGCCGTGCCGGAGAAGAATACGATAAAGATTGCCGCCGAGGACGGTACGGTCGCTGCGACGCCGCCGCGCCAAACGCTCTGGCAGGTGCAGACCCCGCAGGGCTTTCGCAAGGAGATCCTGATCGAGGCGAACCGCAGGGCGGAGGCGGATGGCTTTCTCGGGACGGACGATGCGAGCCTGGTGGAGCGCATCGGCGTTCCCGTTCGCATTGTGCAGGGGAGTACAGCAACATCAAGGTGACAACGCCAGAGGATATGGTGGTCGCGGAGGCGATCCTGCGCAATGACATGGGCGCGGGAGAGCTGATGAAGACCGCCGTCCACGAGGCGAAAGCGCCTGCTCGGTGGTGTCGTCCGTCGGCGTAAGGAGGACAGCGTATGACGAGAGTGGGTATCGGCTACGACGTGCATCGACTGGTGGAGGGACGCAAGCTCATCCTCGGCGGCGTGGATATACCGTATGAAAAGGGGCTGCTGGGGCACTCGGATGCGGATGTGCTGCTGCACGCCATTTCCGACGCGCTCCTCGGAGCAGCGGCGCTCGGCGACATCGGGCAGCATTTTCCTGATACCGACCCGCACTATGCGGGCGCAGACAGCGGAAAGCTCCTGGCCGAGACGGCACGGCTCGTCCGCGCCGCAGGGTTTTCCATCGGCAACGTGGACGCTGTTATCGTAGCACAGGCACCAAAACTGCAGCCGCATATTCCAGCGATGCGTGAGAACATCGCCTATTGGCTCGGCATTGACCTCCGCGATGTCAGCGTCAAGGCAACGACGGAGGAACGACTTGGGTTCACCGGAGCGGGCGAAGGGATGTCCGCCCATGCCATAGCAGGCATAGAACGTATATAGGAGGGATCTACATGGCAAATCAGCTGAAGGAACTCTTGGGGCTCGATGTACCCATTCTGCAGGGAGGTATGGCGTGGATTTCGGAGGCGAACCTCGCGTCTGCCGTATCCAATGCGGGCGGCGCAGGCATCATCTCAACCGGCGGACGCACGACGGAGTATACGCGTGATGAGATTCGCCGCTGCCGCAGTCTGACGGATCGGCCGTTCGGGGTCAACATCATGCTCATGGCGCCCAACAAGGAAGAGATCGTGGATGTCATCTGCGAGGAGAAACCTGCATTCGTCACGCTCGGTGCAGGCAACCCCGTCCCGTACTTTGAGAAAACTCCATGCGGCAGGGAGTCAAGGTCATTCCCGTCGTGCCGAGCGTGAAGCTCGCAAAGCGCGTCGAGGAAAAGGGCGCCGATGCCATCGTCGTCGAGGGCATGGAGGCGGGCGGACACATCGGTGTTCTCTCCACAATGCCGCTGATGGAGCAGGTCATCCCCGAGGTCTCGCTGCCCGTGATCATGGCGGGGGGATTTGGCGATGGGCGTGGACTCGCCGCTGCACTGCTCATGGGCGCGGCCGGCGTTCAGATGGGAACGCGCTTCCTCGTTGCAGGAGTGTGTCGTCCATCCGAATATGAAGGAAAAAGCTGATCGCAGCGGTGGACACGGATACCATCGTGACGGGCATCACCATCGGCGGCGCGGTGCGCGGCATCAAGAACAAGTTCGCCGAGGACTTCGTCGCGCTCGAGTATTCGGGCAAGGCGACGAAGCAGGAGCTCCTCGACCGTGCGACAGGCACCAATAAGCTGGCGGCGGTCGACGGCGATGTCGTCAACGGCATGATGCAGGCGGGTGAGACACTGACGCTGCTGCGTAAGGTCGAGCCGGTCAAGACCATCATCGACGACATTGTACGTGAGGCGCGTGAGACGCTTGCCCGCGCACAGTCGATCACTGTCTGAGAGGTAAGATGGGGGAATGGGAACCGACGAACTGACACGGATTCATGAACTTGCGAAACGTGTCACGCTGCTCGAGAAGATGGTACTGCGTCAGCAAAGTCGTATCGACGAACTGACGCAGGCTCTTGAGGTGCAGCACGCTGCAGGAGCGTCGACACGCCCTGCGCAGGAGAGGGAAGAAGCGAAGGAACGCGCCGCACAGGAAGAGGCGGCACGCTCCGTTCCATCGGTGAGCGATCTCCTCGATGAGGAGATGAAGCGCGAGCTGGCGCGTGCCTATACGGGGGCGCAGCCCGCAAAGCCGCCCGAGAAAAAAGTGGAAAAACCGCCGAATGCCATGCAGCGTGCGGCCGGCAGCTATGCGCGCGCCGGCGGCGGCAGGGAGTCGGCGGTCAACGATCAGGCAAAGCAGACGGAAGCCGCACGCAAAAAGACCGCCGAGGCGACGCTGGCGGGGATTCCGCAGCATGAGCTGCGCGAGCGAACCCCTGAGGAGCGGACGGCGGACTTCGTGCGGGACTATAATGCGCTCTATGATGTGCCGGGAACAATGTTCCAGAAGAAGAAGGCACAGGACGATTTTCATCCGAGACTATGAGGTGCAGGGGATGCGCTGTACGAATATGCAGCTGCGTCACAGCCGCCCCGAGCTTGAGCCGCGCTTTGTCGCCGTGACGCCGACGCGGGATGCGGACTACTGGGGCATGCCGCTCGGCAATAATCTCTTTGCCGTTGTGCCGAATCCCTTTCTCGTTTACGGCGAGGAGATGCATACGGCGGGCGGGATGCGCGAGGCGTTCAACTCGAACTATCGTCTGGGGAATACCTATGGTCGGTTCACGATCAAAGAGGCGGCGATCTTCCAGTTCGGTACGATCGGAAAGGTGTTTCGGCGCGGTCAGTTAGAGGCAGAACAATAAAAACGGCAGATCACTGCCGTTTTTTATTTTATCGTTCCCGTACCTGTCGTCCCGCCCCTGCTCCGTCGATGGCGACGGCCACCTTTGCCTCGGTGAAGGTCTTCATATCGTTCATGATATGGAGGGCGGCGCGGACGATCTCAAGACCGAGGATGCCGACGATGCCGGCGGGGGCGTCGATCTCCGCTGTTATCATCTCGGGCAGGAGATGGAGGACATAGTGGGTAAGGGCTGGGCTTATCACACGTACTCCCGCACAATGTGGTCGGTCGCCGCATCCCCCGGGAGGACGAGGCGCTCGCCCTCTGCCGCTGCACAAAGTGCCGTACGGACGGCTGCGCGTCACTCCCCATGCTGCCGAGGATGAGGATGGGATGGTCGGCGGCGACGGCGTGCACGGCGGCGTGACGTTCTGCACGGTCTATCGCTGCGGGGAGCAGGTATACGTCAATATCACGCGCTGCTGTCATGGCGGAGATGATGGCGTGGCGTTCGGTGGGCAGTTCCTCTCCGCCAGAGAGAAGGCAGAGTGCTGCCCTGCTGTTTGACGGCAGACGGATTTTCCCCGTGATGCCTGCAAGCTGTACCGCGATGTGCTCAAGGAACCCTAGACTGTGAATCGGCTTTGCGAGATTGTCGAGACGGTACTGTGCCGCATCCATCACCGTACGGTTGGGCGCGGGGATGTCGTATGTATTTTCCCCAGTTGCTGAGGAGGAAGGGAGTGTCCTGTACGGCGGCAGGAGAAAGGGCGCGCAGCAACGCGATGAAGCGTCCGTCGCCGCCCATGCCCTGAGCATCAGCTCCAGCATCCGCAGGGCAATCGACGATCCCGCCGCCTCGCTCAGGCGGATGTCGAGGCGCAGCATGGGCGTGAGTCCCAGATGGCGCAGTGCGTGGGGCTGAGAGTGCTCCGTCAGTGATGCGTGGGAGGCGAGCAGCGCGTGCATGCAGTTCGGTGCAATGGCGTGCGCGATGAGTGCCGCTGATGTCGTATTTGCGCCGTCCAGAACAACCAGAATGTGATGTGCGGCGGCACCGAGGATGATGCCCGCGATGCAGCCGAGTTCGAAGCCGCCGACCTTGGCGAGTACGTCGATGCCGTCCTGCGGATTGGGCTGATTGACGGCGAGCGCACGCCGCACAATCTCCACTTTGTGATGCAGACGCTCATCCGAGATATTTGCCCCGCGCCCTGTGACCTCCTCAGGGGTGAGGCGGAGGATGGCGGCGGTGATGGCGGCACTCGATGTCGTGTTCGAGATTCCCATCTCGCCGGGCAGAATGCAGCGGTCGCCGCGTGCAGCACAGTCCGCCGCGAGACCGATCCCCGTCTCGATTGCCTGTATTGCCTGTGCGTGCGTCATGGCAGCACCCTTGGTCATGTTTTCCGTTCCGCGTGCAATGCTGCGGTGAAGCAGGTCGGGGATTTCCGCCGTGTCGGCATTGACGCCGAGATCGGCAACGCAGAGACGGGCGGGGACGTAGTTGGCGACGGCGTTTGCCGCGCCGCCGCGTGCCATCAGATAGTTGCACATCATGTTCAGCGTCGTCTCAGGCGGGTACGCACTGACGCTCTCTGCGGCAACACCGTGATCGGCACAGGAGATGACGACACTCGTCTGCGGCGGGGCAGGATGACGCTCACCCGTCAGTGCAATATAGCGTGCGAGGGCATCGCCGAGCTGCCCAAAATGAATCCCGCTGCGCGTGCAGAGCGCAGCGGTCACGCGACGGGCGAGCGCAGCATCGGGCACAGTGATGGCGGCGATGGTCTTTTGCAGGAGCTTCATGCGTTCTTTTTCTCCTTTTCCATGCGCTTCAGGGAGAGCCCGATGCGGCCGCGCTCCTCGTCGAGGCTGATGACCATGACGTCGAGCGTGTCCCCGACGGACAGCACATCGAGCGGATGCTTCACACGGCGGCGGCTCATCTCCGAGATGTGGAGCAGTCCCGCCTGCTTTAGCCCGATGTCGATGAATGCGCCGAAGTCCGTGATGTTGCGCACGGTTCCGCGCATGATCGTGCCGACGGCGAGGTCGGAGAGCTTGACGATATTCTGCCGCATCAGCGGCGCGGGCAGATCCTCGCGCGGGTCGCGCCCGGGGCGTGCAATCGCTTTCAGAATGTCGGTGACGGTCGGGATGCCCGCGTGCAGTTTTTCCGCCAGTGCCTGTGGGCTGGTGTGGGCGGTCTTTTGGGCGAGCGCAGGCAGCTTTGTGCGGTCTCTGAGATCGCTCTCTGCGCGCCGAGTTCGGTGAGGATGCTGCGTGCAAGCGTGTAGGGACTCGGGATGGATCGCCGTGCCGTCGAGCGGCGTTTCCCCGTCATGGATGCGCAGGAATCCCGCGCATTGGGTAAATGCCGCATCACCGAGACGCGCCACATCGTGCAGAGCACTGCGGTTTTTGAAACGGCCATGCTTGTTGCGGTAGGCGACGATGTTCTTTGCGACTGTGGTATTGATGCCCGCAATACGACCGAGGAGTGCCGGGGAGGCGGTGTTGAGATCCACGCCGACATGGTTGACGGCGTCCTCGACAGTCGCATCGAGCGTTTCCTTCAGTTCCTTCTGGCTCACGTCATGCTGATACTGTCCGACACCGATCGCCTGTGGGTCGATCTTAACGAGCTCTGCCAGCGGATCCTGCACGCGGCGCGCGATGGAGACCGCGCCGCGAATCGTCACATCGTAGTCCGGCAGCTCTTCCTTGGCGAGTGCGGAGGCGGAGTAGACCGATGCGCCTGCTTCGTTCGTGATGAGATAGTGCACGTTCTTCCACTTATTCGTGCGGATCAGTGCCGCAACGAATTGCTCCGTCTCATAGGATGCCGTGCCGTTGCCGATGGAGATGAGCGTGATGCCATGTTCTGCCACGAGCCTCTCCACTGTCTTTGCGGCTGCCGCGCGCGCGCTGTCGCTCTGTGTCACCTGAATGACGCCGCTCGCGCGGACGTTGCCCGTCGCGTCGACGACCGCCATCTTGCATCCCGTGCGGTAGCCAGGGTCAAGCCCGAGCACCGTATGCCCTGCAAGCGGAGGCTGCAGGAGCAGCTGGCGCAGATTGTGCCCAAAGATGCGGATCGCCTTTTCCTCCGCCTGTGCCGTCAGGTCGGCGCGCAGTTCGCGTTCCAGTGCAGGAACGAGGAGACGCTTGTAGCCGTCCTCCACGGCAGCGCGCAGCTCTTCGGTGAAAATTGACGGACGCCGATGGATACGCCGGCTGATCCATTCGATGTTTTCCTCGTGATCCATGCTGATGTGTACGGTGAGACAGCCCTTCTTCTCACCGCGGTTGATGGCGAGGATACGGTGAGAGGAGGGTACGGGCGGGCTCACGGTAGCCGTCATACATCGCAAAGGTATCCGCTCCCTCCGCCGTGTGGTCAAGGGATGTCTCAAGGATAGCAGTGCGCCGGTATACGTCGCGCAGGGTGCGTCGCACCTCTGCCTCGTCCATGATCTGCTCGGCAAGAATGTCGCGTGCCCCGCCAATGCGTCGGCAGGGGAGGGACGTCCGCCGCCGGATTGACAAAAGGCGGCGGCGTATTCCTCGGCATTGCCCGTCGTCTCGCGCTGCAGGAGGATCGCATCGGCGAGCGGTGCGAGTCCGCGCACGCGTGCTACCGAGGCACGCGTGCGCTTTTGCTTGTAGGGGCGGTAAAGATCCTCTAGGGGTCTGCAGCTTTTCGGCTGCCTCGATTGCCGTGCGCAGCTCCTCGTTCAGCTTGCCCTGCTCCTCAATGCGCGTGAGAATCTCCTCCTGCCGCTTGACGAGACTGCGCAGATAGGTCAGGCGTTCCTCCACGCGGCGCAGCACGTCATCCTCGAGTGAGCCCGTCGCCTCCTTGCGGTAGCGCGCAATGAACGGGATCGTATTGCCCCTCGTCGAGGAGGGAAATGACGGACTCTGCTTGTTTCGGCCGAATGGAGAGCTCCTTGGCAATTGACGCAGGAATATCGGAAATACGCATGACATCCAACCTTTCTCTTGTGATTCCGACATCATTATAACATGAATTTTTTTCGGTGCAAAAGAGACAGCCGATCAATCGGTATTAGGGAAGCACTGATAAATTCAGCACGACCATCTTAGGGAAGTACTGATAAACTCAGCACCGCCGTCTTAGCACATCTTTTTCGCCCTATCTGTGTCGACAAATCCTCCACATAGCCTCTGCTATGCGTCCGGTTTGTCTCCTTGACAGGACAAAAATCTGCAATTCGACGGACTCGTTTATCAGTACTTAGCGCATCTTTTCGCCCTTCGGCGGAAAATCCTCCACATAGCCTTTGCTATGCGTCCGGTTTTCCACCTTGTTCGGACAAAAAATCTACGCCAATCTGGCAGACTTCATTTTATCAGCGATTCCTTAGGACTATTGACAGAAACCCGTGGATAGAGTATTATAATACATAAATAATAATGATTTTAGATTTATAGGAATTAGGGATTACTATGCGCGAACGTACATTATTAACGCCGAGCGAAGTGACGGACATCCTTCGCCGGAACAAGAAAAAAAGTGACACCGCAGCGGCTTGCCGTCTGTCGGCTCTCGCCGATACGACAGAGCATCCGACGGCGGAGACACTCTATAAGGAGCTGCGCGCCGACTATCCGACCATGAGTCTGGCGACGGTCTATAAGTCCCTCGACGCGTTCTGCGAGATCGGCATTGTCCGCGAGTTGAATGTGGGCGAGGAGGCATTTCGTTACGATGCGGATATATCGCCGCATCCCCACATCCGCTGTATGTCCTGTGACAGGGGTGGCGGACGTCCCGACTACGGCAGCTTCCGGCACTGGACAAGAATGTTGCCTCGGTGACGGGGTACCGCATCGTCTCTCAGCAGATGTATTTCTTCGGGTACTGCCCCGAATGCCAAAAGAAGAAAGCAGGAGCATAAGGAACTACTGCGTCGTTTACGAATGCGATTGACAACGCCCTATACGAGCTGCAATACAGTATCGTATGGGTGTTTTTCCATAAGAAAAGAACGAATTCATTAATATATTTTTTCATAAATTTTTACTCCATTCAAATTAAGTTTACCATACTTTTTCTCGATAGTTATAAATAGGTCAATCATCCCTACTCAAAAACAGAATTATGGAATTATTTTCTTTTAAATTATAAGAGAGAAACAAATTAAAAGAAAATAAATTAATTTATGAAAGGATAAGGCGGATGAGTAACGGTTACTACAGGGACAGCAGCGGTGCTCTGCATTACGGGAGGTATTCTGCCGATGCCGGCAGCAGCTCAGGCAGCGGCGCCATGGGTCTATGACGCTGTGGAGGAGCTGGCGGACGGTGGGTATATCGACCTAGGCGAACGGGATGCGTCCACGCTTTCGGAAAAGGAACTCACCGAGCTTGAGGCACAGGGGCTGCACGAGATCGACCGTGTCCAGCAGGGGTCACTTGCTGATGAGTACGGGCGCGTCACAGCGCTGATGGTGCGCGATGAGATGCACGTCAAGCTCTATCGGGAGCAGGAGCAAATCGCGCGCAGGAACTACGATCAGGCACTGCGTACATCACGCCATGCCGAGGAGACGCTTGCTCGTCAGTCCATGCGCGGCGTGAATCGATTGGAGGTTATGGCGACCGCTGCAGGCGCGTGCCGAGGCTGCTCGTGCCCATCTTACATCGGCTGCACGCGATTATGCGCTCACGCAGATGCGCCGTGAAAAACGCGAGCTTGCCTATGAAAAGCTGAGGGAACGGCAAAGCAGCCTCCTGACACGGCTCACTGCAGCGGATTCTCCCAATGGGCGTGAGGATGTGCCCTCGTACGGCCGCAGGTGATGGACGCGGCCGCGCGGCTGCGCGCGGAGTTCATTGAGAACTCTCGGCGTCGGGCTATACCGATCGCGAGAATGCCGAGCAGCAGCTCTACGCACCCGTCCTCCCTGCCGGATGTTCCCGGAAAAACGTCTGAAGATCGACGGTCAGATCCGTCTTGACCGGACATTCGACGGGAAAGGAGAGTGGCAGGGATCGGACACGGATCCGCGCGCGCATCTACCCCCGACTACAATATCGATGGCAACTGGCATGCGGTGGGGATGATCGAGGCAGAGAAAACCATTGCAGGGGATGGTGGCGACAAGGACGGACAGCTGAGTTCGACCGCTGGTATCTGATGGGACGCTCGGGCGTGACCGATGTCATGGTTGGGCAGTATGGCTCGACGATGGCAGAGGGCAACGTCTACGACAGCAAGTTCCGCGGCATTCGTCTTTCCGCGGGGTGCCCATTACCTATACCTTTGAGCACGGGAAGATCGACCGCGCACGCAAGGTGACCGGTCTGACCGCCTCCTACCAGACCGCGGTGGATACGACGGAGGCTGGGGTCCACCGCTTCGATAAGATCGGCAGTGCCGTGCGTACGATCTACATGGGGAAACTATCGCCGACCGCTTGGCATCTTCGACTTCGGCGCGATGGTTCTCCACGGTAGGGATCACGCGGCCGGGAACGGGACAGGCTACGTATTCACGTTGGAGCGTCCGGGGGCAGGCGTGTGGCGGCCGGGTTCCTACTCCTACTGGCTGAAATACTACCGCCAGCCGAGTGCGACCCTATGTCAGCCACACGATGAACGGCATGGCGGACTACATGAACTACGATGCCTCGGGGAACGGTCTGCTGCGCGGCGGGTTCCGCGGATGGGGCGCAGGATGATCCCTATACGCTGAAAAAGAATTTTGTTCTTTTCATTGGAATACTACGATCTGCAAGACCTGACGACGCGGGAGCGCAGCAGGACAATCTGGGGAGCGCTGACGGGCTATTTCAAAAACTATGATGAATGAGTGCGGGAGGCGGAAATTTTCTATGTTGAACGAGTTGAAGCAGGGCAAGGCAAAAGCTGTGCGTGATCGGTCTCGGGTATGTTGCGGGCTCGCTAGCCGTAGCATTTTCCAAGCATTTTTCGGTCATCGGCTACGATCAAAATGCAGAAAAGATTGCCGCATACCGCAGCGGCATCGATCCCCAGCGGAGAGATATCCTTTGATGATGTGGACAGGGCGCGGATCACGTTTGCCGATGACGAGTCGGCACTCGATGACGCGGTGTTCTACGTGGTCGCCGTTCCGACGCCGATCAACGGGGACAAACCCCGACCTGACGCACGCTGCGGGGGCGACACGCGCCATTGGCAGGCACATGAAGAAGGGGAGCATCGTTGTCTATGAGTCAACGGTCTATCCCGGGGTGACGGAGGACGTCTGTCTTCCGCTGCTCGAAGAGGAGTCGGACTGCGCGGCGGCACGGATTTCAAGGTGGGTATTCTCCGAGCGCATCAACCCGGGCGACACGGTCAATCGGCTGGAGAACATCGTCAGATCGTCTCCGGAATGGATGCGTCGGCACTCGATACGATCGCAGCCGTCTATAGTACGGTGGTGCAGCGCATTCACCGCGCATCCTCCATCCGCGTTGCCGAGGCGGCGAAGGTGGCGGAGAACGCGCAGCGCGACATCAATATTGCTTTTATGAATGAGCTGGCAATGGCGTTTCACCGGATGGATGTCGATACGGGCGAGGTCGTCGATGCGATGAATACGAAATGGAATGCGCTGGGCTTCACCCCGGACTGGTCGGCGGACACTGCATCGGCATCGATCCCTACTACTTTATCTATGAGGCACAGAATCTCGGCTTTCACTCCGAGCTGATCGAGACGGGACGGCGCATCAATGATCGTATGAGCAGCTATGTTGCCAATGCAGTGGTGCGTGGACTCATGCGGGCACAAGTGAATCTGGCGACGGCACGTGTCTATCTTATGGGCATGACGTTTAAGGAGGACTGCCCCGATGTGCGCAACTCGCGAGCGGCAGATGTCTACCATGTGCTCTCCGACTACCGTCTCAACCTGTGGGCGGTGGACCCGCAGGCGGATGCGGAGGATCTGCGCCGCACGTACGACATCGGTCTGACGCCGTTGACGGAGATCTGTGATGCAGACTGCATCGTCTATCTCGTACCACACGAAGAGTTTCGCCGGCTGACATGGACGGATCAGAAGCTGTTTTTTCGCGCAGACGGCCCGCGCCTGATGATCGACGTCAAGCGGATCTTTTCAAAGGAAGATGCAGCAGCAGAGGACTATCAGTACTGGAGCCTTTGAGCAGGCACGGAGGATTGGATGAGTTATCGGAAACTGACATTGATCGTTGTCCTCGTGCTCCTGTTCGTGTGCGGTACGCTCGTCTATCTGCGGGATCATGTGATGCAGCGCTCGGATGCGGGGGCGGAGATTACGGATCTCAGTGCGGTCTATGCGGCGCATGATGAGATCAAGGCAGCCCGTCAGCGTCTCGCGGAGGGGATTGAGCCCGCCGAGGTTGTGACACGTCTCAAGGGGGATGATCGCGTGGTCGGCATCGTCATCGATGGCCTGCCCGAGCGTCCGCTTGCAGCGCGTTTGCTGGATGTTTTGAAAAAACATGATATACCTGTTGTGTTCTTTGTCGAAGGGCAGAATGCAGCAGATCAGCCCGAGACGATCCGACTGATCGATCAGGCGGGACAGGAGATCGGAAACTATACCTTCGTGGGCATCAGCGGCGCAGAGAAAGTTGAAGCAGGATCGCCCTGCTTGCGGAGCTGTGTCGGACGCAGATGGCGGTCGCCGCCTATTCGCCGCAGACGCCGCAGCTCTTTCGTGCACCGCGCACGGCGTATACGGATGAGCTCCTGCGTGCCGTGCATGCCGCAGGCCTGTCCTACGCGGTGAAGGAAAACGTGCGTTATCGTGTCGGCTCCGTCCATACGGCGGAGGACGCGGCGGCATTCGTCACTGCACTGCCGTCCGGTAGTATTCTTGCCGTTGAGATCAACCGTCCTGTCGAAGTGCCGGCAGCGGATCCGGGAAAGACCGATGAACGACCTGCTGTCGATAAGAAGCCGACGGTGAGTGACCCCGTTCCGACGGCTCAGACGTCACCGAAGCCGGATGCCGCTAATGAGCTGGATCAAATTTTAACCGCGATGGAGGGGCAGGGGATGCGTGGATTTCCATTCATGATTTCCGTAAAATACGCTATCTGCCGGCACCGCTTCCGACGCCGACGGAGGAAGGAGGTACGCCGACGCATGGATGAACAGAAGAACGAATCGGTGCGCAGTCCGCAGGAGCAGGAGATCCTCTTTGAGGAGAAACAGGATCGCCGCCTCCTCTCACATGTGCCCGATGCCACGGGAAGCGCAGCAACTACAGCCGCCGCGAGTGCCGTGGATACACTTTCGGACGGAGGACTATACACAGTACGAGCAGGATGCGAAAACGGACAGCGCTATCTGGTCGACTACCCCTGTGACGATTCACCCTGTCGAATAGCTCTGTTATGGAGGCCCGTGCCGTCGACATATCGACGACGGGCATTCTCGTGCAGATCCTCACGGCGGATGGGCAGGAGCCCTCATTCGACAAGGATGTCAAGTTGACCTTTGAGATCGTCCCCGGCTCACTCCCCCGAGGGCTGTGAGATGAAGGTGAAAAAGCTGCCCGCCCTCGTCGCGCGGAAGTTCCGGAAGGATACAGGCGAAATCCTCTTTGGGATCGAGTTTAAGATCACACTGGCGGAGTATGCAGCAAAGAACCGCCGTGACTACCGCCTGTGGACGGCGGCGTTTTTCCTCGCTGTCATTTCCTTTATCATCGTGCTGATGCGCGCGGAATCTGTGATTTACTTCAAATTCAATCGGTGGCTCTATCTATAGCGTATTATTGCAGCGATGTTCCTTCTTACGCGGTATCTATTCGCGTCGTTCTATCGCCCCGTACGCATCGATCCAAACTATACGCCGGGCGTGTCCATCATCATCCCCCTGTTTTGAGGAGGAGGATGGGATTCAGCGTACGGTGCACAGCCGCATCAATCAGGACTCATCCTGTCGATAAACTTGAGGTCATCGTTGTGGATGACTGCTCCAAGGATCACTCGGCAGAGCGCGTAGAGGAGATCATCGCCAAACTCAGCGAGGCGGATACGGGCGATCACGCCTACCGTGTGGCAGAGCGCATCCGTTTCTTCCGTCAGAGTGCGAACCTCGAAAACGCGATGCGATGGCGCGCGGAGCGCGCGAGGCAAAGCATGAGCTGCTCGTCTTTGTGGACTCGGACAGTTTCCTCGACCCCTTTGCGATACGCAATATCGTCCAGCCGTTTAAGGACAAGGAGATGGGGGCGTCTCAGGGCGTACGGATGTCGCGAATACCTACACCAACGCCCTGACCAAGATGCAGGCGGTGCGCTATTCCATCGCCTTCCGCGTCATGAAGGCAGCGGAGGGTATTTTCGACGCGGCGACCTGTCTCCGGGGCCGCTCTCGTGCTACCGCCGCGATCTCGTGCTGAAGTACATGGATGCATGGCTTAATCAGAAGTTCCTCGGACAGAAGGCAACGTTCGGCGACGACCGCAGTATGACGAATTTTATCCTGCGGTACAACCGCACAACATATCAGGACTCTGCCGTCTGTATGACGATTGTCCCGCGCTCGTACAAGGTGTTTCTGCGGCAGCAGATGCGGTGGAAACGCTCGTGGCTGCGTGAGTCGCTGATCGCATCGCGCTTCATGTGGAAGAAGGAGCCGTTCATGGCACTCAGTTTCTCACATGGGGTTCTCGTGCCGATTGCCGCGCCCGTGATCGTGCTCTATAACCCGATCTACGTGCCGATCATGCACCGCGTATTTCCCGACGAACTTCATCATCGGTATGCTGATGATGTCGCTGCTCATGAGTATGGCGCAGCTCTTCATTCGTCGCAGTACGACGTGGATCTATGCCCTCTGGTTCTGCCTCTACTATGAGGCCGTGCTGCTGTGGCAGATGCCCGTGGCATGGGTGACTTTCTGGAAGACGACATGGGGCACGCGCATGACGGCAGCGGATGTCGAGGAACAGAAGCGTAAGCAGGACAAGAATACAGCGAAGAAGATGAAAGCGGTGGAGGCAGGATGAAGGAAAAGCAGACCACCCCGCCTCTGGCGGTGAATCTTCCGGGGGAGGAGAATTTTACAAAGAAAAAGAACCGCCACAAGCGCATCCGCGTTGTCGCGGAGCTAATCCTGCTTGCCATCATGGCAGCGATTATCATCAATTTGTTCTTCACGCTGAAGACGTACGTCCCCTATGCAACGGCGGATGCCGATGCGGAGGATCACGGCTTTATCGCCATTTCGTATTTCGGCGTGGATCGCATGGGCGATACGAGCACACTGATCGGAAAGATCAGTTGCGCCGCCATCTGGCGGAGCTGCAACGGCAGGGTTATGTCACGATCAGCCAGCGCGATATTTCTGGACCACTATCGGCAGGGAAAGAATCTGCCGCCGCGTGCCCCTCACCTCATGTTTGAGGACGGGCGACGCGATACGGCAATCTTCGCACAGGAGATCGCGGAGGATCTCAACTCAAGGCGACGATGATGACCCTATCCCGAGAAGTTTGCGTTGAATGATCCGAAGTTCCTTATGCCGCGCGATCTCCGCGAGATGGAGGATCTGAGCTTCGGGAGATGGGGACGAACGGCTATCGGCTGAATACATCAACGTATTCGACCGCTACAATAACTATCTCGGAGAGCTGGATCCGCTCCGTTTCGATATGGTGCGTCTGATCTCGGACGCAAGTACAATCACCATCTGATGGACTACATCCGCGATGCGGACGGCGTGCCGATGGAGAGTGAGCGACACATGAAAGATCGTCGCCTACGACTATATGGCGCCTGCGCGACATCTACGAGGAGGAGCTTGGCTACGTCCCTATGACCCATGTACTGATGCATGCGAATACGGGGAAGTTTGGCAACAACGCTCCCATCAGTGCCGCTAACGAGCGTTGGATCCGCGAGCTGTTCCCTGATGAACTTCAACCGTGAGGGCTTTTGTGCTCAACCGACGGGACAGCAGTCTCTATGATTTGACGCGGATGCAGCCACAGCCCTATTAGGGCGATCAACCATCTGCTCATGCGCATCAAGTACGATACGAATGAGGATCTTGAGCTTCGTGACAGGCGACCGCGACAACCGCCGTGCGTGGGATCTCCGCGAGGGGCTCTCGAGCTGCACGACGAGTCGCCGCTCCTGACGACTCGCCTGAGGGCGCCTATGCGCGCCTGCAGGAGGGCAGCGAACTGCGTGATCTGGAACATCGACACCTATGTAGACGGAACGCCTTCGGCGCACAGCAGATCTATCTGCGCAGTACACCCGACCTGAGTCAGTCGATCTGTGTCTCACAGTGAACAATGTGCTCCTCGTGCAGGAGACGCAGCAGGGCAGTACGCGGGAGCTCTATCGCGAAAAAGATCCCTGCGATCCTCGGTGAGACCATCCCTCCGTTCCGGAGGATCGGCGCGATGCAATGGTACGCGAGAACGAGGCGTTTGCGCGCTATGCGCCGTCGCCCGTGAGCGCCGAGGAGTATCTCGGCGGGCGGAGGAGATCCGCAATACACCCGTTGAGTCTGTGGCAGATGGTGCGGAGCCGTACGAGGGCGAGCAGAGCTTTCATCGGCGCTCCAGTCACCATCTCGTGATTCACCTGCGGATAATGCCTCGACGATCACGCTGGATGACGTGCGCTGCCACAGGACATACCGGTACAGGTCTCTGAGCGCGGCAGTATCTTCTCGGCGGCTCGTGGCGAGGCGGGAGTCAGCGCAACCTGGCCGACGATGTGTGGCGATGCCGTGTTCCGCAAGTTCCAGGTGACGGTCGGCGCAGATGACGCCGCACGCCAGCGCGTGGTCTCATACGAGTGAGTATACGGGCTGGGAGAAGGCAGTGCACCGCGCAGAGGAGATCTGGCTGAAGCTGGTCGAATGGTTTATCAAGCTATAGGACAGGAGGAGAAACGATGCGCTATTCTGTGACGGTACTCTTCCTTCTCCTTGCGCTTCTCTCAGCAGCTGTGCGGGCGCAGAGCCACTGCGCAGCGGAGAGCATCCGCCGTTCGGCTGACGGTCTGGCAGACCCACTGGGATAGGGAGGATGGCTGCAGCCGAATATGCAGCGCTGCGGCGTCAGGTGGAGGCTGTCTCCCTGTTTGCTGTATGCTACGATGAAAACGATGCGCTTTTGTCCCCGACGAGGTGCGCACGATGCTTGCAGCACAGAAGAAGGGCAAGGCGGAAACCTATCTCAGCTTTACGAACGATGTCCTCGGAAAAAGCGTGTGGAAAAGGATCGCGAACTCCTGCGGCGGATTCTGCACGATGATGCCTCGATTGACCGCAACGTCGATGCCATCGTCCGTATGACCCATGAGCTGGGCGCGGACGGCGTGGAGTTGGACTATGAGAACTTTGCTGAGCGAAAAGCCGCTGCTCGACCGATACATGATCTTTCACCTATCGTCTGATCGTTGCGTGCGTACAGCAGCATCTAAAGCTGCGGATCGTCCTCGAGCCGTCTATGTCGTTTGATGCCGGATTCGCACCGGGGCAGAGTATGTCGTCATGCTCTCACAATCTCTACGGAAAAACACAGCGATCCGGGAGCGAAGGCAGAACGGGCGTTTATTGAGAAGACCATCAAGCGGATGCATCGCTTTGCCGGTAGTCCCGTCCGTCGCGTTCGCAACGGGCGGATGCCCTGTGAGTGATCATCACGTGATCTTTGGGGAGCGGCGAGAAACGCTTCATCACCCAGCGCGAGGCAGAGGAGCTGGCTGCGCGCGCCCATGTTGAGCCTGTGCGTGACGAGGAGAGCGCGGCACTCCACTTCACGGCTGACATCGACGGGCATAAGACAGAGGTCTGGTATGCGAGACAGTGAGACACTGAATGCGTGGATTACCCTGTGCGGCAAATCAAGGCATCGAGCAGGTCAGCATTTGGCGCATGGGAGGAAATCATGAGATTGGCAAAAGTGCGCAGCCGATGAACCGCGAAAGGAGGAGAGCAATGCAGCATAAGAAGGCAGGCTATGGAATTTCTGCTTTTTCTCGCCTCGTTCTGATCGGGGAGGGGCAGCATCCGCGGCAGATCGTGCCGCCGTCCCGCATACGGAGAACAGCAGTACGCATGTCGAGCGTCTGCCGTTTATCCCGACAACAAAACCGGCGGTGATCTTTACTTTGGCGGACTGTCCAAAGGTGCGGAGCTGGACGAGATCCTGACGGAGATGGCGGCAGCAGGAATGCGCGGAACGTTCTTTCGTGACGGAGCGCGAACTTCAGCGCAATGGCGAGAACATCCGCCGCATTGTGGCGGCAGGACAGGATCTCGGGATTGACTCGCACGGAGGCAGACGCGGATACGGCCGCCTATGAGGCGCAGATTCAGAGGATACAGACGGCACTCCGCACGCGGTATGGCGTAACGACAAATATCGTACGTCAGATGTCGGGCGCGGATGAGCCAGCCATTTCAGATGCCGTATCTGCGCTGGGCTGTGTCCTCGTGGGCAGAGCGTGAATGTCGTTCAGTCGAAGCACAAGGATGCGCAGTCCTCCGAAGAGATCATGCCGCAGATTTTTCGGGCGGTGGACGACCTCACTGAACCGCGGCAACCGTCTATTTGCGCATGGATTTCATACGCGTCCGGGACTTGCCGCTGATATGCTTCTGCGCGATCAAGGCACAGAAGGTGGACAATATCGCATACGCACCGTCGCGCGCTTCCGATACACAGGCAGGAGAGCGACCGTGCAGCGTCCCGCTATCAGGTCTGCTCGTGCAGGACGCACTGAGCGACCGTGCGCACCTCTACACCTATCCGGTGAACATTGCGGCACTGCCGCAGGAGATGCAGCCCTATGTCCGTGACCCCAAAACCAACAGGCAAAAACATTTTTCAACGAGTTCTGAAACGCTACATCGGTGCGCCCTGAGGTGGGGGAGACGGATCGCATGCTCGGCTTTTCGCGCGCGGAGATGCGTCGGCAGATCATACGGGCGTCGTCAAGACGGTGGCGGACAATACGGTCTTTTTCACCTTTTTCGATGACTGGGGGAGCGACGACCCATCAATCATCTGCTTTCCGTGCTGAACAAGCACCGCGTCCACGGGACGTTTTTCATCATCACGTGGAATATCCACAACAATCCGAACCTCCTGCGCGCTATTGCTGCGGCAGGAAATGAGATCGGCAGCCATACGAATCGACACAAACCGATGACAATTCAGGATGAAAAAGGGGCGGCAGGTTCCCGTCCAGAGCCCGCAGGAATACGATGAGGATGTGCGTTCCTCCCATGAGAAGCTCCTCGCGACCGTCGGCGATATGAAGCCCCGTCGGGGCGTCCGGCACTGACGCGTTTGTTGCGTCCGCCGACGCTTGCCGTCAGCCGTATGGGCGCAGAGGCGATTTTTGAACAACGGGTTCACCTCACATCGTCAACGGCAGCGGCAGTACGGAGGACTACTCCGCCGTCTCGATGGAATCGCTGGTCGGCATCCCTGCACCGTCTCACCCATGAGGACGACGGTACAGTAAAGCGCGGTGCGATCCTCGTCATGCACATGAGCGCAACGGCGGCGCGTACGGCCGAGGCACTCGATATGCTGCTGACGGCAAACGATCTACTCCCCGAGGGAGATCCCGGCAAGTTCAAGGTTGGACTGCTTGGCGACTATCTCGTCGATGGCTACAGCCAGACGATGAAGCAGGTAGAACGTGTGAACAGAGGCGGGGGTTCTGATCCATACCCACACGCAAAAAGGGACCGTTGTACGAAGTTACAAACTTCGTGCAGCAGTCCCTTTGAAGTATATCCGTCAGTGACGATTTCTGCGTGCGAGGATGCGGATGACCTTTGCACCCGTGCTTTGATCTTGCGGATGGGGCGACGCGCGTCGTCGTCTTGGGGCGGATCTCCGTCGGTGCACGGAAATCACCGCGTCGAAGATGCGCTCTTGATCTTGTCCGGCTGGAAAAACTTGCGCAGAACGTGGGCGATGGGTCGAGGCCACGTTTTCCCGACAGAGGTAGACGTCGAGAGAGACGTGGCGCATGGCGGGATGCACATGGAGTGGCGACATGCCCGCCCGGCACGAGCGCCAGCAGCGAGAGCACGCCGCCTCCCGTCCGCTCGCTGATGATCTCGATGGGCGATAGCCCCTACCGTGCGCAGTGCATCAGAGACTTGATCGCGCAGGGCTTTCTTCCGTGCTGCACCGATCGCCTTTACAATCATAAAAATCCACGGTCAGCAGCCTTGATTGAATCTCCATCTGCTTCAGTCTCCTTCTTACATATATAATCTTACACTCATTATAGAGGAAGAATAGATGCCTCGTCAAGGCATATCGCAGAAGGCTCGAATATGTATGGATAGCAAGAGAATGGACGCGATTTTTGTTTCTATAAAATAAAAATCTCGATAAAATCTCGTGCCACATGGATCACTTATGTTATACTGATTCTGCACGTCCATTGACAGATGGCAGGAGTATATCTTTTTAATTTAGAAATTCTGCCAATGCGCGAATGCATATCATGCTGCACATATTGCGGAAGGAGACCCATTAACAATGTTTGGTCTTTTTGGTGGACACGATATGGGGATTGATCTCCGGTACGGCAAACACGCTCGTTCACGTCAAGCGATCGTGGAATTGTGCTGCGTGAGCCGTCCGTGGTTGCGATAAAAAGTGATACTAGGGGACGTTCTCGCAGTGGGCGAGGAAGCAAAGCAGATGATCGGCCGCACACCGGGCAACATTGTGGCCATTCGCCCGATGAAGGATGGTGTCATTGCGGACTTTGACGTGACGCAGGCGATGCTGAAGTATTTCATCCGCAAGGCGATGCGTTCCAAGTCGTTCGTTCGTCCGCGTGTGGTGGTCGGCGTGCCCTCGGGAGTCACCGAGGTGGAGAAGCGTGCCGTCATTGATGCTGCACAGCAGGCGGCGCGCGCGAGGCATATCTCATCGAGGAGCCGATGGCAGCAGCAATCGGTGCGGGACTTCCCGTTGAAGAAGCGACGGGGAGCATGGTCGTCGATATCGGCGGCGGCACGACGGAGATCGCCGTGATTTCGCTCGGCGGCATCGTCACGAGCCGCTCCATCCGCATCGGCGGCGATGAGATGGACTCTCCATTGTTCAGTATATCAAGCGCGCATGTATAACCCGATGATCGGTGAGCGCACGGCAGAAGAGATCAAGATCTCCGTCGGCACGGCGATTGTGACGCCCGATACGACCGTACGATGGACATCCGCGGACGCGATCTCGTGAGCGGCCTCGCCGAAGACGCGACGATCCGTGCCAAGGAGATCCGCGAGGCACTCAACGAGCCGATCTATAAGATCATCGATGCAGTGAAGAACACATTGAGAAGACGCCGCCGGAACTCGCGGCGGACGTCATGGATCACGGCATTATGATGACGGGCGGCGGCGCACTCCTCATGAACCTCGACAAACTGCTCCGCATGAGACGGGATGCCCGTGCTTGTCTCGGAGGATGCGCTCTCCTGCGTCGGTGAGGGACGGACGCACGCTTGAGAACATTGGGCTGCTCAAGAATGTCGTCATGGCCTCGAAGAAATTGAAACAATGATTGACCGACTCGAACGGGCACGGCAGTCCGGACGTAAGATCTGGGCGCTGCTCTTGTTCCTGCTCGCCCTCTTCTGCATCATTTTCTTTGCGGCAGGGCGGGGGCGCTTTCAGGTCACGGCATCGACGGGGACGGTGGCACGGTGCTCGCGCCCTTTGAGATGGCGGCGTCCTTCATCGGACAGCAGATCCAGACCGTTACGGCGAACGTATGGGAGATTGCAACGGTACATGAGCAGAACAAGATGCTCAAAAATGAAGTCGAGCAGCTGCGGCAGGAGAACACGACGGCGGCGGAGTACGCCGCAGAGAATGAACGCCTGCGCGCTCTCTTGACCATAAGTGGGAGCCCATCAGTTCGATCTTCTCGCCGCACGCGTCATTGGCAGAGATGCGGAGCTGTGGACGAGTACGATCGTCGTCGACCGTGGCTCGAAGGACGGCGTGGGGAGAATATGCCCGTGGTCACGGGCAAGGGGTTCAGTTGGTCACGTGACCGAGGTTTGCCCGGTCTCCTCCAAGGTGCAGCTCATCCTCGATGCGCGCTCCTCGGTCGGTACAATCGTTCAGCGGCCTGAGTCGCGCGTGACGGGCATCCTGACGGGAACGATGGACAATCCCTATATGCCGCAGATGGTCGATATTCCACGCAATGCGGATGTGGAGGATGGCGATGCGGTCGTCAGCATCGGGCTTTGGCGGCATCTATCCCATGCGATTGCTGTTAGGCATGTCGCTGCACAGCACAGCGACGACAGTGGCCTTTTTGAAGGTCGCTGTTATCGAGACTGCGGTGGATTTCAGCGGCTTGAGGACGTTGCTATCATTACTGCGTGTCGCGCGAAAGCGCCTGGCGTCCCGATCCAGTCTGACGCCACCTTCAGCCCCGGGCTGAGGCAGCGGCACAGATCTCGGCAGCACAGACAAAGGCGGCGGCACAGTGAAGAAATATCGGCTTTTGTCCTATTTTTCCTCGTTCTCTTTGTTCTGCAGTTTTCCTTTCTCCCGCTTATTTCCATCTACGGTGGTTCCCTGATCTCCTCGTTTTGGCAACCGTCTCCTTCTCCTTTCTGCGCGGCAGCGCATGGGGAGCACTGATCGGCTTTTTCGCTTGGGCTCATGCAGGATCTCAGTGGGGGCATTCTTCGGACTGAACGCATTCCTGCTAACGCTGATCGGACTCTTCTTTGGTCGCTTTTCGGATCGCGTGCCGCAGGAGCAGTTCTTCCTGCCTCTCGCGGCGTCGGTTGCAGCGACATTGGCAAAGTATCGTGCTCGGCACCGATTGTGTATCTGCTCGGCTATCGCTTCAATCTCTTTTCTGCACATGGAGCGCGTGCCTTTTGTCCTGCTCTTGTTCCAGGTGGTCTTTGCCTCATCCGATTCACTCGGGCGACCTTTTACATCAGCCGACGCATACATGAACCACAACAGGGAGTGTATCATTGATCCCTCAGACAGTTTTCTCGGAGTGTAATTTTTGAACGAACATGAAGATTTCAGCGGGCGTCTGCAAGTCCTCGGCGGTAGTGATCGTTCTCATCATCGCCGCCTTCTCATCGGGCGCGGCGTATCTCCAGATCTCACGATGGGGAACTCTATGCACGTCTGGCGGAGGGCAACCGCATCCGCATCATCCCGGCGGAGGCGGCGCGCGGAACATTCTTCGACCGCAACGGAGAACTGCTGGTCACGAACTCGCCCCGGCTTTACGGTATCACTCCTGCCGCTGACCGAGCCGATTTCCCCGAGGTGATCGCGCGCGTCTCAAAGCTCATCAATGTTCCCGTCGCCGAGATTCAGAAGAAGATCGATGCTCACGTTGGCTTTGATCCCATCCGGCATCAAGAATGATGTTCGCCCGATATCGTTACCATTATCGAGGAGCAGAAGGACGACTATCCCGGTGTCGTCATCGAGGTTCTTCCGTGCGCGACTACATATGACGGCGAGTATGCGGCACACGTCTTTGGCTACGTGAGCGAAATCAATGAGATGGAGCTTGAAAAACGCAAGGACGAGGGGTATAAACCGGCGACATCATCGGCAAGTTCGACTGGAACGCGTCTACGATAAGGATATTCGCGGCGTCAAGGGGCGGCGATCAGGTGGAGGTCGATGTATCGGGACTACCGTGCAGATCCTCGGACGTCAGTCCCCTGTGCCGGGCAATGATCTCGTCCTCACCATCGACAAGCACTATCCAGGAGGCGGCGGAGCGCGTTGGTCGATGAGCAGCTTGCCATCGTCCATGCGAACGCGGCAGCTGCTGTCGTCATGGAACCCGCAGACGGGCGAGGTGCTTGGCATGGTCAGCCGCCCCGCATTCAACCCGAATCTCTTTGCGGGCGGCATCTCCACGCAGAACTGGAATGTCCTGAACAACAACCCGTTTCACCCCATGGACAACAAGGCGATTACGGGAGAGTATCCCCCGGCTCGACCTTTAAGATTGTCGACGGGCACGGCGGCGCTTGCAGAGCACAAGGTGACGCCGCAGGAAAGATCTTCGACCCGGCCGCCACTGGATCACATCCCCAAGACGAACGCGGGCGGCGAGGCGCCTCGGCTGGATCAACTTCCAGCAGGCAATGGCGCACTCGGACAACGTCTACTTCTATGAGATGGGCAACCGTCTCGGTGTCGATACACTCGAACGCTATGCGCGCGGATGTTCGGTCCTCGGACAGCGCACGGGCATTGATCTCCCATTTGAGGCGGAGGGTCTGGTGCCGAACCGTCAGTATAAAAAGGACAACTACGAGGACGGTGGACTGGTATCCTTCTTTCGAGACCTTCGATGCGGCGATCGGACAGGGTTTAACCTCGTAACCCCGCTTCAAGCGGCGATGGTCATGGGGGAGATTGCGGCGAATGGCAGACGCTATCAGCCGCATCTCGTTCAGCGTATTGTCGATGTCAACGGCAATACGGTGCGTGACTTTCAGCCCGTCCTGCTCCGAACTGGATGTCAATCATGGAGTTATCTCGTCAGGTGCAGGAGGGACTGCACGAGGTGACGAAGTTCGAGATGGCAGCCGGCGTGTTCGCCGGATTTTCGATTGATATTGCTGGTAAACAGGAACCGCGGAAAACCCGCAGGGGCGCGACCACGGCTGGTTCGTGGCGTACGCCCCTTTGCGAATCCGATCATTGTGGTTGCCGTGATTGTGGAGCAGGGTGGTTTTGGCTCTATGTCAGCTGTGCCGATCGGGCGCAGGATTATGGAAGCCGCCTTTGGTCTGGATCGTGAGCAGCCCGCAGGGAGCAAGTGAGGGATGGAAATGAGTGAGGAAAAGATCAAGATCAAAGGGGAGAACGGCGGCCTGTCGCTTGCCTTTCCCGCCGCCATGCCCTTTTCGGAGATCATGGAGGAACTGGGAAGAAACTCGACCTCGAGCTGGGTTCTTTCTGCGCGGCACGCTCGTTCGTGTTCCGCGTGATCGCTTCTCGCAGGGAGAACTCGCCGATGTGCAGGAGTTTTCGGTCGCACGGGCTGATCTGCCGGCTGGCAAAGCCTGCGGCAGAGCCCGTGCTCGTCGCATCATCGCAGACATCTGCCCCGCAGCCGTCCGCCAAAGGGAAGGGCGAGCCAGAGCGCAGCAGATGGTCGTTGTCGATAAGACGCTGCGCGGCGGTCAGGCGATTGAGACCGAGGGCCCAGTCATCGTTTTCGGCAACGCCAACCCCGGGGCAGCAGATCACGGCGGGGAGATGATGTGCGCGGCACATGCCGCGGCGTGATCCATGCCGGAGCAGCAGGGGACCTCGACGGCATTCATCATAGCAGATCGGCTGATGCCGACCCAACGCCGCATCGCAAACTATGTGGCGCGCTCCCCGGATGAGCCCGAAGACAGCGGCAAGGCAGAGCGCGCCTATGTAAAAGACAGGTCAAATTGTCATTGAACCAATAGAGAGGTAGGTTCTAAGGTATGAGTGAAATCTATGTGGTGACATCGGGTAAGGGGGCGTCGGAAAAACGACGACGACAGCGAACATCGGCGTCGGATTTGCCATGCGCGGCAAGAGTGTCGTGCCCATTGATACCGACACGGGGCTGCGCAATCTGGATCTCCTGCTCGGACTCGAGAATCGTATCATGTACGATCTCGTCGATGTGACATCGGGGCATGTGCCGTACAAAAAGGCGCTGATCCGCCACAAAAATACGATTCACTCTATCTGCTGCCGACCTCGCAGGTCAAGGGACAAGAGTGCCGTGAATCCCGAGGGAGCTCGCGGCGCTCTGTGAGGATTTGCGCCGTTCCTACGATGTCATCATCATCGACCGCCCCGCAGGGATCGAGCAGGGATTCAAGACGGCGATTGCCGCCGCCGATACGGCGATTGTCGTCACCATGCCGGAGATCTCGGCGGTGCGTGATGCGGACAAGATCATCGGCGAGCTCGGACGCGCGGACAAGGAGGACATACGCCCGTCGTCAACCGCATCCGTCCGAAGATGATCGAAAAGGGCGATATGCTCGATATGGACGACATCGACGAGATCCTTCCGGTCACGTGCATCGGGCAGATTCCCGATGATGAGATGGTCGTGACGAGCACGAACCGTGGCGAGCCATGCGTTGCGATGAAGGACTCTCCGGCGGGGCAGGCGTACCTCGATGTTGTTGCGCGGCTCTGCGGCGAGGACGTTCCCTTCCGCGAGTTGGCGAAAGAGAGCCTTTGGGAAACGATCAAGGGAAAACTCTTTGGGAAGAAGTAAGGAGGCGTTGGCGTGATTGAAGCACTGAGAAAAACTTCTTGGAAAGAAAAGAGAGCTCAGGCGATGTGGCACGCCGTCGTCTCGCAGTTGATGATCATCAATGACCGCGCAAATGTCTCGCCAGAGATCATGGACAGCATGAGGGCAGAGATCGTGCAGGTCATTTCAAAGTATATGTATATCGACACGCGCGAGATGGAGTTCGCGCTTGAGAACGAGAATGATGCCATGGCACTCGTTGTCAACATCCCCGTTGTCAGCGTACAGCATGGCGGCGCGCATAGGCATCGAAGATGATCCTCTCAAAACGGCTTCTGCGCCGTACGGATGTCACGCTGATTCTCGCGGCTGCGGCGATTGTCGCCGCGAGTCTCGTCATCATTGGCAGTGCAACCCATGTCAACACACCGAGTGAGGAACGCTACTGGTTCGTTCAGCGGCAGGGCATCTCGATCATTGTCGATATTGCCATCGCAGCGTTTCTGATGAACTTCGACCATAAGATCTTGCAGCGTTATGGGAATCACTTCACGTGTTCAATCTCGTGCTGCTCGTCCCTTGTCATGCTCGTCGGACAGACGGCACTCGGTGCGCAGCGTTGGATTGCGCTCTACCCGATCAGCATACAGCCGTCGGAGTTCTCCAAACTCATCATGATCATCGCGCTTGCCGCCATGATCGAAAAACGCGATAAGATTGACTCCATCGTCACTTCGTCCCCGTGGCGGCGTATGTCGGCGTTCCGTTCCTTCTCGTTCTGAAGCAGCCGGATCTCGGTACGTCGCTCGTCTTTCTGGCGATCTTTTTTCGGCATGGTCTTTGCGGCGGGGATACGACTGCGCTTTTCTTTGGCATCTTCGCTGCGGGACTTGCAGCGATGCTTTCGCTGCTTTGGCATTTTCTCAAGGACCACCAGAAAATGCGCATCATGGTGTTCATAGATCGAACGTCGATCCGCTCGGCGCGGGCTATCACATCATCCAATCGAAGATTGCGATTGGCTCGGGCATGCTCTTTGGCAAGGGGCTTTTCGGCGGCACACAGAGTCAGCTGAACTTCCTGCCCGAGAACCATACGGACTTTATCTTCTCCGTTGTGGGAGAGGAACTCGGCTTTCGTTGGCTGCACGGTTCTGCTCCTCCTCTATCTCATCGTCCTCTGGCGCGGGATACGGATCGCGCAGAATGCGAGCGACACCTTCGGACGGCTGCTCGCGGTCGGCATCACTCGATGATTGCCTTCCACGTCCTCGTCAACGTGGGCATGACGATGGGCATTATGCCCGTCACGGGCATACCGCCGCCGCTCATGAGCTGGCGGTGTCAGCTCCTGACGACCAACATCATGGCGATTGCCATCCCGCTGAACATCCAGCTGCGGCGACAAAAGCTACTCTTTTTAAGCCTGCAAATAAAAAGTCGAGCCCCTAGACGAAAAAGATGAGGAGTTGCGGCAAGGAACTTTTGGCATTAATAAACAGGTCGCCGCAGGAGCGCCGACCGAACAGGTTGGGGTGAAACGTTATTCGTGGTCTTTGGGACAGCTCGCTAAATACTCATTCACACGTCCATAGTAGATGCGCAGGAACTTATTTGCTCCCGCCGTCATATAGACGTAGTAAGGCTTTCCTCGGAGCGCTTCTCGTCCGATGAAGTTGTAGACCGGATCATCGGGAGCACGCATCAGGAGTCCTGAAACGATCTGAAACAGTGCCCTCCTAAGATGCGGAGAACCTGCCTTGGATGTCTTGTTGCTCCTTAGCTGCATTGTACCGGACCGCTTTTGTCCGGGATCAACACCCGCGAAAGCGGTCAGCGAGCCACTGACGGGGAAAACGGGTGATGTCACCGATCTCAGCGATCAGCTGGCTGCGGGCAAGTCTCACCGACACCGTTCATATCAATCACAACGGGGTATTCCGGCAGCTGCTCGGCAAGCTCGATCATCTGCGTGCGCAAGGCCTCCACCGTCTTGGACAGTACATTGAGCTGGGCGATGGAGTTCTGCACCAACATCTTCGTCGTTTTGTCCATCGGGAGCATCGCAACGAGATCCTTGTTCTTTCTCCCAGAGCATCCTCGGTTTGTCCGGTTGAAAGTTATAGCCGTGCCGATGACACCATTTGCGGTAACGCTCCGTAAGCAGCAGAAAGACTCATAGCGCAGACATAATCGACGTGCCGGAACGTGGCGATATAGTCCACCCATTTCTGCGAGCCGTCCGCTCTGGCGGGGCTTTTCAAAAATAGGTGCTGGCACCGGGATAGACCTGGTCGATGAGCGCGATGAGATTGTTCTGCAGGCCGTCTTCGCTTCATGCAGAAGGCAAACTGTCGATTCAAGGTTTTGAGTTGTGTACGTGTGGTATCCATGCTCTGTATGCTGGCGCAAATCGCACCAATTGTCAAGGGCATAACGTGCAATCTTCTTGGCATCGGCCTTCATCCGTCTTCACTTTACGCAGCGTGTTGTTCCCGAGTCCTGATGAGTTTGGGATTGACGGCGGCGACAAAAAGACCGGATTTGGCAAGCCGTTGGAGCAGCGGCTCGTAGTAACGTCCAGTGTGCTCCATGACAATGCGCGTATCTGCGCCGAGTGTGGACAAAGGAAACGAGCTGTTTGATGCCACTCTTGGTGTGGAGCACTCAGCAAGCGGCAAAGCAGCTCTCCTCGGCGCAAGGGCGGCAACCATGCTTTTTCCCTTTGGAGACATCAATACCGACAGCGTTCATGTGAACCCCTCCAAAACAATAGATTTGCAGCAATGGTAAAACCAAACTCCTCATTGCCGATTCGATCTATTGAGGGCTGACACGAACGTGCAAGAATGCAGTTCTACCTGCATCAAAACGAACAGCTGGGAATGAGAGGATGGATGACGGACTACTTGCGGACGTAACGTTCCAGGAAGCACACGTCAGACCAATGCCCTCTTATTCTGCACAGCTTAGGTAACGAGGTAGACAAAGGGGCGGTCGCGAACCGCCCCTGATCTATAAATCTGATTAGAATAGGAAGCACTGAATTTATCAGTGCTTCCCCTAAACACTTCGGGGCTGTCTCGCCTTCGTGCAGCGCAGTCCCTTTTCTTGTGAACGACACAATGTGGGGGATAGGAAATGGTACATCTCGATCACAGCATGCTCCAGTCGGTGCTGAAGCCTGCGCGCTATACGGGGGGCGAATGGAACGCCGTCCACAAGGACTGGGACAGCGTCCGATGCAAATTTGCCTTGGCTTTGCTCGACGTCTACGAGGTCGGCATGAGCAACCTCGACTCGCCATTCTCTACGAGATTCTAAATCGCCGTGCGGATATCGCGGCAGAGCGCGTCTATGCTCCGTGGATCGATATGGAAGAGGAGATGCGCGCGAGAGAGATACCGCTCTTTTCACTGGAATCTCGTCACGCTGTTCGTGCATTTGACTTCGTTGGTTTCTCTCTCTCCAATATGAGATGATCTATCTCGAATGTGCTGAATATGCTCGATCTGGCGGACATTCCGCTGTATGCGGAGGAGCGCGGTGAGGATATGCCGTTCGTCGTCGGCGGCGGCTACCATGCGTTTACAATGTCGAGCCGATAGCGGGCTTCTTCGACTTTCGTCATTGGCGAGGGGAGGAGGTACTGCCCGAGATCTGCGACCCTTTATCCGGTGGAATGCAGCGGGCAGACCGGGCGGACGGCGTGGGTTCCTGACCCAGCTGCTCGGTGTGGATGGGATCTATGTTCCGTCGTTCTATGTGCCCGTCTACGATGCACGAGGGGATTTCGTGCGCATGGATGCGCTTCACCCCGATGCGCGCCCCGTGATCTACAAGCGCGTGGTGAAGGACATGAACGATGCTGTCTCGGCAGAACATCCCATCGTCCCCTCACATGGATATTGTGCACAACCGTGCCATGCTTGAGCTCTTTCGCGGCTGCTCGCGCGGCTGCCGCTTCTGTCAGGCAGGCATCGCCTATCGCCCCGCGCGTGAACGCACGGAGAAGCGCCTGCGCAAGATGGCGCATGAGATGATTTCCTCCAGTGGCTACGATGAGATGAGCCTGACCTCGCTCTCCTCGGCGGACTATTCGGGGCTTGGCTGTCTTGTGGATGATCTCATCGGGGACTATCGGGACGAGAAGGTCAGCGTCTCCCTTCCGTCCCTGCGCATTGACAGCTTTTTCCGTGGAGCTCGCCCAGAAGGTACAGCGCGTGCGCAAGTCCGGGCTGACGTTCGCGCCTGAGGCGGGGACGCAGCGGCTGCGCGACGTCATCAATAAAGGGGTGACGGAGGAGGATCTGCTCACGGCGTGCGGGGCGGCATTCCGCCACGGGTGGAAGCAGGTGAAGCTCTACTTTATGATGGGGCTGCCGACGGAGACGGATGAGGACATCATCGGATCGCCCGCCTCGCGAAGAAGGTCGTCGATCTCATACGGAGATTCGCGGACGGCGCGGGTGCAAGGTCACCGTCTCCGTCTCCCTGCTTCGTGCCGAAACCGTACACACCATTTCAGTGGTTCGGGCAACTCTCGATTGAGGAGTTTCAGCGGCGTCAGCAGCTCCCTGAAGGAGCATATCACGGATCGTGCCATCACGTTCCACTATCACGACGCACGGCTCTCTGTGATCGAGGGGATCTTTGCGCGCGGTGACCGGCGCCTTGCGCCAGCGCTGTACGCCGCATGGAAACGCGGGGCAAAGTTTGACGGCTGGTCGGATCTCTTCGACGATGCACACTATTTCGCCGCATTTGCGGACTGCGGCATCGACTGGATGTATTATAGCCGCCGCACGCGCACGATCGGTGAACCGCTGCCGTGGGCGCACACCTCGCCCGGCGTACTCGAACGCTATCTGAAAGCGGAGTGGCAGAAGGCACTCACCGCGTCTCTTACGGAGGACTGCCGCCGTACGCACTGTACGGGCTGCGGGATTTGTCCGACGCTCGGCGTCGATGTGATCGACTATGCCGGCGAGGAAGAACGGCAAGAAGAGCATGAGGGGACGGGTGTGACTGCTGATCCTGCACCGCAGGGGAGTCTGCCGCAGGAACGTACGACCGTACACTATCGTGGACTCATCACGAAGGGGGAGGAGCTGCGCTACGTCTCCCATCTCGACTATGCAAACCTCTTTGTCCGTGCGTGCAAGCGCGCAGGGCTTCCCATGGCATATTCGGAGGGATTTAACCCACACATGAAGGTCGCCTTTGCCTCGGCACTCGTTGGGCGCAGCGAGTGATGCGGAGTAGTGGACTTTGAGATGACAGAGGAACTGCCGCCCCATGAGGTCATGCAGCGTCTGCGCGATCAGCTCCCGCGCGGAGCAGAGATCATCCGTCTGCGTCTTCAGGAGGGGAAGCACCGCGCCCTGATGGCGGACGTAGATGAGGCGCGCTATCGCCTCAAGATCCCCTACGAGGGAGAGCTCGCGCCCGTACGTGAGGCGTACGCCGCTATGAACAGTGCCGCGCACGCCGTGTGGGAGCGCGTGACCCCGAAGAAGAGCCGCAGCATAGAGACGAAGGAATACAAAGGCACCCATTTTTTCAGTACGAAAATGGATGCCTCATTCTCTGGATGAATTCGTAGTCAGCCCTGCGGGCAGTGAAGCCCATCGAGGTGCTCAGCGTGATGGCGCGGGACTTTGCCCTGCCCGTCGATCCCGCTGAGGCATACGTGACGCGCACGGGACTCTTTGCGGAGGGAACAGCGCTCATCGATCGCTAGGGAAATACCGAATTTTTTCCGTACTTCCCTAAACCCCCTAATGGCGCGGGGCGCAGGATAAGAGCCTGCATCTTCGCATCCTCCGCCGTCCGCGCATCAATCATTCCCCTGTGCCTGCATTGTGTCCAGCACGATGGCCTGTCGCTTCTTCGCCGCGATGAAGTTCACGAATGGCGAGACCTCGGACGGTGCATTCGGAACACCCGCGAGCATGGACGCCTCGGGCAGATCAAGTGCAGCGGAGACTTTCCAAAGTACCCGTCAGATGCCGCCTGTACGCCGTAAAATCCGCCGCCATAGTAGACGACATTCAGATACATTTCGAGGATCTCCTCCTTTGAGCAGGCGATCTCGATGTCGAGGGCGAGCAGCAGCTCCTCGGCTTTGCGTGTAAGGTCTGCTCGCCGCCGAAGAAAAGGTTCTTCACCAGTTGCTGCGTGATCGTGCTCGCACCTCCTCGATGCGCCCGCGTTGGATGTTGACGAGGGTCGCGCGTGCCACGCCCGTCATGTCGAATCCATGGTGCTCATAAAAACGGCGATCCTCTATCGCGACGATGGCGTGCTGCAGATCGGGGGCGATGCGGTCGATGGGGACGTAGATCCGCACGGTCAAGACGCGCGTCGATGGCGCGTCGTACAAAGAGCACGCGCAGAACTCGATCGGCCGCATCCGGCTCGCGGATCTCATGCAGCTGATTCGGCAGGCTTTTTGATGCTCTGCCTCGGCAGCAGCGCACCGAGCTCCCGCCACGTATGCGGAGCGAAGAAGAACGTCCCCGCAAAGACGAGAAGCAGTATAGGAATCAGCATCATGAAAAACGCCCGATGGAAAGGGGCGTTTTTCTGCGCGATGGCTTCTTTCGTGCAAGCGTTTCTGCGCCGCGTTTTCTGCGGCGCGGCATTTCTTCAATCGTGTCGTTCATGTCCCGCATTTGGTATGGTCGCTTTCAAAATATATGGTTCGGATCTCATCCCGCATCTCCTCAAGATTCTGATGGGAGCAGGCGGATGTTGTAGCCGATAAAGACGGGGGAGGTGGCAAAGCGCGGCAGAATCTTGATAAAGACATCCGCACCGTCGTGATAAAAGAAGATATTATAGCTGTTGTTGCGTCGTCGGATAAAAATCCACGGCAATCAGGTATGTAGTCGGCGATCACATCGGTCGCACGTGCATCCTGCGGGATAATATTGAGCTCACGAAAGCCGACGCGCGGATGCGTGGAGAGCGTGAATCTCACGTCGTCCGTTTCGTCAATCGTCAGCCCCTCAAACTCCTCGCGGGAGAAGGAAAGCTCCGGGCGAAAATGAGGAAAACCGACGAGCTGCATGTGCGGATGGCGGATGGTACCGCCCGAATATACCTCATAGTTCTTAAAAAGAGCACCATATTGTATGCGCCGCTCGCGCGCATCCGCTGCCAATGCCGCATGCCGAAGGAAATGAGGCGGCGGATATGTTCCTTGAATAATCGGGAATATCGGCGTGGCAGTCTGCCCCTCGATGAGGACAAATTGGTCGGCTTCCTCGATGACGTTGTATTTATTTTTGAGCAGGATGATGTCGCCGTCTCTCTCGATGATCCCCGTCAGCTTTGACGTGTCGCAGAACGGCAGGGGACATCGCTGTGGAGGATATTCTCGGGCTTTTGCCGTCCGATACTGACATTGAAATGTGCAAGATTGATTTCCATGGTACTGCTCCGAATTACTGCCATTGTCTTACCCCTATATTATATATCAAAGCGGAGGTTTTTCTGAATATATTTTATCAAATATTTTGCAGAGACGGCGCAATTTGACCGGGGCTTCATGCTATAATGGGGAGGATATGCAGAAAGTAGGATGAAGCAGCTATGAGAATTGACCTTGTGACGCTCTTTCCCGCAATGTTTGCGGGCGTATTCGGCAGCAGCATCATCGGCCGAGCAGTGCAGCGCGGCATCATCGACATCCACTATACAGATTTTCGCGACTACGCGACGGATAAGCATCATCATGTGGACGATACACCGTGCGGCGGCGGGGCAGGAATGGTGCTGAAGCCCGAGCCCCTGTACGCCGCCGTGCGTGACGTATAGGGGAAGACCGCCGCCTATGCGGAGCACCGCTGCACGATTATCTTCGATCCTGCAGGCGAGGTGTTCACCCAACGGACAGCGAAGGAACTCGCATCCTATGAGCAGCTGGTGCTCATCTGTAGGCACTACGAGGGATTTGACGCGCGGATCTCACGATCTTGTAGATCGTCTGATCTCCGTCGGAGATTTTGTCCTGACGGGCGGGGAGATTCCCGCCATGCTGACCGTGGACGCCACGGCGCGGATGCTGCCGGGCGTGCTCGGTGATGCCGCATCCGCCGCGACGGACTCCTTCTTCGATGGGCTGCTCGGCTATCCACAGTATACGCGCCCGCGTGATTTCGAGGGCAAGGCCGTGCCCGACGTCCTCCTCTCGGGGAACCATGCAGAGATCGCCCGCTGGCGGCGCGAGCAGGCGCTTTCTCGACGCTGCGGCATCGTCCCGAGCTCCTTGCGCGCGTCGCACTGTCACAGGAAGATCAGTTTTTTAGAGCAGCAACAGGAAACAAAAAGAAAATAAAGAATCTTTGCGTGAATCTCGCGAAAATGATATAATAGATTCGATTTGATCTGTCTTGTTTCTATGCCCGATAGGGGAGCGCGCTGTGACACAGTTTGATAAGCGAAATCTATCCATGATGATGGACTTCTACGAGATGACCATGTCCTATGGATATTTTTCATCAGCCGAACCGCGATGTTCGCGTGGCATTCGATCTCTTTTTCCGCTCCGTCCCCGACCAAGGGGGCTATGCCATCTTCGCGGGGCTTCAGCACGTCATCGAGTTTGTGGAGAATCTCCTTTCTCCGATGCGGACATTGCCTATTTCCGCAAACAGAACCTCTTCTCTGAGGAATTTCTGGACTTTTTGCGCGGTTTCCGCTTCCGCGGTGACATCTACGCCATGCCCGAGGGGACGATCATCTATCCGAATGAGCCGCTTATGACGATTGTCGCGCCGATCATCGACGCACAGCTTGTGGAGACGGCGATTCTCGCCCAGATCAACCATCAGTCCCTCGTCGCGACGAAGGCATCGCGCATCGTGCGTGCTGCCGAGGGGCGCAAGGTCGCGGACTTCGGTGCACGGCGTGCGCACAACATGGATGCGGCAACCTATGGGGCTCGCGCGGCGTATATCGGCGGCATCGACATGACGGCGACGGTCTCGGCAGGGCAGCAGTTCAATATCCCCATCTCGGGTACCATGGCGCACAGCTGGGTCATCGTTCTTCGAGGATGAGTACACGGCGTTCAAAAAAATATGCGGAGATCTATCCGCAGGCGACCGTCCTCCCTCGTCGACACTTACGACGTGCTCCACTCAGGCATCCCGAATGCCATTCGTATTGCCCACGAGGTCTCTCGCGCCGCAGGACATCGTCTCGCAGGCGTGCGTGTGGACTCTGGCGACCCTCGCCTATCTCCGAAGCGCATTCGGAAAAATGCTCGATAAGGCGGGGCTTGAGGACTGTAAGATCATCCTCTCGAACAGCCTCGACGAGTTCACCATCTCATCCCTCCTCCCTGCAGGGCGCACGCGTGGACAGCTTTGGTGTCGGCGAACGGCTCATCACGGCCAAGTCCGATCCCTGTCTTCGGCGCCGTGTATAAGCTCGTCGCCGTGGAGGAGGACGGCGTTTTTCAGCCGCGCATCAAGATGTCGGAGAACGTCGAAAAATTGACGAATCCCGGACCGAAGGATATCTACCGTATCTATGACCATCACGGCAAGGCGGTCGCGGACATGATTGCCGTGCAGGGCGAACAGATCGACCTCACGCAGCCGTTCCGCTATGTTGACCCGCGTAAGCCATGGAAAAATCGCTTTTTCGAGGGCGGGTCGGCGGTGAACCTGCGCCGTCTCTATGTCAGAGATGGAGAGCGTGTCGAGGATTTGCCGCCCTTGAGGAGATTCGCGCTACGTGCGCCGTCAGCTCGCCGAGGAGATCTGGCCGGAGGAGCAGCGGTTTGAGAATCCGCACCGCCACTATCTCGATATGACGCCGGACTATTATGAACTCAAGATGGGACTGCTCGAAGAGGTGCGTGGGAAGCACACCTGATGGGAAAGATAAGAGGGATGCACGTGATTACGGGGAAAACCAAAATACTGGGGGTGATCGGTGCGCCGATTGCACACAGTTTGTCGCCGATCATACAGAATGCGGCACTGCATGAGGCAGGATTGGACTATGTTTATACGGCGTTTCCCGTGCACCGTGAGGCACTCGCCTCGGCGGTATGCGGACTGCGTGACGCGGGCGTAGCGGGGTTCAACGTCACGATTCCGTTCAAGACAGAGATCATGTCGCTCCTCGATGCGCTGAGCGAGGATGCACAGCGTATCCGGGCGGTCAATACCGTTGTCATTTCGGCGGACGGGAAGATGACGGGGCACAATACGGATGTGACGGGATTCCTCGCGGGCTTTGCTGCGCATGGCATCGCGCTCGCGGGAAAACGTGCCATCCTCATTGGCGCGGGCGGTGCGGCGCGCGCCGCCCTCTGGGGACTCCTGCGCAGCGGCGTATCCTCCGTATGCATCGGCGTGCGGAATCTCACCAAGGGCGAGGCACTCTGCGCTGACTTTGCGGCAGACGGCACTCTTGCCGCGTACTGCTTTGACGATTCGCGCTTTCGGAACGAACTCTGCGCGGCGGACATCGTCGTGCAGACCACGCCGATCGGCATGAGCCCGCAGACGGATGCGATGCCGCCCGTCGATCCTGCGGCAATCCGACCATCTGCCGCCGTCTACGACCTCATCTATACCCCCGCCGAGACCGCATTCCTGCGTGCGGCAGCGGTGCATGGCTGTACGACGATCAACGGTGAGACTATGCTCGTCATGCAGGGCGCGGAGGCGTTCTTCCTCTGGACGGGCGTCCGCCCGAACACCGATCTCATGCAGCGCGCTTTGCGTGAGGAACTCGCACGGAGAGGTTAAGTATAAGCGGAGGAGGGAGTGCTTCCTTAGCGTAAAGACAAGAGCTGTTGTACGAAGTTTTCCAGCCTCGCCTAACAGCTCTTTTTCTCATATTCATAGAACCCCTCGTGTTTGTATGAAGCACTGATAAAGCTCGGTACAACCATCTTGACGCATCTTTTTGCTCGCACTTCGGCGGAAAATCCTCCACAGATCACCACCTGCGTCCGGTTTTCCACCTCGTTCGGACGAAAAAATCACGCCAATCTGGCAGACCTCATTTTATCAGTGATTCCTTTATTTTTATCCTGCGAAAGAAGATGTGCTGGTGAAACGGGATGGAGCACCTGCGCCTCGGCATCGATCATCTCTGTGAGCAGCCCTACACGAATATCTCGGGCGGGGAGCGGCAGCTTGTTCTGCTTGCAGCGGCACGCTGACGCAGAGCCCAGAGTTCTTATTCTCGATGAACCGACGGCGCATCTTGACTTCGGCAATGCGCACCGCTTTCTCGATCTTGTATTGCGCCTTCATGCACAGGGCATCGGCATTCTCATGACGACGCATTTTCCGGATCACGCACTCTACCTCCGTGCACAGACGCTGGTGCTGAAGGATAAGACACTCTGGAAGCATGGCGCGGCGGAGAATGTCATTGATGAGGCGGGCATGACGGAACTCTATGAGCTGCCTGTTCACATCGGCAGCATCGGTACGCGGACAGTCTGCGTCGGCGGGGATATTGTCTGAGGCAATGATTTGAACGCAAAAAAACTGCGGTACGGGGATATTCCTCGTGCCGCAGCCTTTTATTTGCGCTGATCTATACCATCTCTTTTTCCCAGTCACGGATGATGTCAAAGTCGAGCTTGTCCGCCGTGCCTCGAGGAGGGTGATCTCCTCGGCGGTGAGTGTGATCTCCGTCGCGCGCAGTGCATCAGTGACGTGATGTTCCTTGGTCACGCCGATGATGGGAACCGTGCCCTTGCCGATGGCCCATGCGATGGAGATCTGGGCGATGTTCGCCTTGTACTCTGTCTGCAAGCAGTTTTAGCGAGAGGTTCAGTGTGTCGATCTTGTCCATGATCGGGTTGTAGATTGCTGCGCGCGCCGCGTCCGCCGGCATCGGATACAGCGTGCTGTAGTGACCTGTGAGCGCGCCCTGTTCGAGCACCATGTAGGAGAAAAACGGGATATCCTTCTTGCGGCAGTAGTCAAGGCTACCGGCTTCCTCGGAAGAGCGGTTGATTAGGCTGAAGTGGTTCTGTACCGCGCCGAGTTTCAGTCCATGATGTTGGAGGATGGTTTCTGCCTCCCTCAATCTGTCCGATGTTGTGGTTTGAGACACCGATGATGGGCGCGTGCTCCTCTTTCTCGAAGAATCCTGCAAGGCGCTCGATCCAGTGCGGTGCCTTAGTTGCGTTGTGCACCCAGTAGATGTCAATATCGTCGATGTCGAGCAGCTTTTTCTGCATCATCCACATATCCGCGACGGGATTGATGGACGATTCGTCCATGCACTGAGGCGTGAGCTTGTCCGAGAGGAGAAAGCTGTCGCGTGCGCATTCCTTGAGAAATGCAGCGAGTGTCTTCTCCGCTGTGCCGATCCCATACGCGCATATGCCGTGTCCCAGAGGGTCAGTCCGTGCTGCATGGCTGTGTCAAAGACGGGGCGCAGCTGATCCTCCGTGTACGCTGCGCCAAACATGCCGTCGTTGCCCCATGCCCATGTGCCGAGTGCGATCTTTGGCAGATTTATCATAGTATGACCTCCCATTCCCGTCGTGCTGCATTCTTTCTCTATGTTGTTCTATCGGTAGTATACTCATAAAACTGTCGGTGCTCGGCAAAAGGGATGCACTCGTGTGAACCATCAAATGGTGCAAAATGCCAGAAGTTTTCACATCTTTATGATATTATTATAGGACCGATGAGATTGAAACACCAAGGGGACATGCATTTTTACAGTGTGCGCTGTCTGTCCGTGGATAGGACACTGATGATACCACGCCAGTCAGGAGAGCGTGATGACGGGAATCCATTGTGACACCAAAGGAGAATGCGCTTGCTGTCGCACCCGTGGGCGGTTGATTCGAGGTTTGCCCTGCCCGCCATCGTCAGTATGCTCGTCAATACGATTTACAACATCACGGATCAAATCTTCATCGGGCATACGGTCGGTATCTTAGGAAACGCCGCGGACGAATACCGCCTTCCCATCGTGACTCTTCCACGGGACCGGCGCAGCTCGTGGGCATCGACGGCGGCAAAATTTCAACCTCTATGGGGGCAAGGCATGGGACGCTGCACGCAGCTACGTCGGCACGGGCTCATCATCGTCCGCCGCACTCGGTATCGTTCTCGGCTGTCTTATTTTCATCTTTCAGATGCCTGTGCTCCCGTCTGCTGGAGCGACGGAGAACGTTCTGCCGTATGCACAGCGTTACCTCGGAATTACGGCATGCGGACCGCCGCTTTCTCCTTTTTCACGGCGAACAGCATGCTCATCCGCGCGGATGGCGCGCCGTCCCTATGCGATGCGGTGTGGTCAGCGGTGCCGTTCTGAACATTTTTGCTGGATGCTCCTTCATGCTCGGATTCGGCTGGGGAATGGAGGGGCGGCGTCGCTACCGTCATGGCACAGATCGTCTCATTCCTCGTATGTATTCTGTTATTTCTCCCGCTTTCAGGCATTTCCGATCGTGCGCACCATGCTGCGGGTGTCGGGGGCGTGAGACGATCCATATCGTCAAACTGGGCTTATCGAATTTTTGAATCAGATCATCATGATGACCGTCGGCATTACGCTCAACAATATCCTCACGCACTACGGTGCGGCGAGTGTCTACGGTGCGGATATTCCGCTCGCTGTGGCGGGGATCGTCACGAAGCTCAACAGTGTGTTGATCGCCTTTACCGTCGGCCTTGCGCAGGGGTGTCAGCCGATCTTCAGCTTTAATATGGGGGCGGGGAACCACGGCCGCATCAGGAGACCCATCGCAAGGGGCTTGTTTTTGCGCTGCTTTTTAAGCATGGCAATCTTTCTTGTCTTCAGCTCTTTCATCGCCAAATCACCGCCATCTTCGGCGGCGGGTCGGAGCTCTATTTTGACTTTTGCCGAAAAATATCTGCGCATCTATCTGATGATGGTTCGCATCAGCGGCGTCCAGCCGCTCACCGTCAACTACTTCACGGCGATCGGCAGCGTGCGAACGGGGCTCATGCTCCTCTCGCGGCAGGGGACTCTTCCTCCCTGCCGCTGCTCGTCCTCCCTGCCGCACATCTTTGGCTGGACGTGCGCGCTGTACGCGGGACCCATCGCCGAGATTCTCGCCTTCATCCTCGCTATGTCAACGATGTACCGGCATTGGCAGCAGCTGACACGCATGGAGCGGGGGAATCATGACGATGCGTGACCCTGTTCAGTAGTAGTAGCTGCCCTGTAAGCTATAGCTCCAGCCAAGGACTTACGCAGAATTCAAATAGTTGGTTTCGTGGAATGACCACCGTGGTGTTATTGCTCTCTCATATTACTGGTGACGTATCGCCACATATCCGTTTTTATATTTACTGAACGTCCAGTCGACGACCGACAAAAAGCTCTCCATCTCGTACTTTTTGACGGATACCTGAAGAATTTTTCCCTGTGCCTGATGTACCGGTTTTCAGGGTATCGTCCATCACGTAGATATCGACATCCTCGTAGTTCCAATGTTCCACCCAGACATCTTGTGCCTCGCAGCTGTTTGTTGGCATGGAAATCGCAGCAGCTGTGACCAGCATCATGAACAAAATAAGCTTTTTCATTTTCATTCCTCCATTTACGGCATCCATAGGGATTGCTCCCGCTCAGAGAATAATAAGAATATAAAATCTCTATGAGAGAAGTATATCATAGAACGTTCAGCATTCGCAAGAAATCATGCCCTATGCGATTTTTCCATTCTTTGGGAACAATATATTTTCCATTGCTTTTTTTTTCATGACCTCGTATAATGATAGAAAAAGAAAGTAAGTGCTGATGCACTCTTCTCTATATTGCCTTTTAAGAGATCCTGTGAGGCCTTAAGGGAGTTTTCAATGAAATATTCGACGCGGTCATTCGAGTTTATTTTTGGATGCAAAGCTTTTATGCCTTTCTTCGGCGTGAGAAGGCTTTTTTGTTGAAAGGGGATGCACATGGGACAGGAGTTATCGCTCAAAGGACGGGATGTGCTCGGTCTGGAGGATTTTTCCGCCGAGGAGATCCGTCTGGTTCTCAGTACGGCGCGCGAGATGAAGAATATCGTCGGGCGTGACATCAAGAAGGTGCCCGCACTGCGCGGCAAGGCGATTGTGACGCTTTTTACGAGCCGAGCACGCGGACGCGGACGTCATTTGAACTGGCGGGTCTGGGCCCATGCCGATGTGGTGAACATCACGGCGAGCGCATCGAGCATCGTGAAGGGGGAGAGCCTGCGCGACACGCTTTATACGATCGAGGCGATGGGCGTGGATGCCATTGTCATGCGGCATAAAGCTGAGGGGGCGGCTGCCTATGCTGCCAAGGCGGTCTCTCCCGTCATCATCAATGCGGGGGACGGCGCTCATGCACATCCCTCACAAGGCCTGCTTAACCTCATACGATTGAGGAAAATAAGGGAAACTCTGCGGGCTGAAGGTCGCCATTCTCGGTGATGTTCTGCACAGCCGCGTGGCACGATCTGGACATTCAGGGCATGCGAAAGATGGGGATGGATGTCCATATCGCGGACTCGCGCACCCTCCTGCCGCGCTTTCTGCGTGAGGAGGAGGGCGTCACGATCCATGATCGCGTGGAGGATGCTCTTGAGGGGCTGACGTGGTCGAGGTGCTGCGCATACAGCTCGAGCGCGATGAAGGGCGGGCTGTTCCCGTCGACGCGTGAGTAGCGCGCATCTACGGGCCTCAGTGAGGAGCGGCTCGCACTGGCGAAGGAGGATGCTCGTGCTGCATCCCGGTCCGATGAATAAAGGATGGGAGATATCAGAGTCCGTTGCCTACGGCGTGCAGTCGCCGGATCCAGGAGGAGGTCAAAAACGGGGTCGCCGTGCGGATGGCGCTCTTTCACACTGGTACTGATGGGAGGGAAGGCCTGAATGCGTGCGTTGTTGCTGAAAGGGGGACGGGTGATTGATCCCGCCTCCAAACGAAATGAAGTTGCTGATGTCCTCGTCGAGGACGGTGTGATTCGCGCCGTTGGTGCAAATCTTTGCCGCCGACGGCGCAGAAATTTCCCGATGCTGCGGGAAAGGTCGTTGTGCCCGGACCGATCGATATGCACTACGCATTTCCGCGAGCCCGGCCGAGGCAGGCAAAGGAGGATTTTGCCTCGGCTCGCGCCGCAGCGGCAGGAGGATATACGACGATTGCGACGATGCCGAACACACGCCCCGTCGTCGATACGGCGGCACTGGTGACGAGTCTGCAGAGAGCGCGCCGAAGAGGCGGCGGTTGGTGCACATCCGTATCATCGGTGCTGTGACGAAGAACCAGGAGGGCAGGAGCTGGCAGAGCTCGGCGATATGGTTGAGGCAGGGGCGGTCGCCTTCTCAGACGTATGGTCATTTTGACCCGTCGGCAAAGGTTCTCCTCAGTGCATACGACTATCTTGCGCCGTTTGATACAGGCGATCATCAATCATGAGGAGGATACCCTCTCGTAGAGGAGGGGGCAATGAATGAGGGCATCGCAGTGCGATGCTCGGCATCAGGGGCGCCTGATTTGCGCCGAGGATATTGCCGTTGCACGCGACATCATGCTCGCTGAGTACGCGGGTGCGCATGTTCACGTCGCCCATATCAGCTCGGCGCGTGCCGTCCAGCTGGTACGCGAGGCGAAGGCGCTGGGGTGCACGTGACGACAGAGGTCACCCCGCATCATCTCACGATGACGGAGGACTGCGTCGATCCCACGGACAGCTCGATAAAGGTCAATCCGCCGCTGCGGACGGGAAAAAGACAGACAGCCATGTTGGCAGGGACTGCTCGACGGGACGATTGATATGGTCGTAACGGATCACCACCGCACGCACGTGAGGAAAAGGATCGCGAGTACATCTATGCGCGCCGAGCGGCTTCGGGGCTTGAGACGGCACTCGGCGTGCTCGCGACGGGCTGGTTCACAGGAAGCTCCCGCTTGAGACGCTGATCGAGCGTATGACCTATGCGCCTGCGCGCGTCTCTCATCCGATGCGGGGACGCTGCGCGAGGGGCGCCGGCGGATGACGGTCATCTGATCCGGACCGTGTCTGGACGGTGGACGAGAAAAAGTTCTACACGCGGGCAGTCACTCGCCGTTTTGTCGGACGGGAACTGCAGGAAAGGCTGTGCTGACGGTCGTAGACGGGAATATTGTGATGAAGGACGGAGTCATAACAATATGAGAGGAAACGATTTTTGGAGGACGGTTCGTCCTATACGGGAGAGCTGCTGGACGGCAGCGCAAAGACGGTAGGGAGGTTGTCTTACGACGACCATGACAGGGTATCAGGAAAGTCTGACCGACCCGTCGTTCTGCGGACAGATTCTCACGATGACCTACCTGCTGATTGGGAACTACGGTACGGCAGAGAAATTTAGGCAGTCTCGTCGCCCCTTTGTGCGTGGCTTTGTCATCGGTGAGCTTCGCGATGCACCGAACAATTGGCAGTCCGAGAAGCTTGATTGATTTTCTCACCCAAAACAAGGCCCCGTGCCTTTTATAACGCAGACGCGAGCGGTGACACGCCATCATCCGCGCCGCCGGCTCGATGAAGGGCGTGATCGTCCCCGACGGCACAGAGCTGGATGAGATCGCTGCACTGCAGGCGGAGGAGCTGCCGCGCGATCTCGTGGCAATGGTTACAACGCCCGAAGTCTGCGTCGCGGAGACGGATCAGGAGGACGCGCTGCATATTGCCGCGCGCTGGACTTCGGCGTCAAGCGCAGCATTTTGGAGAATATCAATCGCCTTGGTGCGAAGATCACGGTGTTGCCTGCGCACACGAGCGCCGAGGAGGTGCTCGCGCTGAACTCGACGGCATCTTTTCTGTCCAATCAGCCGGGAGACCCGCAGGATGTGCCTGAGATTGTCGCGAGATTCAGAAGATGGCGTGGAAAGAAGCCGATCTTTGGCATCTGCCCGGGCACCAGCTGCTCGCGCTCGCCTTTTGGGGCAAAAGACCTATGAGATGAAGTTCGGCCATCGCGGCGGCAATCAGCCCGTCAAGAATCTGCGGATGAACCGCGTGCATATCTCGGCGCAGAATCACGGCTATGCGGTTGATCCCGACCTGCTCGAGGGGACGCCGCCCGTCATGCGCATACGAACGTCAACGATGACTACGGTTGAGGGGCTGCGGCATACGTCGCTGCCGATCTTCCTCGGTGCAGTACCATCCAGTACAGCCGCCCGACGACAATATGTATCTCTTTGATGAGTTCTGGAGCACTGATGAAGGGGGAGTGAGAGGATGCCGCGTAAGGAAAATCTCAATAAAGTCATGGTGATCGGCTCGTATCCCATCATCATCGGACAGGCCGCAGAGTTTGACTATGCCGGCTCGCAGGCCTGCCGTGCATTGAAGGAAGACGGGCTGGAGGTCGTCCTCGTCAACAGCACCCTGCTACCATCATGACAGACACCAATATCGCCGACCGTGTTTACATCGAGCCGTTGACGGTGGAGTTCCTGGACGAGATTATTGCCAAGGAGGAAGCCGGATGGCCTTCCGCCACGCTCGGCGGACAGGCGGGACTGAACCTTGCCGTTCAGCTTGCAGAGAAGGGATCCTGGCGGAGTACGTGGAGCTCCTCGGTACGTCTCGATGCCATCGAGAAGGCTGAGGATCGCGAGCGCTTTAGGGAGACGATGGAGAAGCCTGGTGAACCGATTCCGGAGGAGCCTGATTGTCGAGGATGTCCACGCTGCTGTGGACTTTGCCAACACGATCGGCTACCCTGTCATCGTCCGCCCCTGCCTGACACCATGGGCGGTACGGGCGGCGGCATGCGGAGAACGAGGAAGAGCCTCGTCGCCATCGTTATTAAGTGCCTGAACTACTCCATGATCGGGCAGGTGCTCATCGAGCGCAGTGTCGCGGGATGGAAGGAGATCGAGTTCGGAGGTCATTCGTGACGGAAAACGATAACTGCATTACCGTCTGCAGCATGGAGAATTTTGACCCCTGTTGGTGTCCATACGGAGACGGTATTGTTGTTGCGCTCCGCACAGACGCTGACTGATCACGAGTATCAGATGCCGCGCAGTGCTAGCCTGCGGATCATCCGTGAGCTCGGCACTGAGGGCGGCTGCAACGCGCAGTACGCGCTCGATACGAAGAGCGATCAGTACTATGTTGTCGAGGGTGAACCCGCGCGTCCGCCGTTCCTCGGCGTCGCGTCGAAGGCAACGGGCTACCTGGATTGCCAAGGTGTCGTCGAAGATCGCCATCGGCTATACGCTGGATGAGATCGTCAACTCGGTCACAGAAGCACGAAGGCCTGCTGAGCCTGCCATTGACTACTGCGTGGTGAAGTTCCCGCGCTGGCCGCCTGACAAGTTCGTCTACGCGGATCATACGCTCGGCACGCAGATGAAGGCGACGGGCGAGGTCATGTCCATTGACCGCAGCTTTGAAGGTGCCATCTCAAGGCGGCATCGTTCCCTCGAGATCGGCGTGAACCGTCTCTACTGGAACGCTTTGCCGACTCGGGATGATGAACGTCTGAAACAGCAGCTGCCCTCATCAACGATAGAGCGCATCTTCGTCATGGCAGAGGTGCTGCGCCGCGGCAAGCTGTCCGTGGACGACATCTCGCGTATCGACGAAGGTGACAAGTGGTTCATCCATAAGTTGAAGCATATCGCCGATGTTGAGCGTCAGCTTGCAGAGGAGCCGCTCACACCGGAGCTTCTCGCCGCTGCAAAGTGGGTCGGTCTCGCCGATGTTTCCATCGCCGACCGACACATAAGACGCGCGATGAGATCCGCACGATGCGCCGCAGCAACAATATTCTGCCGTGCTATAAGATGGTGGATACCCGTGCGTTGAGTTCGAGGCGATGACGCCGTACTACTACTCCACCTTCCGCGGACGGAGGACGAGGTCGCCGTATCGAACAAGAAAAAGGTGATTGTGCTCGGCTCGAGCCGATCCGCATCGGTCAGGCGTGGAGTTTGACTCATTGCTCGGTGCATTCTGTATGGGCGCTGCGCGAGATGGGCATCGAGGCCATCATCATCAACAACAATCCGGAGACGGTCAGCACGGACTTTGACATCTCCGACCGTCTCTATTTTGAGCCGCTGACGGTGGAAGATGTACTGAACATCGCCGACAAGGAGAAGCCGGACGGCATCATTGTCCAGTTCGGCGGACGGACGGCCATCAACCTTTGCGGCGGAGCTGGAGCGCGCCGGTCTGCACGTCTATGGTACTGTCCGTTGACGATATTGACCGCCCGAGGATCGTGAGCGGTTCGATGAGGCGCTGACAGAGACGGAGATTTTCACGCCTGCGGGCATCAGCGTGACGAATCTCGATGACGCTGTCACGGGTGCGGCGCGCATCGGCTATCCCGTCATGGTTCGCCCCTCCTCTGTGCTCGGCGGCCGTGCGATGGAGATCGTCTACAATGAGGAAGAACTCGCGACTATATGAGCCATGCCGTCAAGGTGACGCCGGATCATCCCGCGCTCGCATCGCTATATGTGTAGAGCGAGGTCGAGGTCGATGCGATCTCCGACGGTGTGGATGTCGTGATCCCGGGCATCATGGAGCATTGAGCGCGCCGGCGTTCACTCGGGCGACAGTATCGCGGTTCATCCGCCGCAGACGCTGTCTGCGCGCGTGTCTACACGATCATCGACTATACGAAGCGCCTTGCCGTCGCCCCTGCACGTCAAAGGGCGCTGCTCAACATCCAGTTCGTCGGCGCATGACGAGGTGTTCATCATCGAGGTGAATCGCGTCTCGAGCCGTACCGTTCCATTCCTTTTCGAAGATCACGAACGTCAATATGGTTCACGTTGCAACACAGGTCGCGATGGGGCATACGCTGAAGGAACTCGGCTTCCACTCTGGGGCTTGTTCCGCCGCGTCCTATGTCGTCGTCAAAGCCCCCGTGTTCTCCTTTGCCAAGATGACGGATGTCGATATCCTGCTCGTACAGCTCGAGATGAAGTCCACGGGTGAGGGTCATGGGCATCGACTATCACTATGCCCGTGCGCTCTAGAAAGGCGATTGTCGGGTCTGGGCTCAATGTGCCGACCAAGGGCCGCCTGCTCTTACGGTGGCGGATAAGGATAAGGATGAGCTCAGCAGCAGCTCGCGAAGGCATTCTCTCGAGTTCGACTTCGAGTCGCGGCAACGGAGGACAGCAAAGATCATCGCGTCACTTGGCATCGACGTCGAGGTTGTCGGCAAGGTGCATGAACGCAGCACGGACATCATCGAGATGATCAGAGCGGGCGCATCAGCATGGTCATCAACACGCTGACACAGGAAGCACTCTGGCACGCGACGGCTAAGATTCGCCGCGCGACAGTCGAGCATGGAATTGCGTGTCTCACGTCGCTCGATACGGCTTGGGAGGTGCCCGTGTCGTGAGTTTATGCAGAAGCGGCGCCTTGTCTGCGCGCTTGCACTGCAGGACTATGTCGGCGGAGGGATGATCCTGCCTAAGGTGATGTGAGGAGTACGCGTTCTGCATCAGCGGAGTCCGGATGGCGGGGGTCTATGATCTGACGCTTTCTGCTCCGACGATTGCGCCGCAGTGCGCGGCCGAGGCCAGTTCGTTGAGGTCGCTGTTCCGCATGGCGGAGCACTCCTGCGGCGTCCGCTCGGCATCGCGGAGACCTCTGCAGAGGCAGGGGAGATTCGCCTCATCTATCGCGTTGTCGGGCGCGGACAGAGCCTCGCTGCGGCGGACGCGGGAGACGATCTCCGTACTCAGCGCTTGGGGCATGGCTTTAACGTCACGTATCGACATCCGCTGCTTGTCGAGAGGATGGGGCTGACGCCCCTCTTTCTGCGGCGGCGGCATGGCAGCTCCTCCGTGTTGATGGGCGGGCGGACGAAGGCGGAGCTCTTCGAGGAGCTCTTCCGCCCCCATGTTCGCGCCGTTCACGCGACGACGGATGACGGTTCGTATGGGACGGCGGGCTTTTGTAACAACGCTTTTGCCGGAGCTCTTGCAGACTATGATGCTGTCGCCGTCTGGCACCCGCCGATCATGATGGAGCGCGTCGCTCAGATGGCGGCGTCCTTTGGGCTGCCCCTGTGAGGTGTCGTTGAGCGCCGCATGGCGGGTGCGGCCTCGGGGCGCTTCTGCCCGTGCCGTGGATACGAGCAGCGGACGCCGCAAAGGGTCTGCAAGGACTAGCGTGTTCTCTGCCGAGGAGGTGTATGAACATGTCTCATAGTGCCGGGACGGTATGACGCGCTGCTCTGCACCAATGTTGAGGATCGCGATGCGGACGCCTGTGCTTGCGGCGTCCGGACGTTCGATTTGGCGAGGAGTTCGCGGATTTCGCTCGATCTCGCGCGTCCCGGCGGTGTGATGGTCAAGGGACGACGCCCTCGCGGCGGCGGGAATGATGGGGTGCGGATCGCGGAGACCCCACAGGGGATGCTCAACTGCATCGGTCTCGAGAACCTCGGGCAGACGATGCCCTCCATGAGACACTGCCGCGCATTGCAGACTATGGTATGAACGTCACTGTCAATATCTCAGGCAGCTCCGTGGAGGACTATGCAGCACTCGCCGCACGGTTGAATGTCGCGGGCGTCGCAGCGCTCGAGGTCAACATCTCCCGTCCGAACGTCAGGGAGGGCGGGATTGTCTTTGGCACGGATCCGCGTGTGGCGGCAGAGGTCGTGTGCGGTCTGCGCGGAGAGCGACATCCCGTCATCGCCGTAAGCTGTCTCCGAACGTGACCAGTATCACGGAGATACCGCTGTAGAAGATGCGGGCGCGGATGCCATATCGCTCATCAATACGCTCATCGGTATGCAGATTGATATACACCGCTGGCAGCCTGTTCTCGGCAATCGGACGCTTTCGCTCTGCCGTAGCCGGCTGCCGTGCGCATGGTGTGGAGGTGGCTCATGCCGTCCGTGTTCCCGGCATCGGTATGGGCGGATTGCCTCGTGGCAGGATGCGGTGGAGTTCTTTCTCGCGGGAGCATCTGCCGTCGCTGTCGGTACGGCGAACTTTGCTGATCCCGGAATTACGATGAAAATCTGTGACGGCCTTGGACAGTATCTGCACGATAAAAGCTATCGAATATACAAGAACTTGTTGGAAAAGCATGGTAATCGATGTATTTTCCAATAATTCTTTAGAAAAATTTGATCCAAAATCGTCGCTTTGTTCTATGAAATCGTTTCCTTCCGCATACCATAAGGCGTAGCATTTTTGGACACTTCTCCCCAGATGTGGTATAATCTCCCGTTGGTATGAGAGACCAAGACAATCGCGTCTGTGTTTCAGCAGATGAGGAAAAGTCCGAGCTCCATAGGGCAGTGTGTGCTGGATAACGTCCAGCGAGGGTGACCTCAGGGACAGTGCCATAGAAATTTAAACCGCCGACATCGTCGGTAAGGGTGTGAAAGGTGCGGTAAGAGCGCACCAGCGGTCGGGTGACCGGCCGGCTTCGGTAAACCACATGGAGCAAGACCAAATAGGGAAGGATTTCGGCTACCTGTCGGCCTTCCGGGTAGCGTCGCTTGAGATGTCTGGCAACAGGTGTCCCAGATAAATGATTGTCACCGCCCCTTTTTGGGGCGGAACAGAACTCGGCTTATTGGTTTCTCGTAGCCAATGTAATTGTGCACTTGTGAAGGAAGTGTTGGCTTGCGAAAGAAAATCAAGATTCTTGCGTTATCTGGTTATGCTTCTCTGCTCCGCATCAATCGCGAGCGCAGAGTCATTCCAGATCGGTGATCAGGGAAACGGATGTTGCCGAGATTCAAGGCAGCTCTCCAATTATGGATACGATGTCGCTGCGGACGGTGATTTCTATCCGGCAACGGCGGAGGCAGTCAAGGAGTTCCAAGCAGCACACGGCCTTGCTGTGGACGGTCTTGTAGCCGTCAACCCATGAGGCTCTTCTCGGAAAGGCGATGCCGCAGGTCAGCCGCGGCTCGAACTATTTCGTGCGCCGCATTGTTTCGACTCCATGCAGCTACCTGCGTGCTGTATTCGTTCGGCGGAACGACACCGGCAGGGTTCGACTGCTCCGGCTTTGTCCGCTAGTCTTCGCTAACGCAGGATTTATCTCCGCGTACGGCAGACGCGCAGTATGAGGTCGGCTATCCCGTCTCGTCAGCAGAGATGGTTCCCGGCGATCTCGTCTTTTTCTCCACGTATGACTATATCTGTCGCACGTCGGCATCTACCTCGGTGATGGCAACTTCATCAATGCTTCGTCGAGCCGTGGAGTCGCGATTGATAATCTGTACGGCGGCTATTGGGGCGCATGCTATATCGGTGCACGTCGCGTGATGTGATGATGAGAATCTGAGAGGGGCTCAGCCCCTCTTTTTGATAGGAGCGGTACGGATGGCAGATATTTTCTTACCCCTGCTCATCTTTCTGATGGTCTACTGTGTCTTTGGCGATGAGCTGTTTCCGCGGTAGTTAATGAAGAAAAACGTTAAGGCCAGTTGCATTCTTTTCCTCAAATTTAGGTGAAGATGAGGAGCGTGTAGAAGGTGGAAGATCGAGGTATCTGGCGGCGCTTCTGCGCTGTCCGCAGGTGGGCAGCGTTCGCATGCAGCGGCTGCAAAAAGGTATGTCCTGCGGCAAAGGATGTATGGTCGATGACCGCCGCGAACTGCGTGCGACAGGAGCCCTCACGGATGCTGCTGCCGACGCACTCGCACGGCCATACAGGGGGATCCAAACCTGCCGGAACGCATCGCGGAGGACTGCCGACGCACCGATGTGTCGATGGTGACGATGGAGGATGAATGTTATCCGCTCGTTCTGCGCGAGATCTTTGACCCGCCGCTCGTGCTCTCACTATCGTGGCACGCTTCTGCCGGACGCACGGCGCATCGGCATCGTCGGTGCGCGCAAATTCTCAGGCTATGGGGAGGCTGCTGCACTCGAGTTTGCGGAGCGATCCGCGGCAGCGGGAGTCACCGTTGTCAGCGGAGCGGCGCGTGGATCGACACGCGTGCGCATCGCGGTGCACTCGCGCGGCGGACGGACGGTTGCGTGGTTCTCGGCCGCGGCGTGGATGTTGCCTCATCCGCTAGAGAATCGCCGCCTGTTGACGGAGATCGTCGCGGCGGGCGGGGCAGTCCTTCCGAGTATGCCCCCGGACACAGCCGCTGCCCATGTTTTTCCCTCGCACGTAACCGCATCATCAGCGGACCTCGCGAGGGGGCTGCTCGTTGTTGAGGCGGCACGGCGCAGCGGTTCTCTCCGATCACCGCTGAGATGGCACTCAGCGAGGGACGTGAAGTCTCATGCGATTCCCGCAGCATCTATTCGCCGCAGAGCGGCGGCTGCCATAACCTCATCCGTGCCGGGGCACGCCTTGTGGAATCTCCGCGTGAAATTCTCGAGGAGATGCATCTCGTAGCACCACCGCGGCGCTCTGCCCGCGCACAGCTGACGCCGGAAGAGGCGCACGTCCATCAGGTGCTCTCCTTCGATCACGCGCTGACCATGGACGAAATCATCGACAGTCTGCCCGTGAGCACGACAACGAGCCTCCCGCTCCTTCTCCTGCAGATGCAGTTGAAGGGGCGTTATCATAGAGAATGAAAATGCACGCCCATCGGCGTGCCGAAAGGAACGACGGATTGGCGACGCAAGCATCTGCCCGCAAGGCGAAAGCCGGCACAGCTGAAGAAAACGAAGACAGGGAAAACGGCAGGAAAACCACAGATTCTGGTGATTGTGGAGTCTCCTGCAAGAGGCAAAGACCATGAGAGCGGGCACCTCGGCAAACAGTATACCGTTCGTGCGTCGATGGGACATCTGCGCGATCTGCCGAAAAAGTCAGTTCGGCATTGATGTGGAACATAACTTTGAGCCGAAATACATCAATGTGCGCGGCAAAGGTGACCTGATCCGTGCGCTCAAAAAGAGGCAAAGGACGCCGATAAAATCTATCTGGCAAGCGATCCTGACCGCGAGGGGAAGCAATCGCTTGGCATTTGGCGCACATTCTCGGCTGTTGACCCTGCGACGGACTGCCGCATCGTCTTTCACGAGATTACGAAGCCCGCGATTGAGGAGGCTGTGCATCATCCGCGTCCCATTCACATGGCGCAGGTCGATGCCCAGCAGGCACGACGTATGCTGGATCGCATCGTCGGTTATCAGCCGTCACCGCTCCTCCGGCGCAAGGTGCGCAAGGGGCTTTCGCCGGACGTGTCCAGTCGGTCAAGCAGTACGCCTGATCTGGCGATCGTGAGCGCGAGATCGAGGGCCTTTCAGTCCGAGGAGTACTGGACAGTCGAGGCGAAGCTGAAAAAGGATAAGCACGCCTTTATCGCCGAGGTGACCCATGCATACGGGTCAAGAAACTCGCCCCTGCACAGCGAGGCAGAGACGAAGGCACTGACGGATGATCTGGCACAGCAGCAAATCTTCCGTGCAGGAGGTAAAGCGCAGTGAACGCAGGAGACAGCTGCGCCGCCCTTTACGACCAGTTCTCTGCAGCAGGATGCGGCGCGTAAGCTTGGATTTACGTCGGGACGCACGATGATGATCGCCCAGCAGCTCTGAGGGCGTTGTCCTGGGGCGTCACGGTGCGACCGGTCTCTATTACCTATATGCGTACCGACTCGACGCGCATTTCAAATCTTGCCGTGGATGAGGTCGCAGTTTTCTCTTAGTGAGGTAGATGGGAAGGAGTATGTTCCGTCTCGTCCCAATGTCTGCAGCGATGGGGAAGAAGGCGCAGGACGCACATGAGGCAATCCGTCCGACAAGTATCCTGCGCACGCCGCAGGGTGAGAACCATCTGAACCGCGATCAGCTCCGTCTCTATACGCTCATCTGGCGGCGGTCTGCCGCCAGTCAGATGTCTGCCGCCGTCTATGCGACACCATCGCGGCACAGATTGCAGCGGGGACATCGCCTCCGCGCGCATGGCTCAAAAGTTGAAGTTCAAGGGATATACCGCTGTCTGCATCGGGGCGGAAACAGCAAAGAAGGAGAAGGACACGTCCTCGCCCGACCTCGTGGATGGTGATCTCTGACGCTGGGAGCGTTGAATCCAGGCAGCACTTTACCGAGCCGCCGCCGCGCTACAACGACGCATCGATCGTTAAAACCCTCGAGGAACTGGGGATTGGGCGTCCGAGCACCATGCGCCCATCGTATCGAGACCATCCAGAAGCGCGGCTACGTGGAGCGGCGGGAAAAGCAGTTCCGCCCGACGGAGCTGGGCTTCATCGTCTGACGCTGGAGGCGTCTGAGGAGATACATTGTCGATGTCAAGTTCGGCGAATCTGGAGGGAGAACTGGACGGCGTCGCCGACGGGTCGCTCGACAGAATGAGCTACTCGGCAGCTTTACAAACCATTTGAACAGACGCTGAAAAAGGCGGAGGATGCCATCGGTACGGTGGAACTCCCCGAGAGGTCGATATCCCCTGCGACAAGTGCGGCCGCATGATGGTCGTCAAACAGGGCGTTTTTGGCAAGTCTCTTGCCTGTCCCGGTTTCGATGCCGTAACGCAAAAGCCGCTCCTGCGCGATATGCGTCGCCTGTCCCAAGTGCGGCGGGCGTATCGTCGAGCGAAAGAGCCGACGCGCGTTCTTCGGCTGTGACCGCTATCCCGCATGTGACTACTACGACGTGGATGAGCAGAAGGGACCTGCAAGACCTGCGGCGCCTCGGCGCAGAAGCATCGCTACCGTACGGGTCGTGCCATCCTCTCACTGCAGCAACGAGGCGTGCCCTTCGCGTATCGAGTAGCCCCATCGAAAAGGAACTGGCGCGTCAGAAAAGCGTGCACAGGAAGCCCTTGAAAAGACGAAGGAGACTGATGCTGCGGCAAAGGAGCCGGCAACGAAACGAAAGAGCGCGCGTAAGGGGACACGTCGTGAGCGGCGTACGCATCATCGGTGCTGGGCTTGCCGGTGCCGAGGCAGCATGGCAGCGGCAGCTGCAGGAATTGCCGTGAGCTTTTTGAGATCGTCCGCTGCGCCGTTCACCGGCACACAAGACGGATGCCTTCGCGGAACTCGTCTGCAGCAAACCCCTGCGGGCGGCGGGCGGATGAATGCCGTCGGCGTCTCGAAAGAGGAGATGCGCCGGATGAACTCCATCATCACGCAGGCGGCAGATCGCACGGCTGTTCCTGCTGGCGGCGCACTGGCGGTGGATCGCGAGGCGTTCAGCGCCTATGATGAGCGCATTACGCAGCATCCACTGATCCATGTGTATCACGAGGAGATCACGGAGCTGCCCTCCACGGATGACAGCAGTCTCATCATCGCCTCCGGATCCGCTGACGGATGGGCAGCTTTGCGGAGGGCGATACGCGCCGCCTGCTCGGCGACGATGGGCTGTATTTCATGATGCGGCGGCACCGCTCGTCAGCTTCTCCAGCATTGATATGAACGTGCGCACCGCCCGCGCTATGGTAAGAGCCCAGTCGCATCAACCGCCCCATGAACGAAGCGGGAGTACGACGCCTTCTGGCAGGCGCTGACGACGGCGGAGGCGGCAGAGACGCATGATTTTGAGCGATTTTCTTCGAGGGCTGCATGCCGGTCGAGGTCGCGGCATCGCGCGGGCGCGATACACTCTCATTCATGCTGGAAGCCCGTCGGCCTTGAGCATCCCGTGACGGGGAGCGTCCATATCGCAGTGTCAGCTGCGACAGGGACAACGAGCGGGTCTGATCTACAACATCGTGATTTCCAGACCCATCTCTGCGGCGAGCAGCGGCGTGTTTTTCAGATGATTCCGCTGGCAGCGGCGGAGTTCCTCCGCTACGGTGTGATGCACCGCAACAGCTTATCAGTGCACCACGGCATCTGCGTCCGACGTTCCAGTACGCGGAGATGAACGTTCACTGTTGCGGGCAGATGACCGGTGTGGAGGGCTATGTCGAGTCCGGCCGCATCGGGGCTTGTCGCGGGAAAAATGCCGCACGGCTGGCACGGGGAATCACCTGTCGTATTTCCCGTCAGTACCTGCCACGGCGCACTTGCACATATATCGCGACCTGTGATCCAGAACACTTTCAGCCCATGAACATCAACTTCGGGCTGCTGCCGCTGCTCGCGGACTCTGCCGCGCCGCACGCGTAAGCCGGAGAAAAAGAAGATGCCGGGCAGAGCGTGCATTGGAGGACTTGGGCAGTCTTCGAAGGAGACACTGTGACATTTCATGCAACAACCATTGTGGTGGTCAAAAGGATGGCAAGGTTGCCATCGCGGGCGACGGTCAGGTGACCTTCGCGAGCGTGCGATCACGAAGGCGAACGCGCGCAAGGTGCGGCGGCTCTATC